>Ga0255334_1000406_pt1 | contig 35906 bp, 30 predicted proteins | sample EtOH5_35cm_T3_12_FD_202080 | JGI IMG/M metagenome (GOLD analysis project Ga0255334, IMG submission 202080) | Sandy soil microbial communities from University of British Columbia, Vancouver, Canada - EtOH5_35cm_T3_129 | ecosystem: Engineered > Artificial ecosystem > Sand microcosm > Unclassified ... | reverse complement strand
CTCGAAAGAAGTGATTCCACAAGAACCTGTTAAATCAATAAATGATATCTATAAACTCTTTAAGATGGAATCACCGGTAATTGTTGAGCGATAATGTAGTGAGAATTTTCTCGGGAACTATAGATTATTCTTTCATTATTCCGCTTCATGCTTCATGAAGCAATATCTGTACATATTCAGCAACCGAACCATCCGGATGTTGGACGAACATAATCCAACTTCCTGGCGTCTGTTTAGGTTCTGTTAAACACACAGCCCCATTCTGTTGCAAGAAATTTTTTGCTTCTTGGATGGAGTCTACCATAATGGTTGAGGTAGCGACCTCTAACTCTTTTCTAATATCCGCATCTCCTGCCATGATAACAACATGAGAAATTATCGCTAATTCAAGGTTAAGATCTTCATAACGAACACGCGCCCTGCAGCTCTCTTGATATAACTTTTCATAGAATTGAATCGTTGCATCCAACTGCTCCGGTTCAGTGTATACACGAGCCATCGTATCCAGTACTTTCATTTCATCTCTTCCCTTCTGTTGTAGGATTACCCCCATGCTATTACTTCACCATCAAGATCATTCGTTGCGGTCCTTCAGCAATTGGCAGAGCAGCGCATCCTTGTTCTCAAAATACTCGTAGATGGTCGGCGGACTGTATTCAATCTGTTCGGCTACCTTCCGGATCGTTACGCCTTGCCATCCCCCCTCCTTGAAAGCGATGTTCTTCGTCGCGGCAATGATCCGCTGCCGAAGCTCCTGTTTGTGCCGCTCACGGTGATTCAATACAACCAAACTCCCCATAGAATATCTCTCTTATGTTCAGAAATATAACGTTGTTAGATTTTGTTGTCAACAAGTTGTATGCATATAGGTCCCGGTATCCATTTCGGCTGAATCGCTGCTGTCACAGACCGCTGAGCTAGCGATCTGCTTATCCGTCAAGCGCTGCTGCGGGCCTTGCGGAGCTTGAGCATCCGCAGCAGGGTAACACCGATTCCGATAACGATCAGAAGGACGATCATTTTCCAGAAATGTTGTTCCATCAATTGGAGCGCGGCTTCCCAGTGGGGCCCGAAGCCGAAGCCGAGAAAGGCGAACCACATAACCCAGAAGGCTGCCCCGGTGAACGTGTACAGGAGAAACGTTCGAATGGGAATATCCATGATTCCGGCGAAGTAGCCGGTGAAATGCCGCACACCGGGGATGAAATAGCCGATGAACAGCAGCTTGGCTCCGTATTTGTTGAACCAGCGGCGGGTCATCAGAAGCTTCGCGGGAGTCAGGAATATCCACTTTCCATATTTGTTCAGAAATGGCATGCCGGCTGCCCGACCGATTCCGTAAGTCAAGGTCATACCGAGGGTTGTCCCAAGATAGCCGATACCGATGACCGAAGCCAGATGCAGAATTCCTTTGTAGGACAAGAAGCCGGAATAGGTAAGCGTCGTCTCGCCGGGAAAAGGCAAGGCCATGAATTCGAGAAACAATCCGGCGAAGAGCACCCCGTACCCATACAGCTCAAACAAACGTTCCATATAGGCAAAGCTCATGACCGCCCCTCCTCTTTACTTGTATCGATCACTCCAATTGGGAGTATGCGCCTTGTCTTAGTTTACCCTAAAACGGGCTCCGGTTGCATCTAAAGGAACTGCGCGGAATGAACATGCCGCTCCTATAAAGCGAACCACCCCGCATCCCTGCCTTGTGCATCAAGGAGGTACGCGGGGTGGTTCGTTTCAAGCGCGGAAGGGATCAGCGCGGGCCGGGGCCGCCGGGGCCCCAGTGTCCAGGACCGCCGGGGCCCCAGTGCCCGGGACCGCCAGGTCCCCAGTGTCCAGGACCGCCGGGGCCCCATCCGGGACCCCAATGTCCGGGGCCGCCGCCCGGAGGACGCGGAGGAATGCCGGGGGTCCAGGGATGCCAAGGGCTCCACGGGGTCCAGGGATGCCAAGGATGCCATTGGCCCCATGGGTTCCACGGACTCCATGGGCTCCAGCCCGGCTGCGGGGCGAAGCCCGCCGCACCCGGAGTGGGAGGAAAGGTAACTGTCCGGGAGATTCCATCCTCCGGAAGCTGTTCCGGGTAGAAATAAGTCACGTCGTCCAACACGTTCACCATTCTTTCTGTCAGGATTAAATGAGGAGAGTCAGCGGTCTCGGACATATCCACTTTCCTCCCCTCGCTTCATACTGCCAGCATATGCACCGCGGGAAAATGGGTTCTTGCCCGGTTCTGCTGCTCCGGATCGGGAAGAGATTCGCCAGCTCGCCGGCCGCCCGGCTGCGCCGGGAAAGACTCTCGCCCGGAACGACAAGAAGCACGGAGAAGCGCGTTCATGCGCTTAAACTCCGTGCTTCTTCCCTATTCCTGAATGCCGGACGCTCACCCCAGGCCGGCAAAAATATCTCCGTCCAGGCAACAGCTTCCCCGGACGGCCTTGCATTTCTTTTTCAGCCGCGCGGCTTCCTCCGAGATAATCCCGATGGTCATGGAGTCCCGGTTGCGATTGGTGACAACGGCGATGGAGATCGAGACGATGGGGATCTCTTCCTGCTCGCCTTTGCGGTTCTCCGCCCAAACGCAACCCGAACGCAGGTGCTCGTCCCGGTAAAAGGCGGGGAGCAGCTCTTCGAAGCCGTCGAGAATCTCCCGGCAGCAGCGCTTGTACGAGTAATGGGCGAAGCCGATGATGAAATCATCGCCGCCGATATGCCCGAGCCAGCCGTTATCGCGCGCAATCGCCTTATTCAAGAGCGCCGCCGTCGCGATGATCATCCGATCCCCTTCCGCAAAGCCGTAGGTATCGTTGTAGGACTTGAAGTAATCCAGGTCGATGTACAAGACGCTGACCGGCCCTTCGCGCAGCGCGCGCTCCAGCCAGAGGTCGATGCTCTTGTTGCCGGGAAGCTGGGTCAGCGGATTGAGCGAGGTGGCCGCCTCCGCTTGAATCTCGGCGAAGCTGAGCAGCAGGTCGCGAATGCTGACCACCCCGTAAAAATGCCCTTCCCTGAGGACGATCACATAATCGTACAGATGCTCGGCAGGGCGGTCCATCGCCAGCTTGCTGACCTCGGTGATCGGCGTGCCGTAGTCCATGAGGAGCGGTTCCTTGTCCATGAGCAGGGCGACCGTCCGTTTCATGAACACGTTGTAGCCGTACAGCGTCCCAATCTGCTGATAGAACCGGTTGCGCATGATGAGAGCCGCCGGAATGTTCCGCTCGGTCACCACCACGCCCTGAAGCTCTGGGCTGGCGCGAAAGATCCGATCCACCGTTTCGCATTTCGCGTTTGGAGGAACGCTGGGTACCCTCTCCTCGATTTCACCGATCTGAAGCAGCATCTTAGTCTCCCCCACCCGGGCTTCCAGCCCGCCCCGATTCTCTATCCGATCCCAGCGCCGTCCCGCCAATTTTCCTGCATGCTCGCGGGAATTGTCCCATTGACGGGAATGAGCTCGGGTCTGCCCAAGGCATAGCCTTGCCCGTAAGCGATGCGCAGCTTGCGAAGAAACCGAAACTCCTCGACCGTCTCGATGCCTTCAGCCACCACCGCGGTCCCCGAGCCGGCCGCATAATCGCGGATCAATTGGACCATCATCCGCTGCTCGGCGTTATGCTCAATTCCCCGTATCAGGGACTTGTCCAGCTTGATGAATTCCGGCTTCAGGTGTACCAGCGCCTTCAGGCTGTTGTAGCCGGTGCCCGCGTCGTCCATCGCGATGCGAAAGCCTTGCTCCCGGTAATGGGACAGCACCCGCTCGAAGGAGCTGTAATCCTTGACCGCCTGCCTCTCGGTCAGCTCGAACACGACCCGGTCCGCGCGAAAGCCGAGCTCCTTCAGCAGGGCCAGCGTCTCGCCGCTTTTGTACTGGGGGTGGCTCAGCATCACCGGGTTCACGTTGACGAACACCAGCCGCGAATCTTCAGCGCCTGCCGCCGCCGTGTGCTGGGCGTAGCCCGTCAGCGACAGCCTGCGACAGGTCCTCTCCAGCTGCAGGTTGTGCCGTGTCTGCCCGGCAAATTCGTAGAAGCACTCGGTCGTCAGGAAGGACGGAGATGCGGGAGGACGGTTCAGGGTTTCATGCCCGAGAGTGGTTCCGCTATCGAGGTGAAGGATCGGCTGGTAGTACGTCACGAGCAGATTCTTGCTCATGATTGCGAGCAGGCAGGACAGGTCGACGAGCTCCTCCCTTTCCTTTTTCAGCCTGTCGACCACATGCCGAATGTAGTGCGGGACGGAAGAAGTGATGGTCATCGGAAGTGGTTTATCCATAAGCTCTCCTGGTTTCGTAATGTGAAAAAAAGGACTTTCCCTTATCGTAGCGCCCATTTATAATCCCGCTGTTAACGCGCATAGCAAAATATGTTAAAACCGGACGATTCTCGGGTGACAGGAACAAATTCCGCCACAGGCGTGCTTCCGGCAAGGAGAATAACCGGCGTCTGACCGTGAGGGCGCCGGGAAGGCGGCCGGGAGTTCCTTGAGATTCACTAATGAAAATTACAGGAAAAAGTACCCTTAGCCTTGCATGGAATCTGACGGACCACAGAGGTAACGAAGTGCTAGCAGGAAGCATCAATCATGTAACGGACATGAGTGACCGTTATAACCAAAAATGCGTGCTGTTGACGGTTTAACGGACGTCAGCGACGCTTAGATCTGGATTTTCTCATTATATCTGCAAAATTCTGCTTCTAAGCGTCCCTCATGTCCGTTACAGACAGGGGGAGATGGTTTTGGCCGGTTAAGCTTCCCTCATGTCTGTTACGCCTGCGGATGCAAGACAGCATCGGGTGATGCCGAGTATTGCTCTGTCAAAAAGACCGCGTCGGCTTCCGGAAGGCGCTTGGAAGCAAAGCGGTCTTTACTAGATCAGAAGGCACAAAGTCTGCTTTCGGCCGAATCCCGGAATAGGATGAAAAACCGCCGGCGAACGGCCGAACCCGGTTTGGACGGTCGGAACCGTTCAGCCGTTCGCCGGCGCGAGCCGCCCGTACAATTGCTTGTACTGCTTGGCGGCTTGCCCCCAGCCAAAGTCCGTCCTGGCGATATTGCCGACGATCTTCCCCCACTTCTCCGGTTCGGCGTAGACTGCGAGCGCCCGCTTGAGCGTAAACAGCAGCTCATGAGCGTTGTAATTGGCAAAGCTGAAACCGGTGCCTTCGCCGGAATATTCGTTGTAAGGGATGACCGTATCCTTCAGGCCGCCCGTCTCGCGCACGACCGGTACCGCGCGGTAGCGGAAGGCGATCAGCTGCCCGAGCCCGCACGGCTCGAACTGGGAAGGCATCAGGAACAGATCAGACGCGGCGTAGATTTGATGCGCCAGCGATTCCTGGAAGCGGATATGGGCGGTCACCTTGTCCGGGAACCGCCCCGCCGCCTCCTTGAACAGCTGCTCGTATTTCCACTCGCCCGTCCCGAGCAGAATGAACTGGATGTCCTCCTGCAGCAGCTCGTAGAGGATGCGCTCGATCAGATCGAGCCCCTTCTGCTCGACGAGACGGGAGACGAGGCCGATGACAGGCACCTCCGCCCGCGCAGGCAGCCCGTATTCCTGCTGAAAGGCCAGCTTGTTCAGACGCTTTTTCACCAGGGAATTGCGGTAGTTCACGGCGATGTCCGGGTCCTTCATCGGATCGTAGAAATCGTTGTCGAGCCCGTTCAGAATGCCGAACAGATCTCCGGCGCGCGCTCGCAAAATTCCATCCATTCCCTCGCCGAAGTACGGCGTCTTGATCTCCTCGGCGTAGGTCCCGCTCACCGTTGTGATCAGGTCCGAATAGACCAGCGCTCCCTTCATGCAGCTTCCGTCGCCATAGAATTCCAGGCTCTCCTGATGGAAATAGCTGTCGCCGACTCCAAGCAGGTCCTGCAGCAGCTTGCGGGAGAACCGGCCCTGATATTTGAGATTGTGGATCGTGAAGACCGTGCGGATGCGCCGGTACGCCTCGATATGGTGATAGTGGGCTTTGAGGATGAACGGGATGAGCCCCGTCTGCCAATCGTGGCAATGCAGGATGTCCGGCGCGAAATCCATGTGCTGGACAGCTTCGCACACCGCCCGCGAGAAGAACACGAACCGCTCGGCATCGTCCCCGTACCCGTAGATTCCCTTGCGCTTGAAGTAGAACTCGTTGTCGATAAAATAATAGTGGATTCCGTCCAGCGTCAGCTCCTGCAATCCGCAGTACTGATGGCGCCAGCCCACATAGACGCTAAACTCCTTGACGGTCGTCATCTGTCCGCGAATGGCTGCGGGAATTTCCTCATATTTGGGGAGGATGATCCGGACCTTCACTCCCGCCGCCTGCAAAGCCCGCGGCAAGGAACCGATGACGTCGGCCAAGCCTCCGGATTTGACAAAGGGAACAGCTTCGGACGCGGCAAACAGCACATTCATACGGAATCCCTCCACTTCTGTTTTAACTCTCTGCTATTGACTTGTGGAATTTCGATCAGATAATCTTCGACTTCTCCGCGATGTAGGGCGCCTTCGGATCGCCGATGAGCGTCGTGTCGTTGGTGATGCGCACGTCCTTGTCGAGAATGACGTTCTGCAGCACGGAGCGCTCCATCACCAGTCCGTTCTGCAGGATGATGCAGTTCTTCAGCTGTGCGCCCGCATTCACTTTGACGCCGCGGAACAGGATGCAGTTCTCCACGGAGCCGTCGATGACGCAGCCGTTGGCGATCAGGCTGTTCCTGACGCGGGCGCGGGAGGTGTACTTGGTCGGCGGCTCATCCTTGACCTTGGTGAGAATCGGAGCCGGCTGGAAAAATAGCTGCTGATAAACCTCGGGATCGAGCAGGTTCAAGCTGTGGCGGAAATAAGCCGGGATGGAGTTGACCACGGCCAGATACCCCTTGAATGGATAGCCGTACACATTCAGCCGGTCGAGGTTCCGCATGAGCGCGTTGCGCACGAAATGATCGTAGCCCTGGGCGAGCGAGGTCTCGACCAGGTCGAGCAGCAGATCCTTCTTCAGCACGTAGATTTCCATCGACACCTTGTCGCTGTCGGAGCGGCCGAAGTGGTCCTGCAGCACGGTGATCCGCCCCTCCGCATTCGTCTGAACCCTGCGGCAGCGGGCGGTATCCTGCGTCTTGTCTTCTTTGTAGACGAGCGTGATGTCCGCCTTCGATTCCTTGTGATAAGCGACGACCTCGGCCAGATCGATGTTGCAGACCATATGGCTGCGCGCCAGAACGACATAATCGGAGGAGCTGCGCAGGAAGTAGTCTTTGTTTTTATGAAAATGGAACAGATCGCCCTTGAGCGATTCCTGAACCTCCTCGATGGAAGGGGGCAGGAAGAACAGCCCGTTGCGCTTGCGGGCGAGATCCCAGCTCTTGCCAGAGCCGACATGGTCCATCAGCGAACGGTATTTGGCATGCGCGAACAAGGCCACATTGCGGATGCCGGAGTTCACCATGCTCGACAGCATGAAGTCAATTAGGCGGTATCTGCCGCCAAAAGGCACGGAGGCAACAGCGCGGTGATACGTCAGCTCCTCCAGATCATCCGGCTCGTTGATCAGGTTGATGACACCCATTACGTCCTTCATACATTCTCCCACCTATACGGGTATATTGGCTCTTGCTCGCGGCCGCGGACCGGGCCGCCTGATACGGTCGATCTCGCCTACATGAGCGTCTCGTAGCTGCCGACAAGCGCGATGTCGTCGGAGTCCGGGCTTCCCACCGTCTGCCCGTTCTCGATGACGCAACCTTCGCCGACGATCGCCCGATAGATGGTGACGTCTTCCCCTACCTTGGCCCCCGGCATGAGCACGGAGTCCTTGATCTTGCTGTTCCGGCCGATGTGGACGCCGTAGGAGACGACGGAATGCTCGACTTCGCCGAGCAGGATGCAGCCTTCGTTGACGATTGAGGCTTTCACCTTCGCCTCCGGCGAGATGAAATGCGGCGGCTGCGACGGATTGACAGAATAGATTCGCCAGCTGCGGTCGTTCAGGTTCATCTCCGGCTCCGTTTCCAAGAGATCCATGCTCGCTTCCCACAGGCTCTTGATCGTCCCGACATCCTTCCAGTACCCCTTGAACGGATAAGCCTGCAGGTTCAGCCCGTCATCCAGCATGGCGGGAATGACATCCTTGCCGAAATCGTGGGAAGAACCCGCTTTCTTCGCATCCGCCTTCAGATAGCCGCTCAATACGCTGCGGTTGAAAATATAGATGCCCATGGAAGCGAGGTTGCTCTTCGGCTCCTTCGGCTTCTCGGCAAATTCCTCGATGCGGAAATCGTCATCCGTGTTCATGATGCCGAAGCGGCTCGCTTCGTCCCAGGGAACCGGGATGACCGCGATGGTGACATCGGCATGCTTGCTCTTGTGATAAGAGAGCAGCTGGTCGTAATCCATCTTGTAGATATGATCGCCGGACAGCACGAGCACATACTCCGGATCGTATTGATCAATGAAGGACAAGTTCTGATAGATGGCGTTCGCCGTCCCCGAATACCATGATCCGCCGCCCGCTCCCATATAAGGAGGCAGCACCATGACCCCGCCCTCCTGACGGTCCAAATCCCAGGGTGTGCCGATTCCGAGGTAAGCATGCAGCACCAGATGCTGATACTGCGTAAGCACTCCGACCGTATCGATGCCGGAATTGGCGCAATTGCTGAGCGGAAAGTCGATGATGCGGTACTTCCCGCCGAAATGGACGGCAGGCTTGGCCAGGTGGCTGGTCAGCGCGCCGAGCCGGGTTCCTTGGCCCCCGGCCAGGAGCATGGCCACGCATTCTTTTCTGCGCATGACGGATTCTTCCCTTCGTTACTGAATTGGGTCAGGCAGGCCGATCGTCTTGCGGGAAGGGCGCCGGGTTCCCAGCAGATTGCCTGTGCGGGAAGCCATCCCGGCTGCTGTCGCTTGCTCGTCTTGCTGCGCGGGCGACTCGTCCTCGCCCGGCGGCTTCCGCGCGGGAGTAGCGACGTGCTTCAGAATCACGGCGCCGAGCGGCGGCACGGTGAGCTCGGCGCTGAATTTGCGCCCGTGGCAGGGCAGCGCTTCCGCCCGCACGGGCTCGCCGTTAAGCTGGCCGGAGCCGCCGAAGCCGGTGGCGTCCGTGTTGAACAGCTCGGCGTACTCGCCCTTCGCCGGCAGGCCGATGCGGTAACGGTGATACGTGGCCGGGGTAAAATTGACGATGACGACCAGGTCGTCCTTCCGCTTCCGGCCGCGGCGGATGAAGGAGATCAAACTCTGCTCGGCGTTGTCCGCGTCGATCCATTCGAAGCCCTCGTATCCGTGGTCGTGCTCCCAGAGGGCGGGCTGCTCCAGATACAAGGTATTCAGCCGCTTCGCATAGCCGTGAAACTGGCGGTGCATCTCGTATTCGAACAGCAGCCAGTCCAGCTGGTCCCGATCTTTCCATTCGATAAACTGGGCGAATTCCCCTCCCATGAACAGCAATTTTTTCCCCGGATGGGTGATCAGGTAGGCGAGAAGCGTCCGGTAGCCCGCGAATTTCTGCCAGTAATCGCCCGGCATCTTGCTCAGCAGCGAGCGTTTGCCGTGAACCACCTCGTCGTGCGAGAAAGGAAGGATGAAGTTTTCGTTGAACGCATACATCAGCGAGAAGGTGATCAGGTTGTGGTGATGCTTGCGTTCGGCCGGTTCCTTCTGCATATAACGAAGAATATCATTCATCCAGCCCATGTTCCACTTGTAGTTAAAACCGAGGCCGCCGCTGTGGGTGGGAGCGGTCACGCCGGGGCGGTCCGAGGAGTCCTCGGCGATCATCAGCGCTTCCGGGTAGTAGGCGAAGACGGCTTCGTTGAGCTTTTTGAGGAAGGCAACCGCTTCCCGATTCTCCGAGCCTCCATCGGTATTATATGTCCACATGGAGCGCGGCTTGTCAAAATTGTAGTTCATCATGCTGGCCACGGCATCGACGCGCAGGCCGTCCACATGGTACTCGTCGAACCAGAAGATGGCGTTGGAGATGAGGAAGGACAGCACCTCCGGCCGACCGAAGTCGAAGGACAGCGTTCCCCAGAGCGGCTTCTCCGCCCGGTTCGGATCGGTGTATTCATAGCAGGACTCCCCGTCGAACAGCCTGAGCCCGTGCGCGTCCTTGCAGAAGTGCCCCGGCACCCAGTCGAGGATGACGCCGATGCCTTTCTCATGGCAGCGATTGACGAAGAACTTGAATTGCTCGGGCGTGCCGTAACGGCTCGTCACGGCGTAATAGCCGGTGATCTGGTACCCCCAAGACCCGTCAAAAGGGTGCTCTGCGACCGGCAGCAATTCAATATGGGTATAGCCCATCTCCACGGCGTAATCGACCAATTGGCCGGCAAGCTCTTCATAGGTATAGAAGGCTTCCGGACCGCGAAACTTCCAGGAGCCGAGATGCGCCTCATAGATGTTCATCGGCTTGCCATAGACGGGCTTGCGCTTCTTCGCCTGCATCCATCGGCGGTCGGTCCAGGCGAAGGCCTGCCCGCTCTGCACCACCGAGGCCGTATGCGGCCTGAGCTCCGCTCGAAAGGCGTACGGGTCGGCCTTCAGGAAGGCATGCCCGTTCCGGGAGACGATCTCGTATTTGTACAAGTCTCCGGGCCTCGCCTCGGGAATAAAACCGGACCACAGCCCGTTCGCGCTGACGCGCTGGAGGGCGTGTTCGGCTGCGTTCCAGCCGTTGAAACCCCCGCTCACCCGCACGGCGGCCGCATGCGGCGCCCAGATGGTGAAGCGAACTCCATCGCGGCCTCCCTCCTGCCGGAGATGAGCCCCCAGCTGGCGGTAGCTCTGATACAGGCTTCCCTGGTGAAACAAAAATTGATCGTGATCCGAGATCAGGGTGGAAGTCAAGGGCGAACTCTCCTTCGTCGTATATCTCCTATGATAGTAAACTTCAGGGTGGATTTCAAAAACAGATTCGGGCGGGGAACGGGCGGTGGATATTGCCTCGTCCGGTGTTGTAGAATAGGGAAGATATCGGAAAGGAAGGGAATCATGCAGGTAGCGGATAACTGGAAAGACTATGAGCTTATGGATACAGGCGGCGGCGAGAAGCTGGAACGCTGGGGAGGCTTCGTGCTGCGGCGTCCGGACCCGCAGATCATCTGGCCGCTCACGAACGAGACGGACATCTGGCGCAAGGTGAGCGCCCGCTATCACCGCAGCTCAAGCGGCGGCGGACAGTGGGAAGAATTGGTCAAGCTTCCCGATCATTGGACGATTTCCTACAAGGAGCTGCGCTTTCGGATCAAGCCGACCAGCTTCAAGCATACGGGATTATTTCCCGAGCAAGCCGCCAATTGGGACTGGATAATGGACAAGATCCGCCGGGCGGACCGTCCCATCCGTGTGCTCAACCTGTTCGCCTACACGGGCGGAGCCACGCTGGCCGCGTCGGCCGCGGGCGCGGAGGTGGTGCACGTCGACGCCGCCAAAGGCATGGTGCAATGGGCCAAGGAGAACGCGGCCCTGTCGGGCCTGGCCGAGCGGCCCATTCGCTACATCACCGACGATGTCTTCAAATTCGTCGCCCGCGAGGAACGCCGGGGCAGCAAGTATGACGCGATCATCATGGACCCTCCCTCTTACGGCCGCGGCCCGAACGGGGAGATGTGGAAGCTGGAGAACGACCTCTTCCGGTTCGTGGAGAGCTGCACGCGGATCTTGAGCGACAAGCCGCTCTTCTTCCTGATCAACTCGTATACGACCGGCATCTCCGCCACCGTCCTGACGAATATTCTCTCGCTGGCGCTGAAGGACCGCTTTGGCGGAGCGCTAACCAGCGACGAGATCGGACTGCCGATCACCGCCAGCGGTCTGCATCTGCCCTGCGGCATTCTCGGCCGCTGGGAGGCGTAACCGCATGGCAGATGCCGTTCGCAGGCGGGAGATTCCCGTTCTCTACGAGGACAACCATGTCCTCGTCGTGGTCAAGCCGGTCAACATGCCGACGCAGGAGGATGAATCCGGCGATCTCGACCTGCTCACCGCCCTGAAGGAAGATCTCAAGCTTCGCCACAACAAGCCGGGGAACGTATTCCTGGGACTTGTCCACCGGCTGGACCGGCCGGTCGGCGGCGCGATGGTCTTCGCGAAGACGAGCAAAGCCGCTTCCCGGCTGGCAGACGAGGTCCGCACCCGCGGCTTCGGCAAGAGCTATCTGGCCGCGATTCACGGCAAGCCGGAGCGAGTGGCGGGAAGGCTCGTCCACCATCTGCTGAAGGATAGCCAAACGAACACGGTCTCCGCCGTTCCCGCCGGAACCCCGGGAGCCAAGGAGGCGATCCTGGACTATGAGACGCTCGGACAGGCGGACGACCTGTCTCTCGTCCGGGTGAAGCTTCTGACCGGACGGTCGCATCAGATCCGCGTGCAATTCGCCGCGGTTGGCTGTCCCCTGTACGGCGACCAACGGTACGGAGCTGGCAAGGCAAGGCCGGGACAGCAAATCGCCCTCTGGTCGGCGCAGGTATCCTTCGCCCATCCTACCCGGGCGGAGCGCCTGTCCTTCGATTCGCCGCCGCCTCCGGCGTATCCCTGGAATCTCTGGCCGGAGCAGACCTTGCGGCCTGCCGCAACCGAATGACGCTGCATTGCACCATTCATCGCACCTTCCATTGCCATTGCATCATCCATCGCACCATCCACCGCCCCCTGCCGGCTCCTTGCCGGGTGGGGGCGGTTTGTTTATGTCGGCGCTTATCCCTCGGTTTGTCGCCAGAACCCTTGCGGCGCCGACGCCGTCAGTTGGCGATTTTCCCCAGCAGGTAGACGAACAGCTGCTGGTTGTGGCTGGAGATGTTGCCGAGATGGGATTCCACGTACCGTTTGCGAACCTCGATGCCGCGGGCGCGTTCAGCCTTTCCTTTGGCGGTGACGGTAATCCAGACGAGCCTGCGGTCCTTCTCGTCCCGCTCGCGAATCACCAGCCCGCCCTTCTCCATGCGGTCCAGCAGCGTGGTGACGGCGGCAGCCGTCGTTTCCAAAATCTCGACGAGATCGGACGGCTTCATCCGCTTATCTCCGTCGAGCAGCTCCAGCACCTGCAGCTGGCCCTCGGTCAGCGTCGGAGCGAGCTCCTCCTCCAGATGCTGCTTCATTTCCTTGGACAGTTTGTGCCACAATCGGATAAAATCGGCAGAATACAAAGCAAACCTCTCCTCTGTGCAGCGTGGAAAAATGATGCAGCGCGGCAGGATCGTCTTCCCTTTTTCAGATTTATTATATCACTCGCTTTGCCAGGCGAAAAGGTTAATCCGGTTAATATTTTATTTCATTAATCGATAAGTTTCGCCATGTCCCATTCGTCACCATGCCCAATTTTTCGCATATACTGCATGCGAAAACGCGCACATCCCGAAGGAGGTTGAACGATGGGACAACATGTCGGTTCGGAGCTGCTCCGTCTTGCCATTCAGGAGGGACTCATTGAAAAAAACCCAAGCTGGAAGGATGCTCTCGAAGAGCCCTTGCCTGCCTGGGTCGTGCTTGACATTGCCGTGAAGCTGCTGCAGCGAATCGATCCGCCATCGGAGACTTACGATTGAGGGAGTTGGAGAACCAATGACGGGAAGATGTCCTGAACGGTCTCTCCCTTGTTCAGGCTCAGAAGCTGGCGTCCCGTCGATCTCCGTTCCTCGATCGGCGCCTTCTCGGTATGAAGCTCCAGCCGGTTCCCCGCGTCCGTAACGGCGGTGAGGTTAAACGGCTCGCGCACGGCGAACGCTCCGGCGAGCGCGGTGCCATTCGGCTTGACCCGCTTGCCTTCCTTGAATTCGAACGTGGCGATCCCTTTGCCTCCTCTGCCCTGAGGCGGATAATCGCAGAGCAGGGAGCGCTTCGCGTAGCCGTGGTCGGATACGACCAGCAGTTCCCCTTCATCGTCGGAGATCCGTTCAGCGGCGACGATCTCGTCGCCTTCCTTCAGGGCGATGCCCTTGACGCCGGCGGCGGCGCGTCCCGTCAGGCTCACCTCATCTTCCTTGAAGCGAATGCTCAGGCCCTGCTTCGTGACCAGCAGCAGATCCGCTCCGCCCTGCGTCTCCAGCACCCGCAGCACCTCGTCTCCTTCGCCTACCTTGCAGGCGACGATCGCCCCGGACCGGTTCGTGCGGTACTCCTTCAGCTCCGTCCGCTTCACCTGCCCCTTGCGGGTAACGAACAGCAGGGAACGTTCCGGCTGCTCGAAGTCCTTCACCGGAATGGCGGCAGCGATCCGGTCCTCCTTCGCCAGCGGAATGACGTTGACGATGGCGGTGCCGTTCTCTTTCCACTTGTATTCGGGAATCTGGTGAACCGGCAGCAGGAAATACTGGCCGCGCTGCGTGAACACCAGCAGATTCTCGATGGTGTTGATCTCGTAGAGGAAGCGCAGGTAATCCCCTTCCTTCGTTCCCGCTGAGGCCAATTCTCCGCCGGAACGGGCGAAGGACAAGCGGCTGGTCCGCTTGATGTAGCCTTGATTGCTGATCGCCACCAGCACTTCCTCGGCGGGAACCATCACCTCCAGGTTCACCTTCAGCTCTTCCACCTCGCCCTGAATCTCCGAGCGCCGCTCCACTCCGTATTTGTCGCGAATTTCCGACATCTCGTCCTTGATGACCTTGAGCAGGCGGGCGTTGCTGGCGAGGATGCCCTCCAGATAATCGATCGTCCGCCGGGTTTCCTTCAGTTCCTTTTCCAGTGTCGTGATCTCCAGATTCGTCAGCCGGTACAATTGCAGCGTCAGGATCGCGTCCGCCTGCCGCTCGGAAAAGCCGAAGCGCTCGCACAGGTTCTTCTGGGCGTCCTGGCGGTTCTTCGATGCCTTGATCTCGGCGATCACCTCGTCGAGAATGTTCAAGGCCTTGACCAGCCCTTCCAGTACATGGGCGCGGTCGCGCGCCTTCTCCAGCTCGAATTCCGTGCGGTGCGTGACGACTTCCTTCTGATGGGCGATGTAGGCGCTCAGCATCTCCCGCAAGCCGAGCTGCTGCGGTGCGCGGTCCACGATCGACACCATGTTGTAGCTGTAGGCGACCTGCAGGTCCGTCTTCTTCAGCAGGTAAGCGAGAATTCCCGCCGCGTCCGCCTCTTTCTTCAGCTCGACGACGATGCGTAAGCCGTTGCGACCGCTCTCGTCGCGAACCTCGGCGATGCCTTCGACCTTCTTCTCCAGGCGGATATTCTCCATGGCCGTAACCAGGCGGCTCTTTACGACGCCGTACGGAATCTCAGTGATGACGATCTGCTGCTTGCCGCCGCGCATGTCCTCGATGGCCGTCCGCGAACGGATGTAGATTCTCCCCTTGCCGGTGCGGAACGCATCGCGGATGCCCTCCTCGCCCATGATGATGCCGCCGGTCGGAAAGTCCGGTCCGATCACCGTCTTCATCAGCTCCTCGAGCGGCAGCTCGGGATGGTCCATCAGCTGGATGCAGGCGTCGACGATCTCCTTCAGGTTGTGCGGCGGAATCTCTGTCGCAAAACCGGAGGAGATGCCGCTGACGCCGTTGACCAGCAGATTGGGATAACGCGAAGGAAGCACGACCGGCTCCTTCACCGTGTTGTCGAAGTTGTCCTTGAACAGGACGGTCCGCTTCTCGATGTCGCGCAAGAGCTCCATGGCGATCGGCGACAGCCGCGCCTCCGTGTACCGCATCGCCGCCGCAGGGTCGTCGTCCATCGACCCCCAGTTGCCGTGGCCGTCGATGAGGACATGCCCCATCTTCCACGGCTGGGCCATGCGCACCATGCCTTCGTAGATCGAAGAGTCGCCGTGCGGATGATAATTCGCCATGACATCCCCGACGGTCTTCGCCGATTTCCGGTACGGCTTGTCCGGCGTATTGCCCGCTTCGTACATGGAATAGAGAATACGCCGCTGCACGGGCTTCAGCCCGTCGCGGACATCGGGGATGGCCCGGTCCTGTATGATGTATTTGGAATACCGGCCGAAGCGGTCGCTGACCACTTCCTCCAGAAAGGCCGGCAAAAATTGCTCAAGAGTCCCCATGCGCTCGCGTTCTCCTTATTCTTCATACTCCGTAAAGTCCACGTTCTCGATGATCCAGCGCTTGCGCGGATCGACCTTGTCGCCCATCAAGGTGGTGACGCGGCGCTCCGCCTTGGCGGCGTCCTCGATCTGCACCTGGAACAGCTTGCGCTCCTGCGGGTCCATCGTCGTCGCCCACAGCTGCTCCGGATTCATCTCGCCGAGCCCTTTGTACCGCTGCAATTCGACGTTCCGGCCAAGCTCCTTAATGACGGTCTGCAGCTCCTCGTCGGAATAGACATAGCGCGAGGCCGCCGTCCGCGAGCCCTTCTTCGTGACCTTGTACAGCGGCGGCTGGGCGATGAACACTTTACCCGCGTCGATCAAGGGCTTCATGTAGCGGTAAAAGAAGGTGAGCAGCAGCACCTGAATGTGCGCTCCGTCGGTATCGGCATCGGTCATGATGATGATCTTGCCGTAATTGCTCTCCGCCTGCTCGAATTCGGAGCCGATGCCCGCTCCGATCGCCGAGATGATCGACCGGTATTCGTCGTTCTTGAGAATATCGCCGAGCCGCGCCTTCTCCGGATTCATCGGCTTGCCCTTGAGCGGCAGGATCGCCTGATGCTTGGAGTCGCGGCCCTGCTTGGCTGAGCCGCCGGCCGAGTCGCCTTCGACGATGAACAGCTCGTTCATCGCATAATCCTTCGACTGCGCCGGGCTGAGCTTGCCGTTCAGGTTCGAGCTCTCGCTCTTGCCCTTCTTGCCGCTGCGCACCTCGTCGCGCGCCTTGCGCGCCGCTTCCCGCGCCTTGGCCGACTGCACGGCCTTCTTCAGCAGGCTCTGGCCGACCGCCGGATTCTCCTCCAGGAACACCGTCATCTGCTCGGAGACGGCGGCGTCCACCGCGCTGCGCGCCGAAGCGCTGCCGAGCTGGTCCTTCGTCTGCCCGACGAACTCGACCTCGGCCATCTTGATGTTGATGACCGCCATCAGCCCCTCGCGCAGATCGGTGCCTTCGAGGTTCTTCTCCTTCTCCTTCAAAATGCCCGCTTTGCGGGCATATTCATTCATCACCCGCGTAAACGCCGTCTTGAAGCCAGTCTCGTGCGTGCCGCCACCCCGCGTCGGGATGGAATTAACGAAGGACGCGATCGTCTCCGTATACCCATCATTGTATTGCAGGGCGATCTCCACTTCGATGTCTTCCTTCTCGGCGATGAAATGGATCACATCGCTCAGGACGTTCTTCTCCTCGTTGAGGAACTGCACGAACTGTCTTGCTCCGCCTTCGTACAGATAAATGTCTTCCTTGCCGGTACGCTCGTCCTTGATCGCCATCTTCAGGCCGGAATTGAGGAAGGCGATCTCCTGCAGCCGCTCGGCCAGCGTGTCGTAGTTCACGGCGATCCCGCTGTGGAACACACGCTTGTCCGGCTTGAAGGTCACCTTCGTACCCGTCTTGCGGGTAGTACCCACGACGTCCAAGCCGGTCACAGGCTCCCCGACATGCTCGGTTCCGTCCGGATCGGCCCAATAGGCGAATTTCATCCGATGGATTTTGCCTTCCTGGTAGATCTCGACCTCCAGCCATTCCGAGAGGGCGTTCGTCACCGAAGCGCCGACGCCGTGCAGGCCGCCGGACTTCTTGTATCCGCCGCCGCCGAACTTGCCGCCGGCGTGCAGCTTCGTAAACACGACCTGGGGGGTAGGGATGCCGGTCTTGTGCATGCCAGTGGGAATGCCGTGCCCGTTGTCGATGACAGTGATCGAATGGTCGGCATGCAGGGCCACCTGAATCTCCGAGCAGCGTCCGGCGAGATGCTCGTCCACGGCGTTGTCCACGATCTCCCAGACGAGATGATGCAGCCCCGAAGAGCTCGTGCTGCCTATGTACATCCCGGGCCGCTTGCGCACCGCCACCAGGCCTTCCAGCACCTGTATATCATCGGCGCCGTAGCTGTCCTCCCGCGGCGAGCCGTCGTTCACAAACAGATCCAATTGCTCATTCAATGCGAATCCTCCGCTAGTTCAAGATCTGAAGCAAGCGAGCTAAGGCAAGCTCACAAAAAACAGGAACAGACGTTCCTGCTGGTATCTTTCTATTTTAACCCAAAATATCCTGCCGCGTAAAGACGCCAAAAGACACTAACAGGCTGGCAAGCGCCCAGACCGCCAGCACCGACAGCGAAAAATCGAGGCTGAGCCCGGGAACCGGCGGGATCGAACCGGCCAAAAAGGAGATGGTATCGAGGTTGATCATGAACAGATATTTGGCGCTCTCCCAGGAAGACACCATGTTCGTCAGGATCATTCCGGCGATCAGCGCAGCGAGCATGATGCCCATTCCGGCCGCCGTGCTGCGCACGAGTACCGAGATCATCAGCGACAGGCAGGCGACCGTGAGGCAGGAAAACCAGGCGAGTCCGAGCTCCATCAGCAGGAACCGCCACTGTTCGACGATCTGGACATGCGACGTGTCGAGCTGGTCGCCGCTCACCTGAAAGCCGGTCAGCACAGGCGCGGTCCACCCGCCGTAGCCGAAGGCTAAACCGGAGATGAGATACGCCAGAAGGGCGGTGCACACGACGATGAGCGAGACGAACAGGACGAGGGTGATCAGCTTGCTCATGAGAATCTTCCAGCGCCGCACCGGGCGGGTGAGCAGCAGCTTGATCGTTCCCGTGGACAATTCGGATGAAACAATATCGGAGGCGGCGACCGCCACCAGGAGCGGCAGGAACAGCCCGATGGAGTTGCGGATGAACGTGCTCGTGAACGTGACCGAATTGGGCGATTCCGGGTCGATATTCCGCTCCAGCGAATATTGCAGCCGCTGAATCTCGACTTTCCGGTAGACCTTCCAGTCCTCGGGGATGTTGCTGTTCAGGCTGTTGCTCATATCGGCGATCCGCTTCTCGGCGCGAATCCGCCAATCGGCGTCGCCCAGCTGCTTGTGACTGTTCTCGTTGATCTTCATCTGGGCGTAAACGAAGATGGGAATGAGCGCAGCCACGATGAGCAGAATCACCTGGAACCGGCGCTTGCGCAGCATTTTGATCGTCTCGTTCTTCACCAGGGGATACAGGCTAACCAATGGTCTCACCTTCCGTCAGCTGCAGGAACAGCTCCTCTAGAGTGGGGGTTTTGATGGAAATGGACAGGACGTCAATCCCGGCCGCTACCAGCCTGCGGTTCAGTTCGGGAACCTGCTCCGCCGGCATGCGCACGGCGATGGCGTCTTCCGGCTCGCCAGGATCGCTAGGATCTCCGGGATCTCCGAGATCGCAAGGATCTCCGGACAAAGTGGGAAGCCCTCCGCTGGCCGCGGAATCCTCCTGAAGAAGGAACGCGGCAAAGAAAGGAAGGGCTCGCTCCAGCGGCTGCACCCGCCAGACGATCCGGCTGCCGGATTCCCGGAGCAACTCCTTCACCTCGCCCACTGCGATCACCCGGCCATGCGAGATGATGGCCACCCGGTCGCACATCAGCTGGATTTCACTCAACAGATGGCTGGAAATCAGCACGCTCAACCCCTCCGCCGCAAGCTCCCGGATGAACTCGCGAATCTCCTTGATGCCCTGTGGATCGAGCCCGTTGGTCGGCTCGTCGAGAATGAGCAGCTTCGGCCGGCCGAGCAGCGCCTGAGCGATGCCGAGCCGCTGGCGCATGCCGAGCGAATAAGTTTTGACCTTGTCATGGATGCGCGCATCGAGGCCGACGATCTTCGCCACCTCGCGGATGCGCGCTTCCCCCACATCCGGGAACATCCGGGCAAAATGCTCCAGGTTCTCCCACCCGCTCATGTAGGCGTACATCTCCGGGTTTTCGACAATGCAGCCGATGTTGCGGAGAGCCCGCTCCGGTTCCTTCTGAACCGAATGGCCGCAGACGGTTATCGTTCCCTCGGTCGGCCGGATTAAATTCACGAGCATGCGGATTGTCGTCGTCTTCCCGGCTCCATTCGGGCCGAGAAAGCCGAAAACCTCGCCTTCCCGGACGTCGAATGACACGCCTTTGATGATTTCCTTGCCGCGTATCGTTTTCTTCAGCCCTTCAACGGTCAGCACTGCCGGCTTATCTTCCATCCCGCCCGCCTCCTCCCTTCGCCTGCTAGTTCAAAGCCTGAAGCACCCGCTCCGCCATTCGCGCATACCCTTCCGAATTGGGATGGAAATGATCGCTGAACAAATATTTGGGCGGCGACTGGTCGAAGAGATCGTAAGTGGGAACCACCGTCACATTCCCGAGCTTGTTCGCGATCTCGAATGCCTTCGCGTACCACTGCTGCACGAGCAGCGCGCCCGCTCGCTCCTTGTCGTAATCCGGAAAAGGATGATAGAACATCAAATAGATGATCTTCGCCCGCGGATTCAGCTGCGACAGCCGGGTGAGGCTGGACTCCAGGCGCTTGTAGGCGTCGGGAAGCTTCTTCTGAATGGAGGCGTAGTCGAGGGTCAGCTTGTCCGCCTGCGCGGCCGCTTGCGGATCGCCAATGCCGATGTCAAACAGATCGTTGCCGCCGATCGTAAGGAGAATGACGTTCGCCTTCTTCGCCGCGTCGGCGATGGCCCCGTTCTTCTCGTCGAGCTGCCGGAGCAAATCGGCGGTCTTCGCTCCCGATACCGCCAAGTTCCAGACGTACACATCCTTGCCGAGCTGCTTCTGCAACCCGTCCTTCACCCGGTCCACGTAACCGCCCTTGCCGGAGGTGTCGCCGATGCCGCGGGTCAGCGAATCGCCTACCGCGAGAATGGTAACGCGGCTCACCGAGCTGAAGTCGCCGGATGCCGCGGATGAAGAGGTTGGGGCGGTTGAGGCCGCGGGCGCAGGAGCGGCGCCCGTTCCGGATACGGCTTTCCCCGGAAAAACCACCGTCCGCACCGCATATCCGAAGCCGATGATCAAGAGAATCGTGGCGAGAAACGCGGCGGTGCCGGCTATTCTCCAGAGTGCTTTCGTCGATATCATTGCGTTTTCCCCCGTTTCCGCCGCAAATAGCTCCTCTTAGATTAAAACTTTGGTAGCTGTTTTGCAACACAGCCCCGAATGCGCCGCAGCTCGCCGGGCCAGACAGGACGCCTCATCCATTCACTTAAAACTCGATAGCGCAACACTCATTTTCAAAAAAACGCTTGCAATTTGTGTCCAAAGCTTGACGAATATACGGAAGAATGATATGTTTTTTATTGCGAAATGATTAAGTAGTTAAACATTAATAGCTTAATCATCTGTACATGCCGGATTATGCGAGCAAAGGAGGTGTCGGATTGACAGCCAGCGATAATTTGTTTGAAATTTCATCCCTGTTTCACACCTTTCTCAAGGGGATCTCCCAAGATTGGAACAAACAAGGATACCCTCTGAATCAAACACAATTCAAGGTGCTTTATAGATTGTATAAGAATGGTCCGCAGAACGTCTCTCAGCTTGCCTGCTCGCTCACCTTGACAGCGGCAGCCATCACGGGCGTCACAGACCATCTCCTGGCGGAGGGCTATGTGGAAAAAGAGCGTGACGGCTGCGACCGGCGCGTGGTGACCATAACGTTGTCGGAGAAGGGCCGGGGGTTGGTCAAGGACTTTCTGGAAACGCAGCGCGAAACGATCCAGTCTTACTTTAAAGCTCTTCCTGAAGAGGACATCGAGCATCTGCGCCGGATTTTTCATCTCTTGATCGCCGATTTAGAGAAAAATTAAAGAAGTGGGTGGAGAAACCAATGGAACATCTGTCAACAAAGAGAAAACAAACCATCATGATCGCCATCATGGCCGCCATGCTGTTCGCCGCCATCAATCAGACGATCGTGAGCACCGCGATGCCGCGGATCATATCCATCCTGGATGGCATGGATTATTACACGTGGACGATCAATATCTACATGCTGACGTCCACCATCGCCACCGTTCTGGTCGGCAAGCTCTCCGATATGTTCGGCCGCAAGCCGTTTCTCTTGATCGGTATCCTTACCTTTATGGTCGGGGCGCTGCTAACCGGAACCTCAACGAATGTCTTCCAGTTCATCACCTACCGCGGGATTCAAGGCGTGGGCGCCGGGATCATCCAGTCGACCGCCTTCACCGCAGTCGGCGACCTGTTTCCGCCGCGTGAACGGGGCAAATGGACGGGCGTCTTGACCGCCGTGTTCGGCTTCTCAAGCGTACTCGGACCGACGCTCGGCGGTTATCTGATCGACCATATGGATTGGCATTGGCTGTTCTGGATCTTCCTGCCGCTCGGCGTCGTCGCCTTTGTCTTGATCATGGCTCTATTCCCGCGGGTCGAGCGGGGGCAAGCCGTCAGCATCGACTACATCGGTTCTTTTTTCTTGACCATTGCCATCGTTTCGCTGCTCATGGCCTTCACCTGGGCGGGCACGGAATACCAATGGGGCTCCTGGCAAATTCTCAGTCTGCTCGCCTCCTCCCTCGTCTCGGTTCTTGTTTTCGTGTTTGTCGAAACGAGGGTCAAAAACCCGATTTTGCCGCTTACTCTGTTTAAGAATAGGGTCGTGACGGTTTCCAACCTGATCGGCTTCATCATGAATTTCGGCATGATGGGGGCCTTGATCTATCTTTCCTTTTTCGTTCAAGGCGTGCTCGGGATCTCGCCGACCTACGCCGGCTATGTAACGATGCCGATGTCGATCGTCATGGTCTTGTCGAGCACGTTAACGGGCCAATTGATCTCCCGCAAGGGCAAATACAAGCGTATCGCTCTCATCGGGATTATGATTATGATCGCCGGCATGGGCATCATGGTCGTCATGAACAGCGTGACTACCGCCGTGCTCAGCATGATCGTATTCGGCTTCGGGCTTGGTCTGGCGATGCCCGTGTTCTCGATCGCAACCCAGAATGCCGTCCCTCATAAGGAGCTCGGCGCCGTCACCGCATCCTTGCAGCTCTTCCGGAACCTTGGCGGCACCATCGGGATCGCGGTGATGGGGACGGTCATGTCGAACAATCTCACCAGGCACCTGAAGGAAGCCCTCACCGCCAAAGCCGGAAGCCTTGCCCAGCTGGACCCGCAGCTCGCCAAGAAAATGCTCGCCTTCGCTAATCCAAAAACGCTCATGAACAAGCCGCAGTTGGAGCAGTTCCAGGCTTCGTTGCCAACGAACGTTCAGCCGGTCTTCAAGGATCTCATCGCCGGCATCCGCGATGCGCTCGGCAATACGCTGTCGACCGTATTCCTGACCGGCACGCTGGTGCTCGCCCTCGCCTTCGTGCTCGTCTTCTTCCTGCAGGAGCTGCCGCTTCGCACCACCAACCAGGCTGAGGCCAAGGTTGAGGAGAACGGCGAAGCTGCCGCTCAGCCTTCTGTCGTCATGGAATAAGCCGCAACGAACCATAAGGAAATGCAAAGGGAGACCCGCTCAGCGAAAATGCTGAGGTCCGGGTCTCCCTTATTTATCGGTCACGACGAATCGTCCTGGGATCCGTCCTTCTCTTTCGCGTTGACGTGTCCGCTCACTGCAGAACGGCGTGCTCGAATTCTTCTTCCGGCAAAAGAATCTCAAAGACATCTCCATGCTGGAGAATCGTGATCGGCTGGCCTTTCACTTTCATGACGACCACTTCCGGCTTTACTTTCATCCGGCTCAAATAATTCGCGGGGACTTGGCCGGACTCGCTGATCATGACGCCTTCGACTTCCTTCTCTTCATTGTCGGCCAGCGGCGTATTTAAAACCTGTTCGTAAATATCGGAGAACTGTTCAAAATTTTTGGTGTAAACGGCGATGCATTTCATCCACGATCCCATCCTTTATCATATCTGCTTTAGGTTGTCTTAGCCCTCATTCTTCCTGTTTGGGCCGGCTTTCATACGTACCGGCGCTTTCATTCTCCGCTTGCCCTCCGGGCAGAGATCGAGCAGCGGACAGCTTCCGCAGCGCGGACTTTGCGCCTTGCAGTGATACCTTCCGAAGAAGATGAAGCGGTGGTGTGACAGCGTCCACTCTTCTCTTAGTACGATCCGGTTCAGCTTTCGTTCCACTTCGAGCACGGAATCCTCCGGTTTTGCCAGCCCGAGCCGCTTGCTGACCCGCTCGACATGGGTATCGACGGCAAACGCCGGAACCCCGAAAGCATTGGACACGACCACATTGGCCGTTTTTCGGCCGACGCCGGGAAGGGCTACAAGCGCTTCATGAGACTCCGGAACCCGGCCATCCCACTCATCGACCAGGATCCGGCACATGCTCTGGATGTTCTTTGCCTTGTTGCGGAACAATCCAATGGTGCGAATGTCCTGCTCCAGCTCGGAGAGCGGTACCTGCAGGTAGTCCTGCGGAACTTGATACTTCCGGAACAGCGTCTTGGTAAGCCGGTTGACGGATTCATCGGTGGCCTGCGCCGACAGCATGACCGCAACGAGGAGTTCAAAGGGGCTGCTGTGGTTCAGCTCGCAGCGGGCTTCCGGGAACATCTCCCCCATGGTATCGAGGATTCGGCGAATTTTCTTCTCATTCACCCGGAATTCCTCACCTCCTTAGCCAACCGGTGATCATCAATAGACTCCAGTCTATCGAATCGACGGTCAATAATCAATGGCTCACGCCAATAAAATCCGAACATTTTTCGAACCAAACCCCATTTTTTTACCATAAAGACGCTGCAAAAAAAAGGCCGGCTGGACCAAAGACCAGCCGGTTCGCTCGGGTGACATCAATCAGTCCGAAAGCTAACTATTGCAATTGAATCTGAGTTACTTGATCCATGCCTTGATCATAGCTGAGCGTTACCTTCTTGCCCACCGCGACCTGATCGAAGTTGACTGCCTTCTGGGCGGTGTCCAGGACCTTGGTGCTCTGCTTCCAGGTGAAGCTGAGGGTCTGACCGTCGTCCAGTTTAATGGTATAGGCTCCGCTGTTCAGATCGACGGCAGTTACCGTGCCGGTGTATTTGGAGGAGATTTTCACCTTCAGCAGCTTGTCGCCGGCAGTGACCAGATCGAGCTCGCGGCCCTCGACAAGCAGGGGATACAAGGCGGAATAAAATGTCGTTTCCACTCCGTTCGAATCGACGAGAACCGTTTTGTCATCCAGCTTGAATACCTTGGCCGAACCGTTGACGGCAACCGTCAAATACAATTTGCTGCTGCTGAAGCTGACGACGCTGGCCAGATAGTAGTTGGTTATGGAGCTGATCACCACGGAAATGCCGACTGGGTTGCCGCTTGAGTCAAGTTCAACCGCTACTTGGTCGCCGGTAAGCAGATCGGAGAGCGTGGCATTTGCTTTAAGCGGGCTGGTCACCTTTGGTTGAGGGTTTAAAGGGAATGATGCCAGTTTTCCGTCCGCTTTTTTCAAGGTAATCAACGGATTGTCACCGGTAAGTTGAAGCGCAACGATCTGGCCCTTCACGACCGGCACGATCTGGGCGGACACGACCTTCGTTCCATAGAGCTGGTAACGGATCTTGTCTCCAGCGGCCAGAGTCTTGAGCGATTCGTAGGCTGTGTCGGTAAGCGAATACTCCGCTTGGCCGGATGCCGTCACCATCGTCAGCTTCTTGTCCGTGCCGTTCAGGGAAACGGCCGTTCCGTCGCCGCTCGCCACCACCGGTCCCTGGTCGCTCTTCCAGTCCACGAAGAACGCGGTCGAGCCGGAGAGGATCGCTTCGACGAGATTGCCCGCCTTGAGGGAAGAAGCGGCCACCGGGTTTTTATCCTTGTAGACAACAGACTGGCCGGCAAAAGCAGCCTGCACCGTCGTTCCATCATCGGTCATCAGCGAGAGCCCGGACGCATCTATTGCCGTCACCGTACCGGTTATGGCATTGCCCGGCTTCACCGCAAGATACGCGGAGGCCCGATTCAGGAGAGCGGCCGCCTGCGAGCGGGTGACGGCAATTGCCGGACGGAAGGAGCCGTCCTCGAAGCCGTTGACGATGCCGAGATCGACCGCTTCATTGACGTAGCCGACCAGCTCGCTCGCGATGCTGTCCCCGTCCTTGAAGGCGGTAGGAGCCAGCATTTTGTCCGTCGCTTCCGCTTCCTTGCCCGCCAGTCGGATAATGACGCGCGAGACCCACTCCCGGCTGGCGGAAGAGTCCCCCCAAGAAGCATCCTGCTCCGGAATTTCCGCCAGACTGATCAGATGATGATCCAAAGCTGCCTTTACGTAGCCCCTAGCATAATTGGTGACTCCGAAGGAAAAAACCAATGATTTCTCTTTATTGGCTACCGCCTCGCCATCATATCCGAGCATGCGCACAGCCATGACCAGAAATTGTTCATGGGTGACCGACTTTTCCGGATCGAATTTGCCTCCGCTCCCCATCACGACCCCCAGCATGGAGAGCTTGCTGATGTCCTTGGCGCCCCAATATGTACTTTTTACATCCGAAAAAACAAGCGGTGACTGAACCTTCCAGCTCACCGCAGCCGTCGGAATCTCCGAATCGGCAAAGACCGCGGCCGGCATAACCGAACCGGTCAATACGGCCAGAGTCAGAGCTGCCTTAGCCGTCCAACGGATCATGCGCTTCATGTCCTTCTCCTCCTAAGCTCGTCTCTTGCCGCCCATCCTACTCGCGCTTGATGGGGTGATCCAGCCCCACATGACCCATCAGGCTGTCCGTCTGCTTGCCGTCGACCAGAATTTCGAGCGCCTTGACCTCCGAAAATTGGAACACAGTCTTCTTCAAAGCATCCATCAGAAGAAGCTCTCCGCCCGAGCCGAGCCGACCTTCATCCTTAATGATTAGGTCTACCGTCAGCATCCCACTCTTCAATTCGGCGGTTTTGAATTGCAGTCCTTTGGCCAGCGGAAACAAGTTGCTGTCATCCGTGGCGTTCAGAATCTTAAGGGCTTTTAAATACTTCGCGTCAACCGGTTCGGCTTCAATCTCTGCCGTCTTTTCGACAAGCGCCGTCCCGTCGTTGTTGGCATAGTAGACTTTGACGGTCTCTTTTGCGACCTCAGTCGGAGCGGCGGTTGGCGATGGAGAGACCGTCTCTGTCGGCGCCGCCGCCGGCTGAGATGCCGCTTCCGTAGGCTGCGCCGAGTTCTGCGACGAACCGGAAGTCGTTTTCGCGGAACACCCTGCAGCAGCTAGCATCGAGCCAAGAAGAAGAACCGTCAGGATGGAACGTATGCGCATGGAACACACTCCTTATTCAAAGTTGAAAATATTCCTTGATCCCGTCCACAATGGACGCTGCTACCTTATCCTGAAATTCGGGGGTATACAGCAGGGCCTCCTCGATGACGTTGCTGAGGAATCCGACTTCGACGAGGATACCCGGCATTTGGGTCGCTTTCACAACCCGGTAATCGTTTCTCTGCACCTTGCGATCCGGGAACCCGGTTGCCGCCAGCACATGCTGGTGGATGATGTCGGCCAAATCCTTGCTGAACGAGTTCCAATAGTACGTCTCCGTACCCTGGCTCGCCGCCGTAAACGTATTGGCGTGAATCGAGATGAACGCATCAGCGCCGAGGTTGTTGGCGAAATTCGCCCTGTCGTCCAGAGAGACAAAGGTATCATCCGAGCGGGTCAAATAGACCTCCACTCCATCCACCTGCTCAAGCAGAGCCTTCACCTTGAGCGCCAAGGCCAGATTGAAGTCCTTCTCCTTGCGGTTGTTGACGGAGATAGCGCCCGGATCCTGATCCCCATGACCGGCGTCGATCACAATCTTGTATTTGGCATTCGAGAACACCAGAGAATAGGCCCCATCGGCTCCATTCATTCCGATATGATAACCCGTCTTCGCCTTCAAGTCCACTACCAAACGTATCGTACGGGTGCCATGGTCATAATTGGAATAACGCAGCTGGGAAATGATCGGATGGCTGACGGGAATGAGTCCTTCCTTGCCGGCAGTCGGCCGCGGAAACGTATCGCTGAAGGTGACGCCGGGGATGTCGATCACGAGACGCTCGGGGTTCGCGATATGACTGGCTTGCGGAGCAATGGGACCATCCGCATAAACGACCACGCCGGAATCGTTGAACTCTACCCCCATCAGGCGCGTATAGCCCGCTTCGGCATTCGTCTGGGAAAGAACCGGGGCAGTCCCGGGCTCATATAGATTGGGGTCCAGAGTGGGACCGGCGGGAGCTGGGGTCGAGGTTGGCGTCGGTGCCGCGGAAGTCGTCGGCAGCGGAGTTGCAGCCGGTGTCGCGGTCGGTGTTGGCGATAGCGATGGCGTTGCAGTCGGCGTCGCGATCGGTGTTGGCGATGCCGTTGCAGTCGATGTCGCGGCAGGAGCAGGCGAAACCGCGGGAGTCGCCGACGGAGACGGAACCGGGGACGAAGCCGAGGTCAGAACCACCGTCTGGGTCTTGTTGATCCATTGCACATCAATTCCCATGCCATTCGCAACGAAACGAATGGGAACGAGCGCGCGACCCGATATCACGATCGGCACCGCATCAAGCTTGATCGGAGCAGAATCCACGTAAGCTGTTTTCTTGCCGATGAACAGCTCGATCAGCTTCCCGCCCTTTTTCACCGTCACCTTCTGCTCAGAGCTCTGGTAGAATACATCCGCTCCGAAATTCTGGGAGATGAGCCGCAGCGGCACCATCACGTAGCCATCGACCTTCTGAGCCGGAACGTCGGAATTCAGAGGCTGGCCATTCATAACGAGCGATACGCTGCTGTTTGCGGCGGCATGCGACATTTGCGGCAGAATGAGGAAGAACAGGAGCAAAGGGAGCAGGCAGCAAACGAGCTTTTTCATCTTCCACCTCGGAGGAAAGGGATTAAGGCACACAAGAATAGACGCAGGATTTGGTAAAAAGTTGCGTATCTCCGCCATCTTGCCTCCCTCAAGCATTCGACATCATACCCCATCTTTCCTACCGCATCAGCAAAAAAACAAGCCCCTCGCTAACCGAAGGGCTTGCCGCCGCTGTCTTTCTATCTCTATAAGTCCTTCAACAGGAGTAAAACGACCGGAACATGCATATGAGAACCTTCGAGCCGATACAAAATGGAGCCGTCCACCTCCTCCCTTCGTTCAATCGGCAGGCGGTCAGGGGCGGCCCAAATGCAAGAGACATACTGGCCCACGTCCGGCGGAGACTGCGGCCGATCGTTACGGAAAAATTTTAACGATATGAAATATCGTTCTTTCAACGAAGAGGCTGGGGTACGCGAGAATAGTGATATCCCGCATCGTTATTTCCGGTAATTGCTCCTTTTATCCGCTGCTTGGTCCCATTTAATGATGTTTTGAATCATTATTTTGCAGGAGGTGGGCGCCGCTCGGTTAATAGCGATGTTTCAAATCGTTATTTTTGCACCCGCCGATTTACCGATGCGTCGCCTCAAAGGCCGCGATGGCATCCTCATGCTGCAGCGTCAGCCCGATCTCGTCGAGCCCGAGCAGCAGAAACTGGCGGCGATGCTCGTCGAGCTCGAACGGAATCGCCAGGCCGTGCGAATCGGTGATCGTCTTCTTCTCCAGATCGACGAACAGCTCGTAGCCGACTTCCTTTTCCGTGCGCTGGAACAGCTCTTCGACCTTCTCCTCCGGCAGCTTGATCGGCAGGATGCCGTTTTTGAAGCAATTGTTGTAAAAGATATCGGCAAAAGACGGCGCGATCACCACCTTAAAGCCGTAATCCCGGATCGCCCAGGGAGCGTGCTCGCGGGAGGAGCCGCAGCCGAAGTTCGCGCGCGCGAGGAGCACGGAAGCCCCTTGGTAACGCGGCTGATTGAGCGTGAACGACTCGATGACGCTGCCGGCTTCATCCCAGCGCCATTCGAAGAACAGGAATTGACCGAAGCCCGTCCGTTCGATTCGTTTCAGAAACTGCTTCGGGATGATGGCGTCCGTATCAATATTCACCCGGTCGACCGGTACGACGAGTCCGGTGTGGCGTTTGAATGCTTCCATGTTGCTTTCCCCTTCCCCTAGTGGAACTGCCATTCGCGGACATCGGTAAAATGCCCCAAGACCGCCGCCGCCGCAGCCATTTCCGGCGAGACGAGATGCGTCCGCCCGCCGCGACCCTGCCGACCTTCAAAGTTGCGGTTGGAGGTGGAGGCGCAGCGCTGCCCCGGCGTGAGCACATCCGGGTTCATGGCCAGGCACATGCTGCAGCCCGCGTCCCGCCACTCGAAGCCGGCTTCGGTGAAGATCCGGTCCAGCCCTTCCTCTTCGGCCTGCAGCTTGACGCGCCCCGAGCCCGGGACGACGATGGCCTGCACTGTCCGCTTCACCTTGTAGCCCTTGGCAATGGCGGCGGCGGCGCGCAGGTCCTCAATCCGCCCGTTCGTGCAAGAGCCGATGAATACGACATCGATTGAGAGCTCGCCGAGCGGCGTTCCCGGGGTGAGTCCCATGTATTCCAGCGCTTTCTCCGCGGCTTTGCGTTCGTTCTCGGTAGCAAAGCTGGCCGGATCGGGAACCGTGGCGTCGATGCCGGTGCCCATGCCCGGGCTGGTGCCCCAGGTCACTTGCGGCACCAAGGAATCGGCGTCGAATTCCAGCACCTGATCGTAGGCCGCATCCGGATCGGTCACGAGCTCCTGCCATTGTTCCACAGCTTTGTCGAACTCTTCGCCTAGGGGAGCGAACTTCCGGCCGCGCAGATAAGCGAAGGTGGTTTCATCCGGGGCGATGAGCCCGGCGCGGGCTCCCGCTTCGATGGTCATATTGCAGACCGTCATCCGCTCTTCCATCGACAGCCCGCGGATGGCTTCGCCGGTGTATTCAATGACGTAACCCGTGCCAAAATCCGTTCCGTACTTGGCGATGATGCCGAGGATCAGGTCCTTGGCCGTGACGCCCGGGCGGCGCTTGCCCAGCACCCGGACCTCCATCGTCTTGGATTTCGCCTGCTGCAGGCACTGCGTGGCCAGCACATGCTCCACCTCGCTTGTGCCGATCCCGAAGGCGAGCGCTCCGAATGCGCCGTGCGTGGCGGTATGGCTGTCGCCGCAGACGATCGTCTTGCCGGGAGCAGTTAGCCCCTGCTCCGGCCCCATGACGTGGACCACGCCCTGGTCGATGCTGTCCAGTCCGTAGAGAGTGACGCCGAATTCCTTGCAGTTGCGCTCGAGCGTCTCGATCTGCTGGCGGGAGATCGGGTCGGCGATATTGAAGCGGTCCTTGGTCGGAATATTGTGATCCACCGTGGCAAAGGTCAGATCCGGCCGGCGCACCTTGCGCCCGGCGAGCCGCAGCCCTTCGAAGGCTTGCGGGGAAGTCACTTCGTGAACCAGTTGTAGATCGATATACAGAATCACTTGCGGGCCTTCCTGATAAATCACGTGGGAATCCCATATTTTCTCATACAGCGTCTTGGCCATCGCCTTCACCTCATGCAAATTGTGCGTGCTAACCGTCAGTGACTATCTTATCACCTCTCATTCTATCCGGCTAAGATATAAAAGCTATTGACTTTATAATAATTACCTATAGGATTAAGACAACAATGCCTCTGTATCGAACGTTTTCTATTCAGATGATTCCGGACATAGCGATCCATTCGAAATCGCCTCAGGAGTTGATCCCCATGGAATTCCGCCAATTGAACTATGCCGTTCGCATCGCCGCCGAGAAAAACTTTTCCCGCGCCGCCGAGAAGCTTCATATCGCCCAGCCCTCGCTGAGCCAACAGCTCTCCAAGCTGGAAAAAGAAATCGGCGTCCTTCTGTTCCAGAGAAGCACCAACTCGGTGGAGCTCACCCATGCCGGCGAAGTGTTCATCGAGAAGGCCCAATCCATCCTCGATCAGGTGAACCAGCTGGTGCGGGAGTTGGAGGACATCTCGCAGATGAAAAAAGGCCGCCTCACCATCGGCAGCCTTCCCATCACCGGTTCCCACATCCTCCCGCTGGTGCTGCCGGTCTTCCGCAAGAGCTATCCCGGCATCGAGCTGACCTTGACCGAGGACAATACCGCGAGGCTGGAGAAATTCACCTCCAGCGGGCAAACCGACATCGCCATCCTGACGCTGCCGGTGGAAGAACCCACCCTCGACTACACGCCGCTGATCCGCGAGGAGCTTTGGCTCGCCGTTCCCCATTCCCATCCTCTGGCCGTCAGGCCGGGCGGGGAGCCGATCGACATCGCCCGGCTGCGCGACGAGCCGTTCATCCTGCTGAAGATGGGCCAGGCCTTCCGCAAAATCAGCCTGGAGCTGTGCGCAAGCGCCGGCTTTGAACCGAACATCGTGTTTGAGAGCAGCAATATCGAAACGGTGCAATCCTTGGTCGCCACCGGCATGGGAATCGCTTTCATCCCCTCCATGATTGCCCGCGATCCGTCCATGCCGTATACGCCCGCCTATCTGACACTCAAGGGGCATCCGCACCGCACCCTGGTTCTCGCCTACCGCAAAGGCCGCTACCGCTCCCAGGCGGTGCAGGCGTTCATCGATGTCGCTCTCGCCGCCCTTGCCAAAGAAGGCCTCCCGCTGGTCGACCAAGGAGCTGCGCTGAACTAACCTGCCGGACGAACACAAGAAGAACGTCAATAAATCGGGCAGGCGGCGAGAAAATCGAGATCCGTTATTTTGGCACGACTCCCAAGCGGTAAGCCTTTCCTGATCGGCAGCGATTGCGCCTTGTATTCTCGCTCTCCTCATTCGACGATTTCCAGCACTGCCATGGCGATGCCGCTCAGGATGAGCTTGCCGTCCTCCACTCTCGCGCGGCCCTCCGGCGCAAAGATCGGCTCCCAGGCGCCCAGCCCCGGCAGCTCCAGCTCCACGGCATCCTTCTGCCCGTGGTAAGCGACATAGAGATGCCGGGACGGGTCGCCGCCCGCATGCTCCCGCAAGGTAAAGGCTACGCTTCCCTCCGGTGCCTCCTCAAAAACCAGATGCTTGCGGATGGCATCCGCCGTCCGCAGCCGAAAAGCGGGATGAGTCCGGCGCAAGGTAATCAGACGGCGCATGTAATCGACATCCTCCTGACGCTCGGCACAGCGGTCCCAGTCCAGCCAATTGATCGGATCGAGCGATTTGTAGCTGTTCTCCACCCGCTTCTTCGTCCGCATGAACTCCTGGCCCGCATGGATGAAGGCGATCCCTTGGCTCGTCATGACGATGCCGGAGGCGAGCCGATGCATCGCCGCGATATCCGGCTCCTCGAAGCCGTTGGTCACCTCGAACTTATCCCACAACGTATAGTTGTCGTGGCATTCCACATAATTCACGCACTGATCCGGCTCCATCGCATACGTATGCAAGCTGTCGCTGTACCAGACCGCCCCGGCCACGCCGGCTAGCACCTCTTGCTCCAGATGCAGCCCGCCGTCCACAAAGCCGTGCTCGATCCGGTGGTAATGGCTCCCTTTTACCGCGTTGCGCAGGTGGTCGTTGAACAAGCCAATCCGCGGCAGGCGCCCGGCGTTCCGCTGGGAGGAGCGCTGCTCATCAGGAATGCCGCAATCCATTTGCCAGCCTTCTCCAATGATCAGAATGGACGGATCGAGCTCATCGAGCCGGCGGCGGATCTCCAGCATCGTCCCGACATCGAGCAGCCCCATGAGATCGAAACGGAATCCGTCCACCTTGTACTCCCTGGCCCAATACAGCACAGACTCGACGATATATTTTCGCACCATGAACCGCTCCGACGCCACCTCATTGCCGCAAAAGGCTCCGTCCCACAGCGTTCCGTCCTGCCGATAACGGAAGTAATAACCAGGTACCAGCTTGGCCAAATGAATCCGGTACCCGTCATACACATGGTTGTAGACCACGTCCATGATCACCCGCAGGCCGCGGTCATGAAGGGTTTGCACCATCTGCTTCATCTCGCGGATGCGGCATGCCGGATCATACGGATCGCTGGCATACGAGCCTTCGGGTACATTGTAATTCTTCGGATCATAGCCCCAGTTGTATTTTTGCTCCGGGAAGCGTTCGTCGACACTGAGCGTGCTGTAATCCATAAGCGGCAGGAACTGGACATGCGTCACGCCCAGGCTTGCAATGTGATCCAGCCCGCTGAGAATCCCTTCCGGCCCGCGCACCCCGGCCTCGCACACGCCGAGAAACTGGCCCTGGTGAACGATTCCGCTGTGCGGGTGGCTCGACAAGTCGCGGACATGCAATTCATAGATCACCGCGTCTACCGCGGCCTCCATCGGCGGCATCCGCTCCTCCCAACGCTCCGGATTCGTCTCTGCCAGATCGATGATCGCCCCCCGGTCGCCGTTGATCCCCACCGCTTTGGCATAAGGGTCGACGGCCTCGTTCCAATTGTCACCGATCTTGACCCGGTAAGTATAAAAGTTCCCTTTCTGATCCCCCGGCACTTCCGCGATCCAGGTTCCCCCAACGCTCCGTTTCATGGCAACCAGACGGACTACCGCCGTTTCTGCATCGGCGTACAAGGCGACCTGCGCTTCCGCGGCCGTCGGCGCCCACAGCCGGAATGCGCTCCCCGAAGCCGCATAGGTTACCCCAAGATCGTCCCCCGTATAAGAAAAGGCCCGGTCAAATTCCGGTGCAAACACGGACAACCCGCCCGTCACCGACGGATCTCCATAATCGATGGTAAAATCGAGCTCCTTTTGAACCGCCATTCTCTTCTCTCCATCCCATGAGTAAATGCATGAACCTATCATTATTTTATATCGCTTCACTGGTTCGAAACGGTGATATAAGTAACACTACTATAGGCGAATCATATCCGTTTCTGCAAGTTTAAGGATGCGGGCTTTGCCCTCTGATAGCTTATGCATTCGTTATCAGCCTCACCACAGCCGTCCGCCTTTAAACTCGTTTTTGAGCCACGCGCGGATTCTTTCCGCAAAAAAAGGCGTTCACTCGGGAGCGCCAGTTGGCTTCATTTCCTGACATTGTTTCTTCATTATAACGGAAGCTTTCTCTTTTTGTGAATTTGTTTGTTGTGATTTTTTCCCCACTCTTTAGCATGTGCCGTCGCGATGGAGATCATCCGGCTCTCCTTATTATATCCATCCTCCAATAGGGCATTAGCAATGTCGATCGCCATGTTGCAGACGGTTGCCATGAAGTCCCTCAGGGAGTCGGGGCTACTCTCGGGATGCGCTGCGACACGATTGCTGCAATTGTGCAGGAATATTTCTCCCAATCCGCCCTCACGCCCCATATTCCTGCGAAAGTGCAGGTAATTTCACGTCCTCCCTCACGAACAAGACCGCAATCCGAAAATTTCCTGCACAATCGCGGGTTTCTCTCCCCAAATGGAGCAATCCGCGCGATTTTCCTGCACATTGGCAGGTTTCTTATCCGTCAGAGAGAATCACCGACACCTCACCGGCTGTCTAACCTTCCTTTGCCCATCCTCACCGCCGAACCTTTCTTTGCCCATCCTCACCGCCGAACCTTTCTTTGCCCATCCTCACCGCCGAACCTTCCTTTGCCCATCCTCACCGCCGAACCTTCCTTTGCCCATCCTCACCGCCGAACCTTTTTTTCCTCCACCTGCCAGTTCCATCAACATACTTCTGCCACTTCTCTTCTATGAGCATACATCCGCCAATTCTTCCGTCAGCCCACTCCACGATTCACACCCTATCATCGCCATTCTCCTGCGCTATATCCTGCGTAAGCGCTGGAAAAAATAAGCCTTTCCTACACCTCCCGCATAGCAGGTGGTTTTTGTTTCCCACGCTTCGCGTGCTCAACGGGCTAAAGCCATAACAAAAAAGCCTGCACGGTGTGTGCAGACTTCATTGTGCTTGGCGACGTCCTACTCTCCCGGGACCCTGCGGTCCAAGTACCATCGGCGCTGAAGGGCTTAACGGTCGTGTTCGAGATGGGAACGCGTGGTTCCCCTCCGCCATTATCACCAAACGATTCAGGGTTATTCCCTGAAAACCGGATGCGAAGTCAAACGCTGTGAATCATCTTGTTACCTGTGTGGCCTTAGGATAAGCCCTCGACCGATTAGTATCCGTCAGCTGCATGCGTTGCCGCACTTCCACTCCGGACCTATCAACCTGGTCGTCTCCCAGGGGTCTTACTGATTGGGAAATC
>Ga0255334_1000405_pt1 | contig 36048 bp, 38 predicted proteins | sample EtOH5_35cm_T3_12_FD_202080 | JGI IMG/M metagenome (GOLD analysis project Ga0255334, IMG submission 202080) | Sandy soil microbial communities from University of British Columbia, Vancouver, Canada - EtOH5_35cm_T3_129 | ecosystem: Engineered > Artificial ecosystem > Sand microcosm > Unclassified ... | reverse complement strand
AATCGAACATGTCCACACCGCGGCGCACACCCTCAACCAGATCTTCCGGTTTGCCAACGCCCATAAGGTAACGAGGTTTGTCAGCCGGCATCTGACCCGGCAGGTAATCCAGCACCTTGATCATCTCGTGTTTCGGCTCGCCCACCGACAGACCGCCAATGGCCAGGCCATCGAAGCCGATATTGTCGAGGCCTTCCAGGGAGCGCATGCGCAAATCCTGGTGCATACCGCCCTGAACGATGCCGAACAGTGCCGCCGTGTTGTCGCCATGGGCTTCTTTCGAACGCTTGGCCCAACGCAACGACAGCTCCATCGACACCCGCGCGACGTCTTCGTCGGCCGGGTACGGGGTGCATTCGTCAAAGATCATCACGATGTCCGAGCCCAGGTCACGCTGGACCTGCATCGACTCTTCCGGGCCCATGAACACTTTGGCGCCGTCGACAGGAGAAGCGAAGGTTACGCCCTCCTCCTTGATCTTGCGCATGGCGCCCAGGCTGAACACCTGGAAACCGCCGGAGTCAGTCAGAATCGGGCCTTTCCACTGCATGAAATCGTGCAGGTCGCCGTGCTTCTTGATCACTTCGGTGCCAGGACGCAGCCACAAGTGGAAGGTGTTACCCAGAATGATTTCCGCGCCTGTGGCGGTGATATCCCGCGGCAACATGCCCTTGACCGTGCCATAGGTGCCCACCGGCATGAAGGCCGGGGTTTCTACGGTACCGCGCGGGAAGGTCAAACGACCGCGACGAGCCTTGCCGTCGGTAGCAAGTAACTCAAACGACATACGACTTTGGCGACTCATTCTGTTTCCTCAGGGCCACGTGGTGCTGGGTTACGGGTGATAAACATCGCATCACCGTAGCTGAAAAAGCGGTATTCATGCTCCACGGCGGCTTTATAAGCGGCCATGGCTTCGGGATAACCGGCAAACGCCGAAACCAGCATCAACAGCGTGGATTCGGGCAAATGGAAATTAGTGACCAAGGCATCGACCACATGAAACGGCCGGCCCGGGTAGATAAAGATGTCGGTGTCGCCACTGAACGGCTTGAGCACGCCATCGCGCGCGGCACTTTCCAGAGAACGCACGCTGGTGGTCCCCACGGCCACCACGCGACCACCGCGAGCGCGACAGGCTTCGACGGCATCGACCACATCCTGACCGACTTCCAGCCATTCGCTGTGCATGTGGTGATCTTCAATCTTCTCGACGCGCACCGGCTGGAACGTGCCAGCGCCGACGTGCAAGGTCACGAACGCCGTCTCGACGCCCTTGGCGGCAATCGCCTCCATCAGCGGCTGATCGAAATGCAGCCCCGCCGTCGGCGCCGCCACCGCGCCCAGGCGCTCGGCGTAGACCGTCTGATAACGCTCGCGGTCCGACCCTTCATCCGGGCGGTCTATATAAGGAGGCAACGGCATGTGCCCGACGCGGTCGAGCAGCGGCAACACCTCTTCGGCGAACCCCAACTCAAACAACGCGTCATGGCGCGCCAGCATTTCGGCTTCGCCACCGCCATCAATCAGGATCTTCGAACCCGGCTTGGGCGACTTGCTGGAACGCACATGGGCCAGCACGCGATGACTGTCCAGCACCCGTTCCACCAGGATTTCCAGCTTGCCGCCGGAAGCCTTCTGGCCAAACAGCCGCGCCGGAATCACCCGGGTATTGTTGAACACCATCAAATCGCCCGGGCGCAAATGCTCAAGCAAATCAGTGAATTGACGGTGTGCCAGGGCGCCGCTGACCCCATCAAGGGTCAACAGGCGACTGTTGCGACGCTCGGCCAAAGGATGGCGGGCGATCAGCGAATCAGGGAGCTCGAAGGTAAAGTCAGCAACGCGCATGATGGGGTTCGTCTAGCAGGGCCGGGAAGTCTAGCGGAAATATCAAAAATTCTCCATGTACCTGATTGACCGACGGTTATCTCATCTCTATACTTCGCCGCCATTGAGCCCTGATGGCGGAATTGGTAGACGCGGCGGATTCAAAATCCGTTTTCGCAAGAAGTGGGAGTTCGAGTCTCCCTCGGGGCACCAAAATTAAGAAAGGTCTTGCTTTGCAAGGCCTTTTTTTTCGCCTACAGAAAAGTGAGCCCTACCCCGCCACCCCGTAGGAGCTGCCGAAGGCTGCGATCTTTTGATCTTGCTCTTCAACGCCGCAACCCGAAACCGCTCGGCTAACGAATCAAGGATTCACACAATGGAATTGCCACTGGAAACCGTTGCCCTTTTCGCCCTCAAGCTGGCTTATGAGACGGAAGGTGGAAGCCCGATTTTGCGGGATGATCCGATCATGAGTGACTATGAGCGGGAGGTGTTTGGGTTGTTGGTTCGCCGGGGTGATGTCGAGGGTATTCAGTTTAGAGTAGCGCACTGTGTAGGTTTGGCGCTGGACGCTATAGGCGGTGTTGATACGCCGCTAGGACGTGAGCTGCATCGGTTGTCAGCTGATTTAAGCAGTGCACGGACGATGGAACAGCTCGATGCGCCGCTCATCGCACTTAAGAATTACTTGAAAGACATTCAGTGAATGATCGGGTGAGGCAAAGTTCAGTAACCCTTTACACCGACTAGTGCTGGCTAGGGTCTTGGCTAATATGGAAATCTATCTGCCCACTTTTCAATTGCGTCAGCAGACAGCAACGAAAGACCTTTTCGGAATCACAAGGACGTATCAATGAGGCAAATCGCCCTCAACAACAAACCACTCAGAGGCATTTCCCGCCGCCTTCGCGCTCTGGAACGCTGGGCCTCCAGTTTTCGCGACGAGTTTTACCCGCGATCCGCGCACATGGAGCGCTACACACATTGGAAGATCCCGGTGCACGAGGCCTTGATTCAAGGCCCGCGAGCCAGTATCGAAGTTCAGGCCTTCTGCATTCAGCAACTGCTCGAAGCCGCTAACCACCTGTCCAACGCTGCTGACCACTCACAGGGTTACTACCGCGTCGCTTGCCTGCTGGTTTGGCCATGGGTTCATCAGAGCGAGGTCACCGTTTTCTATGACCGGGACTACTATCTGGACTTTCTCGGTGAAACTAACGCTCTCATGCCAGAGCGGATCAGTTGTGCTCTAGCGTTGCATCCACCAGCGAACTTCATCGAGCACGGGCATGACGTAACTCAAGATGACGATGATGTTGCAGTGCAGTGGTGGTGCATTGGGGAACCGGCCTGACTACTTTCGCGAGCAAGCTCGCTCACACAGGGATTGTGATGAGCTGACAGGTATCGCTTGGCTCGAGTACGTGAATAATAAATCTGTCCCCTTTTCTCTTTTGATTGCCAAGCTTCGTGAATTTCCCGAAAGCGTCTAAAACTCAACTATTTGGTACACGCCATCAGCTCCAAAATCGAAACCAAAATCGGAGGCCTTGCCCGCCGCGCACTGTAATGCGAGCAGTTTTTAACGTCGAAAAAATAATAACCCTGCCCCGAACCTACCCCCTTTTTCTCTTCTTTACCCTCTGCGAGAGCCTACTACCTTACAAGCCCATAATTTATATACAAAAAGCCTTTTTTTCGAAACTTAGAAAAATGTTGAAAAAAACCAAATTTACTAATAGCCTTTAGCCATCGAAATCTAAAAGCACTCCATCAATCGAGAATAGCAAATGGAATTGGACTTTAGTATTACTTATGACTCTGACGTAGAGGCGTTCGATGGACTTGATATGTATTATGGAGCCAAATCTCTCATGGGTACCGCAGAGGCCATTTCGGTGGCTACCCACGGCATACTAAACGGTAATTTTATAAGTAAAACTACGGCTGCCAAGGGGTTTAAAGCGGATTTCAGAACGAGTTTTGAAGGTTCATTCAAACAACGCTTCAAGCTTACATTCACAGAGGCCAGAACTCTCAACAAACTAATTGATATCGGCCCAAAGAGCTACTTGGAGCTTCTTCAGTTTTTCTTCAAACAGGTATCTGGTGAGGAGGGGGTAATCGAAAGACGAAAATCGCTAAAGCTATTCAATGAAATGTACTACGAAGTAGATCTATCGCAGCGCTTAGCCACGGCAATTGCGAATATGCACGCACCAGTAAAATATCAAGGATACAAAGCAAAGTTATCCCATGCAAACACAGAAATAATAACCTTCAATCAAAATACTTTAAACTACTTAGAAGGTGAAACCACAAGCCCTCAAACGGAAGAAATTGAAATATCCATAAGTCGCTTCAACGCAAGAACCGGAACCGGCAGAGTGATAGAAGAACTAGAGGGTGAATCATTTAGCTTTAACCCCGGCATTAGGTTAAACCGACAAACCAAAAGATTAATCATAAACAGCTTACGCGGAATAGCTGACGGGGAGTTCAAACCAATAATCGCTACTGTTTCACGTGTTACCGCCATGGACGGTAGAACTAAAAGATTCATACTGCATGGAGTTCGAGAGGATTGAAATATTTATCTTTATTTCTTGCGGTTCTAGCATTCATTGGCGTATACGGAATTTACTTCTATATATTGGGCTACCCAGAAAGCAAAACCGACGTATGGGGTCAATTTGGCGACTTTGTAGGAGGCATACTTAACCCTATATTATCTTTCACATCTATTTATCTATTGATAAAAACACTTTCACTCCAAGATAAAGCCACTCAAATCTCACAGAGGGAGACAGAGCTCTCGAAAGCAGAAGCAGTGGAAGCACGAAAAACGATTAACTTACAGACTAAATTAGCCGCCACACAAAATTTCGAGACTTCACTTTTCAACCTTATCCGACTCGCAATAGAAGAATATTCAACTTTCGAATTAGTCGTAAACTCAAAAATATTCAAAGGAAATAAAGCCTATACCCACATAGAAAAAGTTTTTAGTCATAACAAAAACAAAGGACATCCTGCACATCAGGTATTGCAAAAAATAGATGACTATTATGGAGATGCGTGTTACTCCCTAGTCAAATCATTCTCTTCAATATTTAAGTTTATTAATGAAAACGCCCCCGAAGAATCTCAACACAAATATGTTTCGATAGTATCATCACTAATGCCCACGCAAGCCATATATATTCTCTGCATAGCAAAAAATCATTCTGGCTGGGGCATGCTCAATCATATAAACAATAGTGGTTTTTTTGAAAAACCAGGCATAACCTCTCTGGTTTCAGGTTACTTGTAACGATAGTTTCTAGATACATCCACCCCAGCTTTTGACTGTACAAGTTGACTCCTTCACAGATCACGCTGCCGATAATTTCTGTCTAGCACTCTATATACTCTGCGAGTCTTCCAGGTTAAAAACAGCGATTAGCTTAAACTTGAGGGGAAAAACTCATTTCCACTCACTTTACTAAAAACTGAAAAGTGGACAGTTTTATTTACACCCCAAAACTGAATACCACTTACTATCTAAACGAGAGCAATAAAAAACAAGCTCTGCCGAATAAGAAACACAGAAAACAAAAAGCCCAGCGTTGCACCGGGCCTCCATTCAGAATAACAATCAAGCCACTAGCTTCAAACGTTCACCAATTGAATTGATCAAGTCTTGAGGCATGGTATTGAGTACCTTACTGACCTCCTTGGCTGACAACCCTGCATTAGATAGACACTGAGTAACGTCCGCAACGGCTTTCGTTATAGCCGCGCTTCTGCACCACTGAACAGAAAACTTACTCGAGCCAACACGCTGCTCAATTCTGACCAAGTATCTTTCCATACTATAAGTGTAGCGCATACAAATCTTCTGAGAAAAGCCTTCAAAATCTTCTATGTATGAGAGATCAAGAATCAAAATTGCCCCTCTCTTTTTCAGACTGTAATCCGTATACTCTACATCAAATAAATTATCAGCAAGATCGGAAGGCTGAACACCCCGAGTCAGATGTAGATCAAGCAAGCCCTGGACCGCTTTATCCAAAGAAACATTCATCGGAGCATACCTCTTAACTCTTCCACTACAGCTGGAACATACTCTAAAGCTTGCATTAAAGCCTTGTTTTCCAAGACCTCGCGTTTACCGAAGCGGGAGTATAGCTTGTGATTGATATAAATTACAAGCACGCCATCATTAGGAGTGTCGAGCTTAATATAACTTATAATTTTTTTGAAAGTCCTACCTAGCTCCACCCCTTTATCTTCCAGCCCACGATCGGATAACAAGCTAGCGGACTCGTCCTGAATTTTCTTCGCTAGTATCTTGCGAAGTTGTTGACGGGCTAGAGCAGGCCTCTTCTCAATCAAATTTGGATCAATATACTGTGACACCTCTTTGGTTTTTGCGTCCACCAACACATCTTTCAGACGCTTGAGAGTTTCCTCATCAAAATTACCTGCCTTTTGAATCTCTGTAAGTTGTGCCTCTGCTGCATCATTAATTTCTTGACGCTTTTGTTTAAACAGTAGATTAAAGTCCAAATCCTCCAAATAGGACTCGGCATTACCTGAGAAAATAGCCTCGGTTACGACTCCGCCCAATGAGCTATCACGCTCCACATAGTCACGCTCCAAAAACTCGTACTCTCTAGTCCTCTGATGCTTTGCCCTATCTACTTCTTGCTGAAATATACGCCACATCTCATCAAGACCTGTTTCCTGATGGTAGATGATCAAGGCATTATTATCGATTTCAAATGCACTGATCTCTTCAACAGGAATCGCTCGAAGAATACGCCCTACAATTTGTGCGAAGGCATTAATACTTCGGTAAGGTCGGAACAAAGCGAGAATGGTGAGATATTTGTGATCATAACCCTCCATCAACATATTCACAGAAACTACTACATCGACCTCATGCGCATCAATTTTTCTGAACTCAGACAAAACATCAGCCGATTCCATCTGGCTATGCACAAGTGCAACAGGCAAACCTAGCTCGCCGTACCATTTCTTCAAGTCTTCAGCATGCGCAATACTGCATCCAACAGCGAGAATCTTATGTGGCACTTTAGGAGACTGCCTTTTGAGCTCCTTCAATTTCTCAACACTGTGATTAATTACATCCTTTGAACACTCCTCTGACAAAGCAACGCTTTTTTCCACCCATTCCTTATCCTTAAGCTCCATCACTTCATCCCGAGTAAATTTTCGCCCAGGATAATCAGCAATAGTAAAGAACAGTGAGTGCGCGCTGACGGTCTCCTTCCTTAACCATTTTACATATTTATCCCTCATTACTTCTGAGAGTTGCGTTTCATGGATAAGAGCACCAGGGAGTTCTTGATTATCGCCACGGTAGGGCGTCCCCGTTACAAAAAGTTTTTTTGCAGTCCCAAAATATCCTAGCAACTGCTTCCAACTATCGGCCGGAGCGTGATGTGCCTCATCAATTATTATTAAATCAAAATAATCCGAAGGAACTGCATCAACAAGCGAAGACCCTCTACTATTTGTGAGTTGCTGAATATTCGAATACACTATATTGCTATCATCCAAATGCTGCCTTAGCAACCCCGCAGAATACTCAACGGTAACCGGCAAGTCTTGATGATTGAATAAAACATCGAAATTAATCCAAAAATTATCATACAACGCCTCCTGAGTCTTCCTAATACTATCCTTAGTAACTAGCCCAGGAGTAACAATGAGAACCCGCCCACTACATGTACCAAAGGGAGCAATAGAAATAAGACCGCTTTTACCTGTGCCCGTAGGAAGGACTACCAAAGCCTCCTTATTCTCCGGAGCACAAAAAAAAGATTTTATCTTTAGGTACGCTTCGATTTGTGGTGTGCGCAACCTGCTGTTGCCTTCGATATTCACAGCAGTATCAATGAAATAATTCATATTATTATCTAATCCCTGAATAGAAACGCTCAAGCGTTGAAAATCTGAAAGGCCAGCGCAAATTCTTCAAGCGACTCATTTTTGCTCCTGCATTCCCCCTTCCGACGAGCTCACCAATCCACCGTTGAGCGGCAAAAACTTAATAGTGAGAATTAAACGCCAGTATCGGGATTATGCTTCCAGAGCCTAGCTTACAAGGATATGTTTGCCCAATTGTCGCTGACAATGTCCTTTTGAATACGCCCATGCTTTGTCGAGCCTTCGGTGAATGGAACGATACTGGAAGGCCGCGAAATGGGAAATGTCAGAGGGCTCCGAAATAGCCGTAGGGATATTTTCTTCGCAGCCTAAAGCTAGTGAATTGCAGCAAGAACGCGCACGAGTCAGGAGCTTTCTAAGGTTGCAGGAAGCGGACCTGCACGATAACCTCCCACCGTCGCTGCCAATTCAGCGACCGGGTGTGGAAACCCGTGTAATTCAAGGCGCAACAGCGCCCCCATCACGTCTGCCGGCGCTTTTTTTATGCCTGCGGCGTGAGTTATGGCGGCTGTGCGTGGGACGTCTTCGGGCGTGCCGGTTTCCTTGATTCCCGGTTTTCCACCCTGCGCACAGCTGTCACCCATTCGTGTGGAAACGAATGTGGCAGCTCCATATATCAAGGAGTCTGATAATGCGCAGCATCAATCCGTACAAAATTTGGCTTTCCCCTCTACGCAATTCCCAATCGCGTAACGCCCTCCCCGACCGCCTCTCCCTCATCGGAGGTGGCCAATGACCGAACAACCCGAACTCAAGACCATCGGTCTTACACCCGCGATCTACTGCGGGGATCAAGCGCTGTTCCATGTCACCTGCAACGTCCCCCTCGGCGATGCGTTGGCCATGGCTTCTGATTTTCTGTTCCTCGCCAAGGCGCTGACCAAAGAAGCGGCCTATGACAGAGACACCGACCGCCACGCCTGGGCCGCGCATTATTTGACGGCGATGAGCAAGGCGGTGGTGGATGATGCGGTGAAGGTGCTGAATCGGGATCGGGACAATGAGCTGGCGTCCAAGCGGGCGGGGGCGAAGTCTGAGGGGCAGGGGGATCGGACGGCTTAGGATGATGCCAGGGCCTTCCGCATTGATGTTGGCAGGTCTGGCGCTTTCGCGAGCAAGCTTTGCTCCTACAGGGTTTGCGGTGAATTGACTGGCATTGTTAGCCCCGAGTTCTTTCGGGGCTTTCAAACCTGTTGGTAAACACCACACCTTCGCGCATGGATTTTCAGGAGTCGATGACTTCCTCCCCTTCCAGTAGCAACCAAGCATGCCTTCACGCCGTCGGCTTACCCGACTCTTCCCGCCCCGTCGCCCGCACTGCAACCTCAATCGCCCGAACGCTGATCGCCGCAAATATCGCCGTCATCAGCACCCCGTTGAACCCCAGCAAAATCGCCAGAATCCGCGAGACGCCCAGTTTCGGCACGAGCTCTCCATAGCCGATGGTCAAACCGGTCACGAAGCCGAAATAGATGCCGTCAAAAAGATCCCAGCCTTCCAGGTAGCTGATGATGAGGCCGAACAGCACGATCAGAAGAATCAGTACGGAAAAGATCGGCCAGACAACGCGCAGGTAGAACCCGATGGCTTTGAAGAATTCTCGACGGACGTGCGATGCATGAGTGGGCTTCATGTCATGGGCTTCCTGAGGGTTGCCTGAGTGGCAGGGTGTTAACACTCCATCAGCTTGGCACAAGCGCTGGAAACGGGTGGCCAACTGAGCCCCTCCCCTCCCGACTTGATCACCTCTTTGATTTCCAACCCGCCCATGACGTCATCCAAACGGCGCGGTGCATCAGCAGCGGGCTGGGGGTGGTTCAAGCATGATTCGCGATAGCGCTGCCCATAGTCCCCGACCATTCCGGGACGCCGCCTCTGGCCGCACACTCATCTAGACTTAATGGATAGTCGCAGGCAGAACCGAACACGTCGCTTTGGTGCAGTCGAATCAAAAGCAGCGTGGCAAGCTGCCTCAATGCCCTATAAAAGGTGCGGCGAAGACCGTGCCGGGCACTACAAGATACCCGCTCAGGGTGCCCTGGCCGACGGCCTGAAATTGCCACGATTCCGTGACGTGGTGTGAGTGCCGCAGCCGACACTTTCGGACGACCGACAACCCTCTGGTTTGTCCGTGACCGTGAGGAATGCTGAATGCCTGATGAGATGTTGCAATTGCCGATGGTCAACAGCGTGCTGGAGCGCCACAAGGGCTCTGCGGGCGCACTGTTGCCGATTCTTCATGAGATTCAGGAGGGCATCGGTTACATCCCCGATGCGGCCGTCCCCGAGATTGCCCACGCGCTGAACCTGAGTCAGGCCGAGGTTCGCGGGGTGATCAGCTTTTACCATGACTTCCGTACCGCGCCGCCGGCCCGGCATATCCTGCGGCTGTGCCGCGCCGAGTCGTGCAAGAGTCGCGGCGCCGAGCAGCTTGCGGCGCAGTTGCGCGAGCGTCTGCAACTGGACGATCACGGTAGTAGCGCCGATGGCAGCATCAGCTTGCGTCCGGTGTATTGCCTCGGTGCTTGCGCTTGCTCGCCCGCTCTGGAACTGGATGGCCAAGTGCATGCGCGGCTCAGCGCTGAGCGTCTGGATGCCTTGCTCGACGCTTGCCGGGAGGACGCATGATGCCGCGCCTCTATCTGCCCTGTGATTCTCTGGCCCGCGCCGTGGGCGCCGATGAAGTCGCCGTGGCCCTTGCCACTCAGGCCCAGGAACGCAACTTGCCGCTGGACTTGCAGCGCACCAGTTCGCGCGGCCTGTATTGGCTGGAACCGCTGCTGGAAGTGGACAGCCCGCAAGGCCGGATCGGCTTCGGCCCGCTGACCGCTGCCGACGTGCCGTCCGTGCTCGAAGCCCTGCAAAGCGAGCCGTTCACCCATCCACTGGCCTTGGGCCTGGTGGAAGAACTGCCTTATCTGAAGACTCAACAACGCCTGCTGTTCGCCCGCGCCGGCATTACCCGGCCGTTGTCCCTGGATGATTACCGGACCCACGGTGGCTTCGAGGGTTTGACCCGCGCCATCGCAGTGGGCGGCGAGCAGACCGCGACGGAAGTGTTCGATTCAGGCCTGCGTGGCCGTGGCGGCGCGGCGTTCCCGGCCGGGATCAAATGGCGCACGGTGCGCGCCACCCAGGCTGCGCAGAAGTACATTGTGTGCAACGCCGATGAAGGCGACTCCGGCACCTTCGCCGATCGCATGTTGATGGAAGGCGACCCCTTCCTGCTGATCGAAGGCATGGCCATTGCCGGCATCACCGTTGGCGCCAGTTACGGCTACATCTATGTGCGCTCGGAATACCCACAATCCGTGGCCACATTGCGCGAAGCGTTGGACATCGCCCGGTCCGCCGGTTACCTGGGCGCCAATGTCGGCGGCAGCGGCCTGGCCTTCGATATGGAAGTGCGGGTCGGTGCCGGCGCGTACATCTGCGGTGAGGAAACCGCGCTGCTGGACTCGCTCGAAGGTAAGCGCGGGATTGTCCGTGCCAAGCCGCCGATCCCTGCGTTGCAAGGGCTGTTCGGCCTGCCGACGCTAGTGCACAACGTGCTGACGCTGGCCTCGGTGCCGCTGATTCTGGCCAAGGGTGCGCAGTTCTATCGCGATTACGGCATGGGCCGCTCCCTCGGCACCATGCCTTTCCAGCTGGCGGGCAATATTCGTCAAGGTGGTTTGGTGGAACGGGCCTTTGGCCTGACTCTGCGCGAACTGGTGGAAGACTACGGTGGTGGCACCGCCAGTGGCCGGCCGCTGAAGGCCGCGCAGGTAGGCGGCCCGCTCGGCACGTGGGTGCCGCCGTCGCAATTCGATACGCCGCTGGATTACGAAGCGTTCGCCGCCATTGGCGCGATGCTCGGCCACGGTGGTGTGGTGGTGGCGGATGACACGGTGGACATGGCCCAAATGGCGCGTTTCGCCATGCAGTTTTGCGCCGAGGAATCCTGCGGCAAATGCACGCCGTGCCGCATCGGCTCGACCCGGGGCGTGGAGGTGATCGACCGCCTGCTCGCCGCGCCAGACCAGAACGGTCGCGAAGAGCAGGTGATCATCCTCAAGGACCTGTGCGACACGATGCAATACGGTTCGCTGTGTGCGTTGGGCGGCATGGCCCCGTTTCCGGTGGCCAGCGCCCTCAAGTACTTTCCCGCCGACTTCGGTCTGCAATCCTCGGAGGCCGACCAATGATTACTCTCTTCGACCCGAACACCGATATCGACCTGGGCACTCCTGCCCGCGACAGCGACGTGCAAGTTACGCTGAACATCGACGGCCGCAGCATCAGCGTGCCCGAAGGCACCTCAGTAATGCGCGCCGCCGCGCTGCTGGGCACCACGATTCCGAAACTGTGTGCTACCGACAGCCTGGAAGCCTTCGGCTCCTGCCGCATGTGTCTGGTGGAGATCGATGGCATGCGCGGCTACCCCGCGTCCTGCACCACGCCGGTCACCGAAGGCATGACCGTGCACACCCAGACGCCAAAGCTTGCGACCCTGCGCCGCAACGTCATGGAGCTGTACATCTCCGATCACCCGCTGGATTGCCTGACCTGCTCGGCCAACGGCAACTGCGAGCTGCAAACCGTCGCCGGCCAGGTTGGTCTGCGCGAGGTGCGTTACGGCTATGAAGGCGACAACCATCTGGCCGATGTGAAGGACACCTCCAACCCCTACTTCGATTACGACCCGAGCAAGTGCATCGTCTGCAACCGTTGCGTGCGTGCCTGCGAAGAAACCCAGGGCACTTTTGCCCTGACCATTACCGGGCGCGGTTTCGAATCCCGGGTCGAGGCCGCCGGTGGCGAGAACTTCCTCGACTCGGAATGCGTGTCCTGCGGCGCCTGTGTGCAAGCCTGCCCCACCGCGACGCTGATGGAAAAAAGCGTGGTCGAGTTGGGCCAGCCAGAACGCAGCGTGATCACCACTTGCGCCTATTGCGGCGTGGGTTGCTCGTTCCGCGCCGAGATGAAAGGCGACCAGTTGGTGCGCATGGTTCCAGACAAGAATGGCCAGGCCAACCACGGCCATTCCTGCGTCAAAGGACGCTTTGCCTGGGGCTACGCCACCCACCCGGATCGCATTACCAAACCGATGATCCGCAAAAACATCAACGACCCTTGGCAGGAAGTCAGCTGGGATGAAGCGGTGACCTACGCCGCCAGCGAATTCCGTCGGTTGCAGCAAAAATACGGCCGCGACTCCATTGGTGGCATCACCTCCAGCCGCTGCACCAACGAAGAAACCTACCTGGTGCAGAAACTGGTGCGCGCCGCGTTCGGCAACAACAACGTCGACACCTGTGCGCGGGTCTGCCACTCGCCGACCGGCTATGGCCTGAAACAAACCCTTGGCGAGTCTGCCGGCACCCAGAGTTTCGACTCGGTGATGCAAGCCGACGTGATCCTGGTGATGGGCGCCAACCCCAGCGATGCCCACCCGGTGTTCGCCTCCCAGCTCAAACGCCGCTTGCGTGAAGGTGCGCGGCTGATCGTCATCGACCCACGACGCATTGATCTGGTGGACTCGGTGCATGCCCGCGCCGAACTGCACCTGGCCCTGCGCCCGGGCACCAACGTCGCCATGCTCAACGCCCTGGCCCACGTCATCGTCACCGAAGGCCTGTTGAACCAAGCCTTTATCGACGCCCGTTGCGAGGACAACGAATTCGCCCACTGGCGCGAATTCGTCAGCCGCGCGGACAACTCGCCGGAAGCCCTCGGCCCCATCTGCGGCGTAGCCCCTGCCGACATCCGCGCCGCCGCTCGCCTGTATGCCACCGGCGGCAATGCGGCGATCTACTACGGCCTGGGCGTCACCGAGCACAGCCAAGGCAGCACCGCGGTCATGGGCATCGCCAACCTGGCCATGGCCACCGGCAACATCGGCCGCGAAGGCGTGGGCGTGAACCCGTTGCGTGGGCAGAACAATGTTCAGGGCTCCTGCGACATGGGCTCCTTCCCCCACGAACTGCCCGGTTACCGCCACATCTCCAACGAGGTCGTTCGCGCAGAATTCGAACAAGCCTGGAATGTCACCCTGCAACCCGACCCGGGCCTGCGCATTCCCAACATGTTCGAGGCGGCGTTGAGCGGTAGCTTCAAGGGCTTGTATTGCCAAGGTGAAGACATCGCCCAGAGCGACCCGAATACCCAGCACGTCACCGCAGCCCTGTCCGCCATGGAATGCATCGTGGTGCAGGACATTTTCCTCAACGAAACCGCCAAGTTCGCCCACGTGTTCCTGCCGGGCAGCTCGTTCCTGGAAAAAGACGGCACCTTCACCAACGCCGAGCGACGCATTTCCCGAGTGCGCAAGGTCATGGACCCTCTGGGCGGCAAGGCCGACTGGGAAGGCACCGTGGCCCTGGCCAACGCCCTGGGTTACCCGATGAACTACACGCACCCGTCAGAAATCATGGATGAAATCGCCAGCCTGACGCCGACCTTCACCAACGTCAGCTACGCCGAACTGGACCGCCACGGCAGCCTGCAATGGCCGTGCAACGCCGCGGCACCGGACGGCACGCCGACCATGCACATCGAGGAATTCGTGCGCGGCAAGGGGCGCTTCATGCTCACCGGCTACGTGCCCACCGAGGAGAAGGTCAACAATCGCTATCCGCTGCTGCTGACCACCGGACGCATCCTCAGCCAGTACAACGTCGGCGCCCAGACCCGGCGTACCGACAACGTCGCCTGGCACGACGAAGATCGTCTGGAAATCCACCCGACCGACGCCGAGAGCCGTGGCATCAACGAAGGCGACTGGGTCGGCATCGGCAGCCGCGCCGGCCAGACCGTGCTGCGTGCGCGGGTCACCGAACGGGTCGCCCCGGGCGTGGTGTACACCACGTTCCACTTCCCTGAATCGGGGGCCAACGTGATCACCACCGACAACTCTGACTGGGCCACCAACTGTCCGGAGTACAAGGTCACGGCCGTGGAAGTCAGCCGCGTCTACCACCCTTCCGAGTGGCAAAAACGCTATCAGGAATTCAGTGATAACCAACAACGCCTGCTCGACGAACGCCGCCAGGCACGCGCTGCCGGAGCAAAAGCCGAGGTACGCCGATGAGCACTGAAAACCTGATCAAAATGGTCAACCAGATCGCCCAGTACTTCGCCAGCGAACCGGACCAGAAACAGGCCGTGCTCGGTGTGCGTAATCACCTGCAGCTGTACTGGACGCCCGGCATGCGCAAGGAGTTGCTGGCCTGGCAGACGGAGCATCAAGGGGCAGACTTGCATCCACTGGCGCAAGCGGCGGTCAGTGGGGCGGGTTGGGAGGCTTAGGTTCACACGATCCTGAGCCTGACCGAAAAACCCTGTGGGAGTGAGCCTGCTCGCGATGAGGGAGTGTCAGTCGACCGATATGGCGCCTGACACTCCGCTTTCGCGAGCAGGCTCGCTCCCACAAGGGCTACTCATCAGCATCGGTCCCGTGGTAGTCCGAATCCTCAACCCGGATGCACCGGCAACACCACCAACGCCTCCAACCCACCCGTCGACCGATTGCGCAGTGTCAGCTCGCCTCCGTGTTCCAGCACAATCGCCCGCGCCGCCGACAACCCCAAACCAACGCCCCCAGTACTTTTGTTCCGCGAGCCTTCCAACCGGAAGAACGGCACGAACACTTGTTCAAGGCTGGCATCCGCAATCCCCGGCCCACGATCCAGCACGTTGATCCTCACCTCGCCAGCTCCGGGGATCAGTTCAATCGCCGGCTCACTGCCGTACTTGATCGCGTTATCCAGCAGATTGGTCATCACCCGCTTAAGCCCCAACGGTCGCCCGAAATACACCCACCGCAGCGGCCCACTGAAAGCAATCTCGACGCCCTGATCCCGATAATCATCCAGCAACGTTTGCAGCAGTTCCGCCAGATCAAACTGGGTCGCCGGCTCAAGCCGCGCATCATCGCGGAAGAACTCCAGCGCCGAGTTGATCATCGCCTGCATTTCATCCACGTCACGAAACAAGCGCTGCTGTTGCTCGCTGTCTTCAATGAATTCCCCCCGCAAGCGCATCCGCGTCAGGGGCGCGCGCAGGTCGTGGGAGATGGCGGCGAGCATTTGCGTGCGGTCGCGGATGAAGTGCTGCAACTGGGCCTGCATGGCATTGAACGCGAGAATCGCCTGGCGGATTTCGTGGGGGCCGAGCGGTTCGATCGGCGGTGCGCGGAAGTCCACGCCGAAGCGCCGAGCGCCTTCGGCGAAGTGCTGCAAAGGCGTGGCGAGGCGCCGGGTGGCGATCAGCGCGACCAGTGCGGTGGAGATCAGCACCAGCAGGATCACGATCAGGTAGCGTGGCGTTTCGTCGAGCCCCCAACTGCGCGAGGGCGCGGAGAACATCAGCCATGTCGAATCCGATAGCTCGATCAGCAGCGCGTAATGCGCGTCCGCCGTGTGTTCCGTCCAGTCGGCCGGTTCATAGGCTTCGATGCGCCGGTCAGGGGTTTTGAGCATGGGCTGCAGAATGGTCGAGCCGATGCCGGACTTCGGATCTTCCACGGCTGGCAAATTGAGATCGTGCCTATCAGGATGCCAACTGACGGTGAAGCCGTTCTCGCTGGCGGCTTGCGCCAATGAGTTGCGCAGGGGCGCCGGGGCGGCCTCGACGACACGGGTGATGGCAGCGGCTTTTTCCAGCAAGCCGGTTTCGGTCAGCGGCGGACGCGCCCACACGCCGGCCAGTTGGATAAACAGCCCATTGAGCGCCAGTGAAATGAGCATGGCCAGGATGATCGTCAACGCGATCCAGCGCGCCACCGTATCTTGCGGCCAGTCTCGGGCGCGTATCCGCTTCAACCCGCTCATCGCCGCGTCACGCTGGGCGTGAACAGGTAACCGCCATTGCGCACGGTACGAATCATCGCCGGCCGTTTGGTGTCGGACTCGAGTTTGCGCCGCAGGCGGCTGACTTGAACGTCGATGCTGCGATCGAACGCTTCGTGGCAATGTCCTCGCGCCAGGTCCAGCAATTGCTCGCGGGTGAGGATGCGCTGGGGGTGTTCGACGAAGACCAGCAGCAAGTCAAACTCACCGGCCGACAGCGGAATCATCACGTTGTCCGGCGAGCGCAGTTCACGTCGCGTGACGTCCAGGTGCCAGTCGGCGAAGTCGATCAGCGGTCGTGGCCGTTCCTGCAATACCGGACGGCGCTCGTCCACGCGGCGCAGCACGGCGCGCACTCGCGCCAGCAGCTCACGGGCGTCGAAGGGTTTGGTCAAGTAATCGTCGGCGCCCAGTTCCAGGCCGACCACCCGATCACTGAGTTCACCCATGGCGGTGAGCATGATCACCGGTATTGCGTATCGAATCCGCAGTTGCTGGCACAGGATCAGCCCGCTGTCCCCCGGCAACATCACATCAAGAATGATTAGGTCTGGCAGCTGTCGCTCGATGGCCGCCCACAGCGATGCGCCGTCGGTGGCGACTTCGACGCTGTAGCCGTGCTGCACAAAGAATTTTTTCAGTAGATCGAGAACCTCAAGGTCGTCGTCCACAATTAAAAGGCTGTTCACCGAAGGTCACTTAAGGGGCGAATGGAACCGCCATCTAAAACCATTCACGGCTGCGCGTCATTTATTTCAATCCTGCAATAAAGCGTCAGCAATGCAATAAACCAGACATCTTTGCGCAAGGCTTGGGGCCCAGCATCTCGGCGAATTCCTCCCGAGAATCGCGTCCATGTTGCCTTTCAATTGTGCTCCCTGGCTGACCCGCAACACCTCGATTGCCGTGCTGGCCGCCGGGTTGGCGGGTTGCAGCAGTCAGCCGCCGTCCACCGATGTGAGTTGCGCCGACATCGCCTATTCGGTGAACGACCCCGCCGAACCGTTCAATCGCGGGGTCTTCGCGTTCAATCGGGTGGTCGATGACTATGCCCTGGCGCCGGTCGCTCGCGGCTATCGCTACTCGCCGGACTTTTTCCAGACCGGTGTGCATAACTTTGTGGCGAACTTCGGCGAGCCCAAGGTGTTCATCAATGACCTGCTGCAAGGCAACCCGATGCGCTCGGCCAATACGCTGGGGCGTTTCGTGCTGAACACCACGGTCGGTGTAGCGGGCTTGATCGACGTCTCCGGCATGGCCGGCATCCCGCGTCACGACGCGGACTTCGGCCAGACGTTCGGCGTGTGGGGCATCGGCAACGGGCCGATCGTCGAACTGCCTTTGCTCGGCACTTCCAACAGCCGCGACGCCGTCGGCCGCGTGCTCGGTTTTGTGGTCGATCCGTTTGGCAGCAACAGCGACACCGTGGACACCCTGGCCACGATCAGCACGGTCGGCGGCTTCGTCGATGGCCGCGCAGAAGCCTTACCGCTGACCGATAGCCTGCAAAAACTGCCGGACTACTACAGCGCGTTACGCAACGTGGTCGCCGAGCATCGTGCCGCTTACGTCGCCGATGGCAAACAAGGCTCGGCGCAGACAACCAAACATCAATGCACAGGAGCACCGGCCGATGGTTTCTGAAGGCAATAGCCTGACGCTGCAACAACGGGTCATCCAGCACGACCCGGCCACTCTGCACTGTCGGGAAATTACCCTGCGCCTGTCAGAGGACTGTCGCCATCTGGTGCTCAGCCGCTACACCGAACACTATGGCCCGGCGCTGGTGCGATGGATCGAGCGTAGCCACACGGTGTCCGTGACAGACTTGTTTCGCTGGCTCGTGGCCAATGGCGAGACCGATGTAATGACGGCGGGCAGCGAGCAGTTGCCTTGACTGTCAGATTCGAGCCCGTTGCATTTCATTGACCTCAGCTGCGTTATCATCGCGCGCTTCTCTGTTCCAGAAACCCGGATGTCCATGTCTTTGCCGCTGCCTGACGATCACCCATCCCTGCCACCGGTCCTGGTCGGGCCGCTGTTGCGGCGTCTGGAGCCCACGCGGCTGGTGATGTGGCTGGTTGGGTCGCGGGCGTTGTCGCTGACGTTGCGTCTGCAAGATCGCGACGCGATCCACCTCGACGCGAATCAGTGCACAGTCATTGCGGTGGGCACCCAGGCCTTTGTTCATTTGATCGATGTGTCGCTGGACGCCGCCCTGCCCTGCGACACGTTAATCGAATACGACCTGTTGATTGACGACGCGGGCACAGGCATCGCCGATTGGGCCCCGCACTTGCTGTACGGAGACGCCCGTTGCCCAAACTTCGTCCTGCGTAAAAAGGCCGATCATCTGCTGCACGGTTCTTGCCGCAAACCTCACCACCCAGCCCCGGACGGTTTGCTGTGCGTCGATCGTTTGTTGGAAGCCGAGCCGGATGCACACAAACGCCCGGCGCTGTTGATGATGAGCGGCGATCAGGTGTATGCCGACGATGTCGCGGGGCCGATGCTGCGAGCCATCCATGCCTTGATCAAACGCTTGGGGCTGTTCGAAGAGCACCTCGAAGGCGCAGTGGTCAGCGACAGCGCCAAGCTCTACGAGCACCCCGCCAGCTACTACCATCGTGCGGATTTGTTACCGGCGCTGGAGAGCAACGAAACCCTGCGCGAGCGATTTTTCGGTGGGGCGCGTAAGCCGATTTTCACCAGCAGCAGTGCCGACAACCATCTGGTGACATTCGCCGAAGTCATGGCCATGTACCTGCTGGTCTGGTCGCCGACACCCTGGACATTGATCGCCCCGCAACCGCCGGCGCTGACACCTGCAAGACGAGAGCGTTATGCGCTTGAGCAGACACGCATCGATGGCTTCAAGGCCGGTCTTGGAGGCGTCGCCCGAGCGCTCGCGCACCTGCCGTGCCTGATGATTTTCGACGATCACGATATTACCGATGACTGGAATCTTTCCGCGCAATGGGAGGAAACGGCCTACGGCCATCCGTTCTCCAGGCGCATCATCGGCAATGCACTGCTTGCTTATATGCTGTGCCAAGGCTGGGGCAACAACCCGGATGCGTTCGGCGCGGTGCTGAAGAAGGCTGTCGGATTGAGCGCCACCGGGCATGACCGCTACCTCGACAGTGACATTCAGGATGGGCTGATTGACGAACTGCTGAGATTTCAGAACTGGCATTACGTGCTGCCCACGAGCCCGGCCATCGTGGTGCTCGACACCCGCACCCGGCGCTGGCGCAGCGAGATGAACCTCAAGCAACCGTCGGGTTTGCTGGACTGGGAAGCCCTCAGCGAACTGCAACAGGAACTGCTTGATCACCCCTCGGCCATCATCGTTTCGCCGGCGCCGATCTTCGGCGTCAAACTGATCGAAACCGTGCAGCGCGTCTTCAGCTGGTGCGGTTATCCCCTGCTGGTGGACGCCGAAAACTGGATGGCCCATCGCGGTGCGGCCCAGGTGATCCTGAACATTTTCCGACACTCGCGTACACCCGGTAATTACGTGGTGCTGTCAGGCGATGTGCATTATTCCTTCGTCTACGAAGTACTGATCCGACACCGCAAGGCCGGCCCGCGCATCTGGCAGATCACCAGCAGCGGCATCAAAAACGAATTCCCGCCCGCGCTGCTGGAGTGGTTCGACCGCCTCAACCGCTGGCTCTACTCGCCGCGCTCGCCGCTGAACTGGCTGACAAAACGTCGACGTATGCGCATTGTTCCCCATGTCCCGGAACATGCTGAAGCAGGTGAACGGCTGTGGAATTCGGCGGGGATCGGGCAAGTGTTCTTTAATGAAAAAGGACAGCCGCAGGAGATCTATCAGCACAACTCAAACGGCTCGCCGAAGACGCGGATGGTTGCGCCTGACAGCGAAGACTGAACGCTGAAGGCTGATCGTTGATCGTTCCCACGCTCTGGTGGGAACGATCGGTTAACGGCCCCCTTACGTGATCGGTGTCGCTCATGAACCTCACCCGAACCCTGATCATCGGCAACTCCGGTTCCGGCAAAAGCTGGCTGGCCGAACGACTGGCCAAGCACCTGCAAGTGCCGTGGGTCGATCTCGATTCGATTCACTGGTTGTCCGACGAACACAGCATCGCCCGCCCCCGTGCCGAGGCGCTGGGCATGGCACGGGTGATGGCCAGTGAAGAGCGCTGGGTGATCGAAGGCGTTTACGGCTGGATCATCAGCGAACTCTTGCCTCGGGCGACAGCACTGATCTGGCTGTGCGTTGAAGATGAGGAATGTGTTGCCAATGTTCGTCAGCGAGAGGCGCAGCGAGACAAGAATGACGAGTTGTTGATTGCGTTGCTCGACTGGGCCGGCAGCTATCGTATGCGCGAAGATTCCAGTGGATTTGCCGCGCATGAGCAACTGTTCGAAAGGTTTGGCGGTTCGAAACTCAAGCTCAGGGATCGAACCGAAATCACAACATTCGCTAAACAAGCCAACTAACTCACACTGTTTACCAAGGATTCGATCGTTCCCACGCTCCGCGTGGGAATGCCTCTTGTGACGCTCTGCGTCACGCTTTTTGGGACGCGGAGCGTCCCGGGCTGCATTCCCACGCGGAGCGTGGGAACGATCAACTACTGAGATAAGTCTCAGGCCGCTTTCACCGCCCGGCAAACCCCTCTGACAATCATCTCCACTTCCCGCTCATCAATCGTCAGCGGCGGCAGCAAGCGAATGGTTTTGCCCCGTGTCACGTTGATCAGCAAGCCGTGGTCCCGTGCGGCGATGAGGGTCAGGTCGCGAATCGGCTGTTTGAGTTCGATGCCAATCATTAAACCCTGGCCGCGGATCTCCAGGATGTTCGGGTCGTCCGCCAATTCGATGCGCAATCTGGCGAGCAAACGCTCGCCCTGAAGTTTGGCGTTTTCCAGCAGCCCTTGTTCTTCGATGATCTCCAGCACGGTGCAACCGACGCGGCAGGCCAGTGGATTGCCGCCGAAGGTGCTGCCGTGACTGCCGGGGGTAAAGAGATCGGCGGCTTTGCCCCGGGCCAAACAGGCGCCGATGGGAATGCCGTTGCCCAAGCCTTTGGCCAAGGTCATGACGTCTGGAACGATGCCTTCGTGCTGAAAGGCAAACCACTGGCCGGTGCGGCCGATGCCGGTCTGGATTTCGTCGAGCATCAGCAGCCACGCGTGCCGAGTGCAGCGTTCGCGAATAGCTTTCAGGTAACCGGGTGGGGCCATTTGGACTCCGCTTTCACCCTGAATCGGCTCCATCAGGATCGCCACGATGCGCGGGCCGTGGGCTTGCTGCACCTTGTCCAACGCCTTGAGGTCGCCGAATGGCACTTTGACAAAGTCCCCCGGCAACTCGTTGAAGCCCAGGCGCACGGCAGGGCCATCACTGGCGGACAAGGTGCCCAGAGTGCGGCCGTGAAAGGCGTTCTCCATGACCACCACCAGCGGTTGTTCGATGCCTTTGTGCCAACCGTACAACCGTGCAAGTTTCAGCGCGGTCTCGTTGGCTTCGGCACCGGAGTTGTTGAAGAACGCTCGCTCCATGCCCGCCAATTGCGTCAGTTTCTGCGCCAGCCGCTGTTGCCAATCGATGCTGTAGAGGTTGGAAGTGTGCAACAGCAACCCCGCCTGCTCGCTGATGGCCGAGACGATTTTCGGATGGGAGTGACCGACGTTAGTCACTGCCACGCCCGCCACCGCGTCCAGGTATTCACGACCGGCCTGATCCCACAGGCGTGTGCCCAGGCCCTTGCTGAAACTCAAGGCCAAAGGTTGGTAAGTGGTCATCAGGCAGGCGGCGGTCATGACATCAAGCTCCATCAATAGTCGGTGTTTTTGCAGTATGGTTAGCCACCTGAGCTGGATAAACGCTGCAACACTTCAATCATTTTAAAGCTGGGCTTGATAATGGATTTATTCCAGGCAATGACCGTTTACGTCAGGGTGGTGGAAACCGGCAGCATGACCGCTGCTGCTTTGCAGTGCGAAATGTCCACCACCATGGTCGGCAATCACCTGCGAGCCCTGGAGCAACGCCTGGGTGTGCGCCTGCTCAACCGTACAACGCGACGCCAGCGGTTAACGGAATTCGGCACCGCTTATTACCAGCGTTGCCTCGAAGTGCTGGGGCTGGTGGCCGATTCCGAACGGTTGGCCGAGCAGGCCCTCGACGAGCCGAGTGGAACCCTGCGCATCACCGCGCCGCTGACGTTCGGCAGCGAAAAACTGGCACCGGCCCTGAGTGAATTCGCCCTGCTGTGTCCACGCGTCAAATTGGATGTGGTCCTCACCAACCGCCGTCCGGCCCTGCTCGAAAACGGTTTCGACGTGGCGTTTCGCCTGGGCAATACCGAGGAGACCCACCTGATCGCCCGTCCACTCCTCGACTACAGCCTGACCATGTGTGCATCACCGGAGTATTTGGCGCGCAAAGGCACACCGGAAAAACCTGATGATCTGCAACACCATGATTGCCTGTCCTTTGCCTATCCGGCCGGGGATGACTGGCAGTCGGTGGAAAAGCACTGGCGCCTGACCGGTCCCGAGGGAGAAGTGGCGGTGGCAGTCAATGGGCCGATGTTGATCAACAGTTCGGCAGGACTGCATCAAGCGGCGCGAACCGGTATGGGCATCGTGGTGTTGCCCGATGCGTTGATGGAGCAAGATCTCAAGGACGGAAAACTGGTGGCTTTGATGCAGAATTACCTGCCACCGAGCCGACCGATGAACCTGATGTATGCCCAGGATCGTTACCGTTTGCCAAAACTGCGTAGTTTCGTCGACTTTGCCTTGCAGAGATGGGGCAAGCACTAGCCGACCGAATACCCCATCGACTAATCTCCTCGACGTGCGGGTCACGTAGCTATCAGGGCGACAGGGAGTGCGAAGATGGGTGAGGCGTCGAGTATCGAGCCGTTGAAGTTCAATCTGTCGGATTTGAATGAAGACATGCTGCACACCATTCTGGAACTGGTCAGCGACGGCATCTGGGACTGGAACGCCAACACAGGGTTCGTCTATCGCAACCCCGGGTGGTACGAGATGCTCGGCTACCCGCCTCATTCCCTGAATAACAACGTGTTGACCTGGGAAAACGTGATCCACCCCGACGATTACCCGCAGGTCATGGCGCTGTTCGATGACTACCTGAATCAGCGCGCCCCTGGCTATCAGGCCGAGTATCGCTGCCGCAAGCAGGATGGCAGCTATACCTGGATCGAAGACCGTGGCTACGTATTGGCACGCAATGCCGACGGCTCGGTGGCGCGGATGGTCGGCGCACACCGCAGCATCGACGACAAGAAGCGCCTGTTCGAAGCGCTTGAGCGACGCAACCAATCCCTTGAAGCGATCGTTGAAGAACGCACCCGAGAGTTGTCTCGCGTCAATCAGCAACTGCAAATCCAACTCGAAGAAAACCGCAAACTGGCGGAAACCGACGCTCTGACCTCAATCGCCAATCGCTATCTTCTGGAAAAAGCCCTGCCTCAGGAATGCGATCGCGCCGAACGCTTTCGACAACCGCTGTCGTTGATCGCCATGGACATCGACGACTTCAAGAACATCAACGATCACTATGGCCACGCGCTGGGCGATGCAGCATTGGTGCAGGTGGTCGAGAGCGTGAAGCACTGCGTACGCGAGGGCGATCTGCTCGCACGCTGGGGTGGCGACGAGTTCATCCTGATCCTGCCCAATACACCACTCGCCGACGCCCGGACCCTCGCCGAACGCATCCGCCATGGCCTCGCAAGCCTGCTGCCAGTGGGGGACTTTCAAGTGACCTTGAGTTTTGGCGTGGTTCAGCGCTTTGAAGAAGAACAAAAGACCGGGTTGCTGGCCAGGGCCGATCAGGCGCTGTATCGGTCGAAGATCGCGGGCAAGAATGTGATTTCCGGATGAACAATGCCTTGCATGTTCGCGATGTACTGCCCTCGGAAGTAGAGTCTGTACGCCTTTTTCTGGGGCAGAACGGATGGGCTCACCGCACAGGTTCCGCTGAGCATTTTGCGCAGTTGATCGCTAACTCCCAACGCACAGCCTTTGCTATGAAGGACTCCCGGATTATCGGTTTTGCCCGAGGCATCACTGACGGCCTATCAAACGGTTATCTGTCGATGGTCGTTGTCTGTGGACAACATCGACGTGAAGGTATCGGGCGCGCGTTGGTTGAACATGTCATGGGCGAGAACACCGACATTACCTGGGCTCTGCGAGCAGGCCGGGAAGGCGCTTCGGATTTCTTTTCAAGCCTGGGTTTTGAAACGTCGACCATTGCGATGGAGCGCCCGCGTCGTAAATAGCCAAACACTCCTTAACTGAAACAAGATGTGCCAAGGAAAGCCAATGACTTCCCCCCTCCTCTATCGCCGGGCTACACCGGACGATCTACTCGCCATTTGCGAACTGGGTCAGCAACTCAACAGTCTTCACCATCAACAGCGGCCGGATACTTATGCGCCTGCAACTGAGAATTTCGCGCGCGACAGTACCCATTGGCGGCCGTACATCGACGGTGAGAATCAGGCGACCTTTATCGCTGAACAAGCAGGTAGAACGATTGGATTCATCACCGTGCAAGTCACTCAGTTCAGCAGCCCGCTGATGCAACCTCAGCGGATCGCCAGGGTCGGTTCGGTCTGTGTTGATGAACGTATTCGGGGCCAAGGCATTGGACGAGCGTTGATGCAGTGCGCTCAAACCTGGGCCATCGAACACAACGCTGTGGACCTGCGTCTAACCGTCTGGGCATTCAATGCACCGGCACTTCGACTGTACGAAGAGTTGGGCTATGAAATGCGAGCCTTCGAGATGGGCAAACGCCTGGAGGAAAATCCCTGATCAAGGCGCCTGCCATATCCCGTCGCGCTATGACCCGGTCTTCACTAATACCGGTTTCTCCTGATACCGATCTGGATAAAGCTTTTTCAGCTGCGCGACCTTCGGCAAATCGTTGATCACAATGTACGGATAGGTCGGGTGCTCGGTCAGAAAGTCCTGATGTTCCTCCTCGGCCGGGTAGAAACCGTTGTAGGTTTCCAGCTTGGTGACAATAGGTTTGTTGAACGAATGAGCGGCGCCAAGCTGGGCGATGTAGGCCTGGGCGATGCGTTGCTGATCGCTGTTTTCCGGGAAAAGCGCCGAGCGATACTGAGTGCCGCTGTCAGGTCCCTGACGGTTGAGTTCGGTAGGGTTGTGAGCCACCGAGAAGTAGATTTGCAGCAAGGTGCCGTAGCTGACCTGACGGGGGTCGAAGGTGACTTCGACGGATTCCGCATGACCGGTATCGCCACTGCTGACCCGCTCGTACTGAGCAGTGTTGGCTGCACCGCCGGCGTAACCGGAGACCGCTTTCTTCACCCCTTTGACATGCTGGAACACACCCTGGACGCCCCAGAAACAACCGCCGGCAAAGACTGCCCTTTCGCTGTCGGCCTGGGTGGTTTCGTCGAGGGTGGGTGGAGGAATGATGACCGCGTCTTCTGCCGCACCGAAGGAGAACGCCAGGCATTGGCCGATGACGCCGGCAGCGGCCAGGCCCAACAGGGTGCGACGCCAGGTGAATAGGGTTTTCATGAGGCTGATTCCTGAATGAATGGAATGACGATCAACCGAACGTAAACGCATACGCCGACACTCCGGGATCGAGAAACTCGATGCTGAAGGTCCGATCCGTTACGCCGCCGGTTTGGCGCACCAATTGGTACAAGCGTTGTTCAGTCACATTGCCGCTGCCGTCGGGCGCCACGTCAGTGCCGTGGGCATCGCCAGGGGCTTTTCCGTCAACCAACACTTTGAAGCGCACCGGTTTATGGTCAGCGCCAAGCCCCAGCACCAGGTGCAGATCGCGGGCATGGAAGCGGTAGACGATGCGACTGGCCGGCGCGCTTGAAGTCGCCCGTTCCGGGCCGACATTCCATTGACCGTCCAGGCTCCAGTCGTTGAGTGCTAATTGCGATGGAGCGCTATAGGCCGACACCTTGTCCGGCACCAGGCTGGTTTCAGGCACGAAATGCTCGGCACGCTGGTAGCCGACATAGGTTTCCGGTGATTGCACTTCGGTCATGTCCGGGGCCAGTTGAACACCCTCGGCGCTGGCATTGATCAGACCGTCCGCGACCTTCGCGGCACCTGCTTCGCGCAGCAGTTGCTGGATCACCCGTTCCGATTCGGCGTACTCGCCCTCACCAAAATGGTGATAACGGATCCGACCTTGAGCGTCGGCAAAATAGTGGGCCGGCCAGTATTGGTTGTTGAAAGCTCGCCAGACCCTGAAGTCATTATCGATGGCCACCGGGTAGTTGATGCCCAGGTCCTTCATCGCTTTGGTGACATTGCCTACGTCTCGTTCGAAAGCGAACTCGGGCGCATGGACACCAATCACCACCAATCCCTGATCGCGGTATTTCTCGGCCCAAGCCTTCACATAAGGCAGCGAGCGCAGGCAGTTGATGCAGGAGTAAGTCCAGAAATCCACCAGCACGACTTTGCCTTTCAAGGCCTGCGCGGTGAGGGGTGGTGAGTTGAGCCATTGCACCGCGCCGTCCAGCGGTGGAAGGTTGCCTTCAATCGGCAGTGCGCCCGGCGCTTTGTCAGCCGCTTTCATTGCACTTCCCGAGGCTGGAACCTGCGCCATCATCGCCCCGCTAACGTTCGGTGATTTGCCGGCCAGCCGTCCCACCAAAGCCTGCTCGATACCGCCGGTGGACGCCGTCGAAATCCGCGCCAGAATCCCGGTGTCGAGCCCCAGGGCGATCGCCGCGACACCGGCCAGCATCGCGGCGCCCAGACCTCGACGCAGCCACTCGCCAGCGCCGATGGAACGCTTCATCGCCGCGAAGACTTTACCGCCCAGCAGCAGCGCCACCGCGAGGGAAGTTGCGGCACCCGCCGCGTAAGCCAGCAACAACAAGGTGGTTGCGATGCTTGCCCCTTGCAACGCGGCGCCAGTCAGCAACAGCCCCAGAATCGGCCCGGCGCACGGAGCCCAGAGCAGGCCCGTGGCGACGCCGATCAGGAACGAAGCGCCGGGACGCGGCCGTGCATCGGCGCCCGCGACTTCCGATAACCGGCTGCCGGCCGCCACCAGTGGCCGGGTCAGACGCTCCGCCAATTGAGGCAGCAACAGCGTCAGCCCGAACAGTGCAACGAACAGCAATGCGAGCCAGCGACCGTACTGATTAACTTGCACCACCCAACCGCCGCCCACCGCTGCCAGCGAAGCGACAAGCGCAAAGGTCAGCGCCATGCCCGCCAATAGCGGCAACCCGCTCTTCATGAACGGCTGCCCGGTGCGAGCGAAGACAAAGGGCAGCACCGGCAGGATGCACGGGCTGACAATCGTCAGCACACCACCGAGATAAGCGAGGACCAGAAGCCACATAACATCGACCTGCAAAAGTGAGTAAAAGGGAGTACCCGCGGATCAAGTCGCCTGCGGCACAAAAGTCATCGCCAGGCCGTTCATGCAATAACGCAGACCGGTGGGTTTGGGCCCATCGTCGAAGACATGGCCCAAATGACCGCCACAACGCCGGCAGTGGACTTCTTCACGCAGTACCCCGAAGGAGCGGTCCTGACGAGTGGCCACAGCCTTGTCCAGCGGTGCCCAGAAGCTCGGCCAACCGGTGCGGCTGTCGAACTTGGTTGCGGAAGAAAACAGCGGCAGGTCGCAACCGGCACAGGCAAACGTACCGTCACGGTGCTCGTTGTTCAGCGGGCTGCTGTAGGCCCGTTCGGTGCCCTCTTCGCGCAGGATTTCGTACTGCTCGGCGCTGAGCATGGCGCGCCATTCGCTGTCGCTGTGAGTCACCTCGAACACCTCCGCCGCGCTGGCGTCACTGACCAGCGCAGAACTGGCGGCAAATTTTGGCAATACACCGATGACCAGGGCTGCAGCGCCTAGCCCGCCGCTTGCTACGAGAAACTGTCGCCGTGAAAACATGGTCGTCTCCGAAAATTCCAGGTGCCTGTCATGGAACACAGCCTAGGCTTGGGTTGATCGCCAAATCCTCACGAGAAGTTAAACAATTCGTGATAACTCAGGCCCCGGAAAACCCGCACAATGCGCTCATTGCGCCGAAGGATTGAGCTTGATGGAACAGACCAAACGCGTCCTCGTGGTCGAGGACGACCTGCATATCGCCGACCTTATCTGCCTGCATCTACGCGATGAGCAGTTCGAGGTGGTGCATTGCGCCGACGGCGATGAAGGCATGCGCCTGCTGCAGCAAGGAAGCTGGGACGCACTGATCCTCGATCTGATGCTGCCCGGCGTCGACGGCCTGGAAATCTGCCGCCGCGCCCGCGCCATGGCCCGCTACACACCGATCATCATTACCAGTGCGCGCTCCAGCGAAGTGCACCGGATTCTCGGGCTCGAACTCGGCGCCGACGATTACCTGGCCAAACCCTTTTCGATGCTCGAACTGGTGGCCCGGGTCAAAGCGTTGTTGCGACGGGTCGACGCCATGGCCCGCAACCTGAAAATGGACGCTGGCAGCCTGATCATGGACGGCCTCTCCATCGACCCGATCACGCGTGATGTGTCCCTTGACGGTCGCCGCCTCGACCTCACCCCACGGGAGTTCGACCTGTTGTATTTCTTCGCCCGTCAGCCCGGCAAAGTGTTCTCGCGCATGGACCTGCTCAACGCCGTCTGGGGCTACAGCCATGAAGGCTACGAGCACACGGTCAACACTCACATCAACCGCCTGCGGGCAAAGATCGAAGCCGATCCGGCGCAACCGGCACGCATCCTCACGGTGTGGGGACGCGGCTACAAGTTCGCGGCCAGGGAGGAACAACCGTGAGACTGACCCTGACTCAGCGCCTGTCGCTGGTGTTCGCCGTGTTGCTGCTGGTGTGCTGCGGCACGTCGGCCTGGATGCAGGTGCGGTCCAACAAGATGCATGAGCTGGAAGTGGTGCAAGGGTTGTCGCGGGACCTGGCCCAACACATCGCCCATGACACCGTGCTGATGGACGCCAAAGGCCTGATGCCCGACGCCGTGCGCGACCTGTTCAGCCAACTGATGCTGGTCAATCCCAGTGTCGAGGTCTATCTGCTCGACCCCGAGGGCCGGATTGTCGGCAGTGCTGCGCCCGAGGGTCGGATACGCCGGGAGCGGGTCGATCTGGCGCCAATCCAGCGTCTGCTCAAGGGCGATGCCCTGCCGGTTCTTGGCGACGATCCGCGCAGCCTCGATGGCCGCAAAGTGTTCAGCGCCGCGCCACTGCAGGTCAATGGCAAACAGGTGGGATATCTCTATGTGGTGCTGCTGAGCGAAGAGCACGACCGCTTCGCTGAACGCGGCGCCACCAGCGCCGCCCTGAATACCGCGCTGTTGTCCATCGGGCTGGTGGCGTTGCTGTGCCTGATTGCCGGTCTCACCGCATTCGCCCTCATCACCCGACCTTTGCGCCGTTTGACCGAAACCGTCAGCCGGTTCGACATTGATGGCGCTCCGGTAACGCCGCCGGCATCCGTCCCGGTGGAAAAAGCCGCCAGCCACGATGAAATTGCCATACTCGACGCGACCTTCCGGCAGATGCAGGCGCGCCTCGGTGAGCAATGGCGTTCATTGACCCGCCAGGATCAGGAACGCCGCGAACTGGTGGCCAATATCTCCCACGACCTGCGCACACCTCTGGCCTCGCTGCACGGTTACCTGGAAACCTTGTCGCTCAAGGACACCACGTTGTCACCCGCCGACCGCCGCCGTTACCTGGGCATCGCGCTGGATCAAAGCCGCAAGGTGGGTGGTCTGGCGCAATCGCTGCTGGAACTGGTGCGCCTGGAACATGGTTTTGTGCAACCGGTGCTGGAGCGTTTCTCGCTGACCGATCTGGTGCAGGATATTTTCCAGAAATTCGAACTGACGGCCGAGGCGCGCCAGGTCGAACTGAAAGCCACTTTCGCCCCCAATGTTTCGGCGGCCTGCGCCGACCTTGGATTGATCGAGCGGGTGCTCACCAACCTGTTCGACAACGCCCTGCGCCACACCCCGCCAGGAGGAGAAATCGAGCTCGCCCTGCGTCCTCAAGGACCTTTTATTGAAGTCACCGTCAGCGATACCGGCCCCGGCATTGCCGCCGAACTGCGCGAAGGTCTGTTCCTGCGCCCATTCAACATTGGCGGCGCACGGCGTGATGGCGGACTGGGGTTGCGGATCGTGCACCGGATCCTGCAATTGCACGGCCGCGAGATCCAGCTGATTGACGTTCCCGGACGCGGCGCGACCTTCCGCTTTTCGTTGCCGGTGGATCAGCAAACGGCTGAGCAATTGGCGGTTCGGTCAATGAATCTGAATTCGCTGGGAAAATAGTCGACTGCCTGGGCCACAACAACGGCTAATATCCCGGTTCCCATTTCGGCAAGGATGCTGCGCGATGCTCAATACCCTGCAAAACACCCCATTGTGGGTTTACGCGATATTTCTGCTGCTGTGCTACTACGGCATCAAAGCCCTGTCCCCGACCCGTGAAAGCAAAACTTCATTGCTCGTCACAGCGCCGATCTTGCTGGGCTGGTCCCTGTATTCGCTGAATCTGACGCTAAATCCACAGCTATCAGTCAGTTGCTGGTTGGCCGCCGTCATCCTGGGCAGCCTCGCGGCGTTGCTGATTTTCCCACGCAAGGGCATCGAGCTGGATGATCCGCAAACCGGCCTGATCGTGCCGGGCACAGCAAAAACACTGGTGCTGTATCTGCTGTTTTTTGCCGTGAACTATTACTTCGGCTACCAGGATGACGTTCACCCGGAAATGGCCGCCACCCTTGAGATGTCGCTGCTCAAGGCGTCGGCTTCCGGCTTTGTCTGTGGACTGATCAGCGGTCGGGCATTGAAACTTTATCGGCTGCTGCTGACACTTCAGGCAAAACGCCCCCCAATAGCCGCCAGTTAAAAGCCGCTGTGCCAAAAATGATGACCAGCCGCCTGTTCATCCGTGACAACGCCGCCTCGGTCCAATAGATTAGGCGGCCCGAAAAGGCCCAGAGCTTTCTCGCCTCCACCCAAGTTAAAAGAAGTAGTGAAATTTCAATGTCCGATTCCAATACCGCTGAATCCGTAGTCACCTTGTCGTCCAAAGCGGAATACGAAAACTCCATCAATCTTTCACAGCACGTGCCCCAGGCCAAGACCATCAGCGAGATGGTCCTGGACGCTTTCCAGTCCACCCGGGAAAGCGACCAGATTCGCGAGCTGCGCGCCGCGATTCGCCAGGCTCACGACAGCTTCGACGACGATAAAGCCTACGAATTGATGGGCGAACTCAAGCAACTCAAGGACGCCGAGGCTGCCGACATTGCAGCCCTGGAAGACTTGAGCAGCAAATTCCCGATCAGCCGGATTCTCTCCAGCTTCAAGGACGACCCGGCATTTCAGGAATTGGTCTATGGCCTCGCACTGAAAGTGCTGAACCAGACCCACCAGGCCATCAGCAACCCAAGCAGTGGCAAAAGCAAAGCGGCTCGCGCCAAGAAAGATGTCGAAGTGTTCACCATCAGCAAAGACGGCATCAGCGTGACGTTGCCGCTGCGCACCCCGCGTTCGCGACTGAACGTTGACCGTGAAGCGCTGGAGTTCCTAGGCTTCACCTTCGTCGGCGAAGGCGAAGAAGCGGAGCTGGAAAGCGAGACCTTCCTGGACAATGCAGGGGCCGAACAAGCGGTTAATCGCAAGAACATCATCACCGCACTTCAGCAGCAAACCGCGTTCGATGGCTACAGCATCGCCGCGCAGTAATACACGCCATCGATGACTGAAAGGCCCGCACTGAGATTCAGCGCGGGCCTTTCTATTACCTGCTGGTTCATCGTTAGAGCGCTGATGGCCGTATCGCCACGATCATGTCAACTTCAATGGCTGCGCCTTTGGGCAGTTGATAAACGCCGATCGTGGTTCGTGTATGTTTACCGGCATCGCCCAGTACATGACTGAAAACGTCCGACGCACCGTTGGCCACTTCGCTCAAATCGACAAAATCCGCGGTGGACTTTATGTATACCGTAACGCGCAATAGCGACTTGATTTTGTCCAGCGAACCGATGGAATCAACAATCAATGCCAGACCGCGCAACGCACTGATACGGGCAGCGTTCTGTGCATCTGTCAGCGTCAGATCCAGGCCTACCCTGCCCGGATACTGAATTTCACCATTCATCCGCGGCACCAGACCGCTGATGTAAAGCTGATCGTGATGCCGCACCAACAGCGCGTAATGCCCGCCGGCCGTATTCTCACCGTAGATGTCGTAACCGACCTCTTTTGCCAGCGCGATGAATCGTTCATCACAGGTCATGTGTTCAGTCATCTCTCCCCCCTCGATCAAAAATTGGATCCATTTTTTTTGACAGATTAGCCCAAAGATCGCGATTCCGGGGCTGGCCTATGAAAATCAGTTTGGATCAAATTGATGTCCCTTGGATTCAGCAAAGCGCCGGACGCTAGCCACTTCCTGCGTTTCAACGTGGCGCATAGCGATAACAGCCAGGTGCGTGAGCGGTTTTTCCGGTGGCTCGGTAGCTGAGTTTTCTTTCGAATAAACCGCGGTGCGGCCTTCGTCGGAACGCCGCCCGGAGCAAGCTCGCTCCCACAGGGGTTCAGCGTCGTACTCATAAATGGCGGCAACGCAGATCCAATGTGGGAGCGAGCCTGCTCGCGAATGGGGCAACTCGGTCCACCAGAGCACACCCAATAAAAAGCCCCGCGCTTCTCTCGAAGGCGGGGCTTTTCTTTGCAGCTCTAAACCTTAAGGCGCGTACGTCAGCAACAGCTCACTCGGCACTTTGAAGTCCAGCGACATCATCACGCTCAACGCGGTAATGGTGAAGATCGAGAACACGAACAGCTTGCGTGCCCAGACCGTGTCATCCACTGCCTTGTAACCGGTCCAGGCCATGTACAACCAGTACATGCCCATGGCCGCGGCGACGGCGAGGTAGCTCATGCCGGCGTAGCCGCTGAAGGTCAGCATCAAGGTCGCCACGAGGAACGCCAGGATGTAGAGCAGGATGTGCTTCTTCGCCACTTCAATCCCGCGCTTCACCGGCAACACCGGAATCGATGCAGCCAGGTAATCGTTGAAGCGGAAGATTGCGATGGCGTAGGAATGCGGCATCTGCCACAGGCTGAACATCACCAGCAACGTCAGTGCGGCCATGTCGAAGCTGTTCGTCACAGCGACGTAGCCAATCACCGGCGGCATGGCGCCCGACAGACTGCCTACCAGCGTGCCGTGAACCGACTTGCGCTTGAGGTACAGGCTGTAGAAACCGACGTAGATGACGAAACCGATCACCGCGAACAACGCGGCCAACGGGTTGGCCACTTTGTACAACAGTGCAACGCCGAAAACACCCAGGACGGTCGCAAACGCCAGGGCCAGTTTCAGGGAGATCAAGCCCTGGACCAGCGCCCGGTTTTTGGTGCGTTCCATCTTAAGGTCGATGTCGCGGTCGATGCAGTTGTTGAACACGCAACCGGAAGCCACCACCAGCGACGTGCCGATCATGGCGGCCAGGAAAATGGCCAGATCGACATGCCCTTTCGAGGCCAGGAAAAATCCGCCTGCCACAGAAAGCACGTTACCGAAAATGATCCCCGGTTTGGTGATTTGGATAAAGTGCTTAAAGGACATCCGGACTTTCCTCAGTGCGCCATCATGTTGTTGTGGATGCTGAACATGATCCACAGCGACAGGCCTACCAACAGGACAATGACCAGTGCAGCGAAGACAAACGCGATCACGTTGTTACGCTGGGCAGCGGAGCGGTCCAGGTGGAGGAAGTACACCAGGTGCACCAGCACCTGGATCACTGCGAAGGCCAGTACGATCCACAGGGTCAGGGCTTTTGGCAGCGATGGGTACATCACCAGGCCGAAAGGAATGACGGTCAGGATCACCGACAGGATGAAACCGATAGCGTAAGACTTGACGCTGCCGTGGCTGGCGTCGTGGCTATCGTGGGAATGAGCGTTAGCCATTTACATAGTCCCCATCAGATAAACAACGGTGAATACGCAGATCCACACCACGTCCAGGAAGTGCCAGAACAGGCTCAGGCAGCTCAGACGGGTCTTGTTGGTCGCGGTCAGGCCATTTTTCTGCACCTGGTACATCATGATCGCCATCCAGATCAGACCGCTGGTCACGTGCAGACCGTGGGTGCCGACCAGGGTGAAGAACCCGGACAGGAAGCCGCTGCGGCTAGGACCGAAGCCCTCGGAGATCAACACGTGGAACTCGTTGATCTCCATGCCGATGAAGCCGGCACCGAACAGGAAGGTCATGGCCAGCCAGCCCAGGACCTGGTTCTTCTTGCCCTTGAACAACGCCAGCATGGCGAAGCCGTAGGTGATCGAGCTGAACAGCAGCAGAGCGGTTTCGCCCAGTACGTATGGCAGCTCGAAGATGTCGTGGCCCGACGGGCCACCCGCTACGTTGTTAACCAGTACCGCGTAGGCCGCGAAGATCGACGCAAACAGAATGCAGTCGGTCATCAGGTAGAGCCAGAAACCGAATACGGTCATCTCGCCCGAGTCGTGGTGATGGTCATCGTGCCCATGTCCATCGACATGGGTGTGTCCAGCATTGGTCACTAAGTTCGACATGGTTTAAGCCTGTTCCAACGAGGTTTCAACACGGGTGGCGGTGGCTGGAACTTTCCCGGCCGCTACCAGACGCTTGTGCTGCTCGGCTTCGATGCGCTCGATCACGTCGACCGGCACCATATAGCCCTGATCATCGCGGGCAGCGTGGATCACGAAGTAGCCCACGGTGCCAACCAGGCCAACGATGGCCAACCACCAGATGTGCCAGATCATCGCGAAACCGAACACGGTCAACAGAGCACCCATGACCACACCGGTCGCGGTGTTGTTTGGCATGTGGATCGGCTCGTACTTGGCCGGAGCCTTGTACGCGGTGCCGTTTTCCTTGGCTTCGGTGAACGGGTCGATGCCTTCTGCTTTTGGCAGTACGGCAAAGTTGTAGAACGGTGGTGGCGAGGAGGTCGACCATTCCAGGGTGTGGGCATTCCACGGGTCGCCGTGCTCGCACATGTTCTGCGGCAGCTTGCGGTCACGGATACTCACGTAGAGCTGGATCAGCTGGCAGGCGATACCCGCAGCGATCATCACCGCACCGAACATGGCAACGTACAGGTACGGTACCCACTCAGGGTTGGTGGTGGCGTTCAGACGACGGGTCATGCCCATGAAGCCCAGTGCATAGAGCGGCATGAACGCGACGAAGAAGCCCGAGATCCAGAACCAGAACGCTGCCTTGCCCCAACCCTCGTGCAGCTTGAAGCCGAACGCTTTAGGGAAGTAGAAGCCGAAGCCGGCGATGTAACCGAATACCGCGCCGCCGATGATCACGTTGTGGAAGTGAGCGATCACGAACAGGCTGTTGTGCAGGACGAAGTCA
>Ga0255334_1000404_pt1 | contig 36236 bp, 34 predicted proteins | sample EtOH5_35cm_T3_12_FD_202080 | JGI IMG/M metagenome (GOLD analysis project Ga0255334, IMG submission 202080) | Sandy soil microbial communities from University of British Columbia, Vancouver, Canada - EtOH5_35cm_T3_129 | ecosystem: Engineered > Artificial ecosystem > Sand microcosm > Unclassified ... | reverse complement strand
CACTCACCACCCCGAGCAAGCTCGAGATGACCCGTTCGACTTGCATGTGTTAAGCACGCCGCCAGCGTTCGTCCTGAGCCAGAATCAAACTCTCCGTCAAAAAACACCATCACCCACCAACCCAAAGGCCAGCAGGCAACGACACACGAAGAACAACACATCTGGCATCTCAACCATCCCAGCACCCACGGAGGCGGACACCAAGACAGCCATCAACACCAAGCCCACCACAAAGGCAGACATCGGCATCGACTACATCAAGACACACTGTTGAGTTCTCAAGAAACAGACGCACATCCGTCCAGCCCTTCCGGGCCGTTCAGGAGGCAACTGTCCTAACTTAGCCGTCGATCGGGGGCGGGTCAAACTCAGTGGTCAGTGCCCGGAGCAGTGCTCCGGGCGGCCTTCCAGCTGCCCCTCACGGTGCCCTCGACCTGCGGTTCCGCACCGCGGTTCGCGCGTTGCGGACCCTTCGCCGGGGCCCGCAACTCTACCGCGACTCGTCGGCCGGGGGGAACGCGACGGCGAGGCGGGTCAGTACAGCGCAGACGCAAGCGCCCGCCGTGCGGTGACCACCCGCGGGTCCTCCCCGCCGATCACCTCGAACAGGTCGACGAGCCGCAGGCGCACACGCTCCCGCTCGTCCCCCGCCGTGACACGGACAAGGTCGATCAGTCGGGCGAACGCGTCGTCCACCTGGCCGCCGAGCAGGTCGAGATCCGCGACGGCCAGCTGCGCGTCCACGTCCCGCGGCGCGTCGGCGGCGGCCTCGCGGGCTGCGCGCCCGTCCAGGTCCGCGGTCCGCTCCAGCAGGCCCACCTGGGCCAGCCCGGCACGGGCCATCGCGTCGCGGGGGTTCTCCAGCAGCGCCTGCTCGTACGCCGCGCGCGCACCCGCGAGGTCGTCGTTCGTCAGTGCGTCGTACGCCGCCTGGTGCAAGGGCGGCAGCGGCGGTTCCTCGGGCTCCGCGGGCTCGTCGTCCACCGCCTCCGCGGGTTGGGCGGTCCCCGTGACGCCGTTGGCCTGCGCGGCTGCCACGAGCTGGTCCAGCACCTGCCGCACCTGCTCGCGGCTCGGCGCGCCCTGGAACAAGGGGATCGGCTGACCGCCGAGCACCGCGACCACGGTCGGCACGGACTGCGCCTGGAACGCCTGGGCGATCTGTGGGTTGGCCTCGGCGTCCACGCGCGCCAGCAGCCAGCGCCCCGCGTCCTCGTCGGACAACGAGCCGAGCAGCGTGGCGACCTGCATGCTCAGCTCGCTCCACGTCGCCCACAGCAGGACGACGACGGGGTGCTGGGTCGAGCGGCGCACGAGGTCGCCGAACGACGCCTCGTCGACATCCACCACGTACGGGCCCGGCTTGGGCAGGCCGCCCGGAGTGCCCGGCGGCGGCGTGGCCGGGCGGTTGAGAGCGGAGAGGTCCACGGCACCGCGCACGTCGAGGCGAGGGCGGGACTGCGGGGACTGTGACATCACGTGCTCCTGGTCGGTGCTGATCCGATGGTCATTGTGCGCTGACGGCCGTCAGGACGGCCTCGGCGGCGATGAGCTGCACCTGGGCGCCCGATCCCGCCCGCGGGACGCGGAAGACGAGCACGTCCGTGTACGTGCGCGCCAGCGCCGTCGTCGCCTCCGTCACGCCGGTCAGCGCCGCCTCGTACGGCGAGAGGGTGAGCTTCGCCTGCGCGAGCGTGATCGTCACCGTGGACACGGTCTGCACGGTCCCGACGACGATCGCCTCCCCGTCCGCCGTCCCGATCACCGTCAGCGGGCCGCCCGTCGGGGTGTACGTCTCCGCGACCGAGCCGATCTCCTGGACGTTCGTCGCGAGCGCCTGGCGCGTCGCGGCGATCGAGTCGCGGAACGGGTCCGCGGCGAACGACGCGGCAAGCTCGGAGGCGTCGCCAAGCGCGAGGACGTCCGCGTAGGCCGCGAGCACGTCGGAGGGTGCCATCGCCAGGTCGGCGTCCACCGGGTCGAGCACCGGGCTGCCCACGTCCGGGTCGGCGGTGCGCGGCGTCGACACACCGGGGAACATCCGCGCCCAGCCCCACAGCGAGTACCGGTCGCGCGGCGTCTCCTGCACCAGGACGAGCACACGGGGTGCCTGCAGGTCGTCGGGCTGCTCCGTCACGACGAGCTGCACGCGGGGCCACGTCTGCGTCTGCGGCACGATCGAGACCTGCGCGTCGGTCGGCAGCACCGTGGGCGGGCGCTCGCCCGCCGTCGCGGTCGCCCGCTGGTACTCGGCGGTGCGCATCGCCAGGGCCGGGCCCGTGACGCGCGGCGCCAGCAGCGTCGCGTCGAGCGCGGCGTCACCGGCCGCCAGCACCCGGCCGAGATCGCCGAGGACGTCCGTGGTCTGCGTCACCGAGAGCGCCGGGGGCAGGACGGCTGCCGGCGGTTCCGGGCTGGGGGTCGGCGGCGGCGTTGCGCAGGCGGTCGCCGCCGCGAGGACGACGAGCCCGACGAGCGCACCCCGCGCACGGCGGCGGTTCACCTGCTGCTCCCGTCGTCGTCGTTCGTCATCTCGAGCGGCGGCAGGCCCCAGGCGCGGCGCCACGCGTCCGCGCGCGACGAGTCGGTCTGCGCCGGTCGCTCGTCGGCGCCCGGCTCGGGCTCCCCCGCAGATGCCGGCTCCGGCTCAGGCTGCGAAGCGGGCGGCGACGGGGGCGCCGGCGTGGTGCCCGTGATGCGGCGCAGCCACGAGGGCTGCGCCGTGCTCGCGGCGGCCGGCGGTACGGCGTCCGACGAAGCGGCGGCGGCCCATGCCGGAGGCGCCGGCTCGGCGGGAGGCGTCTGGGTTGCCGTCTCGCCTGGGGCGGGCCTCGGCGATGCCTGGGTGACTGACGGTGCGCTGCGCCGGCCGCGTGGGGCAGCGGGTTCCTCTTCCGCGGTGGCCGACGAGGTCGTGGCCGCCTCCTGCTCGTCGGCCTCGTCGCGTGACGGCGCCCACGCGGGCCTGGTGCGCAGGGCGCGACGGCCCGTCGGCGCGGGCTGCGGGGCGGCGAGCGGCTCGCGGGCCGGCGCCGCGGGTGCCGGCGACCCGGCGGCCGGCGTCGCGCCCGCTTCCGGCTGCTCACCGAACGCCGGTGACTCGGCGGACGCCGGCCACGCCGCAGGGGTCGGCGGCTCGGGGGACTCCGAGGTCTCTGCGGAGGCGACCGGCGCGGCTGCGGTCTTCGCGTCCGAGGTCGTGGCGGCCGGTACCGATGTGGTGGACCTCTCGGCGAGGGGGACCGCGCCGGTCGCGGGCGCGGCTTCCTCGAGGGTCCGCAGCTCGGACGTGGTCAACGGGGGTTCGTCGGCCCGCCGGCCGCCGCGGCGCGCGGCCGGCGCCGCCGCCTGCATCTCGCGCACCTGCCGCCGCGTCAGGGGCTGCGCCGGCGGCTCGCCGACCACGGGGATCTGCTCGGTCAGCACGGGCGTCCACTCCACCCCTTGCCGCCGCCGCAGGTCACGCCCGAGCAGGGCCAGCGCGGCGAGGAGCAGGACGCCGCCCGCCACGGTCCCCGGCACCAGGTACGGCGTGGTGACGGCCCGCGGCCAGGCGAGCTCGAGGGTCGGCGCGGCGGGCGCACCGGCCGCCGTGACTCCCACCGCGAGCAGGCTCCAGCGGCCGGGCTCCGCCTGCCACGTCAACGTGGCCTCCCCGGTGCCCTGCACGTGGGTGAGCCACATGTCGGAGCCGGCAGGGTCCGGCACGGTGGCCGTCGAGCCCTCGTCGGGCGCGGGGGCCGGCGTCACCGAAGGCGTCGGCGCGCTCGTCGTCGGCACCGCTCCCGGCGCGGCGAGCGCCAGCTCGTGCCAGCCCGCCAGCCCCGTCACGCGCTGGTGGTCGTCCGTGCCCACCCAGCCCGCGACGTCCGTGTCGCGGCCGATCGCCAGCACCACGCGGGCACCGGACGGGACCCGCGCGGTCACCGTCACCGGGTCGCCGCCCATCTCGAGCACGCCGGGGTCGGTGACGACGATCGCCTGGTCCGCCGTGCCCGCTGCGCGCAGCACGTCGTCCGCCCGCCAGACGGTCGCCGAGGCGATGGCGAGGCCGATCAGCGCAAGGCCGACGACGCCGACGGCGGCGTGGATCAGTCGCTCGAGCACACAGATCCTCTCGGGAGGGACAGCCAAGAATAGGCGGCAGGAGCTGTGCCGCCGGCCGGAAGGGTGCCTTCGTCGGCCACCGGAGGGCCATCCGGTCCGCGTATCCTGGCGCCCGGACCACCGGCACCGGCGCTCTGCGCCGGCCCCCCGCCGGGGCCGAGCGCGCCAAGTCCAGGAGGAGCCTTCCCGTGGCCGACGACAACGCCCCCTTCCCCGTGGTCAGCTTCCGCGGCTACGACCGCGGCGCCGTCGACGGGCGGATCGCCGAGCTCGAGAGGGCGCTGTCCGACGCCCGGGCACGCGTGGAACAGGCCGACGCCAAGGCTCTCCAGGTGGCGGGCGAGCTGTCCGAGGCGCACCGCCAGCTGCGGGAGGCCGAGCGCCCCACGTACTCCGGCCTCGGCACCCGGATCGAGCAGCTGCTGCGCTCCGCCGAGGAGCAGTCGTCCGAGGTGATCACGCAGGCCAACGCCCAGGCCGCCGACGCCGTCGCCCGCGCCAAGCTCGCCGCCGGGCAGCTGCGGGCGCGGGCCGAGAACGAGGTCGCCGAGCTGCTGGCCACGGCGCGCCGCGAGGCCGAGGAGGTCCGCACCACCGCGTCCGCCGAGGCCGAGAGCCAGCTGACCGCCGCGCAGCGCCGCGCGGAGGAGCTCGTCGGCTCCGCCGAGCGCGAGGCGCAGCGGATCGCCTCGGCGATCGCCACCGAGGAGAGCGAGCGGCGCACCGCGCTCGAGCGCGAGCTCGGCACCCTGCGCGCCACCACCGAGCACGAGGCGACGCAGCTGCGGGTCCTCACCGAGCGCACCGCGAGCGAGCTGCGCTCGCGCACCGAGGCCGAGGTCACCGCGCAGCGGGACGACGCCGAGCGGTACTCCCAGGACCTGCGCCAGGCCGCCGACGCCGAGACCACCGAGCTCCGCCAGCGCGTGGACTCCGAGGCCGCCGAGAAGACGGCCACCGCGGACGACTACGCAGCGCAGGTGCGCACCGAGGCTGCCGACGAGGTGGCCCTGCTCCGCCAGCAGGCGGCCGACGAGATCGCGACGCTGCGCGCCCAGACCACCGAGTTCGCCGACCAGCTCCGCGCGACGTCTGAGCGGGAGGCCGCCGCGCTCAAGCAGCGCGCCGGGGCAGAGGTCGCCGCGCTGCGGACCGAGGCCGACCAGTACTCCGCATTCGTGCGGGCGACCGCGGACCGCGAGACGGGCGAGCAGCGTGCCGCCGCGGCCGACGAGATCTCGGCGCTGCGGACCGAGGCCGAGCAGGCCGTGGCCACGCTGCGCACCGGGGCCGAGCAGTACGCGGCCGAGCTGCGTGCCACCGCCGCCCGCGAGACCACCGAGCTGCGCGAGCGCACACTCGCGGAGGCAACCCAGCTGCGCGACACCACCGAGCGGGAGAGCTCGCAGCTGCGCGACACGACGGAGCGGGCGGCCGGCGAGCTCCGCGCCACCGCCGCGCGCGAGACCGGCGAGCTGCGCGAGACCACCCGGCTCGAGGTCGACCGGATGCTCACCGAGGCCCGCCGCAGCATCGCCGACGAGGCCGCGCAGGCCAAGGCCCACGCCGAGACCCTGATCCAGGACGCCGAGCAACGGCTCGCCGAGGCCGAGCTGGAGATCGCCTCGAAGCGGGCCGCCGCCGAGCGTGCCGACGAGGAGCGGTCCACGACGGTCCGCGCCGAGACCGAGCGGCTCGTCGCCACCGCCGAGGCGCACGCCGCCGAGGCCGAGGAACGCGTCGCCAAGGCGCTCGCCCAGGCCGAGAAGGTCCGCTCGGACGCCGAGGCGCACGCCCGCGACCTGCTGTCCAACGCCCGCCGCAACGCCGACCGCGTGGTGGCGGAGGCCCGCGAGCACGCCGAGAAGCAGATCTCCGACGCGATGGTCGAGGCCGAGCGGGAGCGGACCACGGCGCAGCGCCAGGTCGAGGACCTCAACCGGCAGCGTGAGTCGATCACCAGCTACCTCGACGAGCTGCGGAACCTCCTCGGCTCCAACCCCGACTCCGCGGCCGTCGAGAAGGCCGGCCGGGTGGCGGCGACGTTCGCCGGGACGCCGGTGGCGAAGCCGGGGCCGGCCGGCAGGTCGAAGTCCCCGGCCAAGGGCAAGGCCCGCCCCGCCCCGGTCTCCGCGGCGGTGCCGGGCCAGGCGGTCTCGACGTCCGGCGAGGTGCCCCTCCAGGACGCCCCGGCGCAGGACGAGGTGCCACCCGGCGAGGCCGCCGCCGTGGCCGAGGCGACCGACGAGTCGGCCGACCTCGAGGACACCGGCGTGGTCCCCGTCGTCGTCGACGACCAGGACGCCGCCCAGGCCCGTTGAGCGAGCCGACGAGCGAGGACGCCGCCCGCTGGCGCGAGCGGCGGCGCGAGGCGGCGGCGCACCACGCCGAGGCGCTCGCCAGGCGGCAGCAGGCCGAGTCGGCCCGCGCCCACGCGATGCTCGCCGACTTCGTCGGGCAGGCGCTGGCCGGCGGACCCGCGCCCGTGCCGCTACGGGTGCGCTCGTTCGACCGCCGCCAGACGTACGCGACGCCCCTGCGTGGCTGGTACCTGCGCCAGGACCAGACCGTCGCGGTGGACGTGGACGGCGAGTTCTACGTGCTGCTCGCGCCGCGCTCGTTCGGCGCGATGCTGCGCGGCGTGCGTCCCGAGCCGAGCGACCCGCCGCTGATCCTCGGCGCGGGCGGCAAGGACGGGGAGTCGATCGACCTCGTCGACGCGATCGCGAAGGTGCTGGCGCAGGCCTAGGCGAGCGCGTCGGCGCGGACGGCCAGGTCCGCGAGCGCCTCGGCCACCGTGTCGGGATCCTCGACGGCCGACAGGTGCCCCACGCCGCGCACGACGACGAGTGTCGCGCCGGCCGCCGCCGCCGCGAGGTGGTCCGCCTGCGCCACCGGTGTCACGGTGTCCTCGTCGCCGACGACCACGGCCACCGGCCCGCCGAACGCACGCAGCAGCGCCGTCCGGTCCGGCCGCGCCGCCATCGCGCGCTGCGACCACGCCAACCCCGCCGGCACCTGCTCGCGCACCCAGCCCAGCACCTGGAGACGGACGTCCGGACGCGCGGCGCGGGTGGTCTCGCCGAGCAGCGTGTCGACGTCCGGCAGCACCTCGTCGACCGTCCCCGACGCCTCGAGCCGGTCCGCGCGTGCGCGGCGGTTCGCGGCCGCCTCGGGGGTGTCCGCCGTCGACTTGGTGTCCACCAGGCCCAGGCCCGCGACGAGCGAGGGGTGCCGCTCGAGCAGCGCCAGGGCGACGTAGCCGCCCATCGACAGCCCCGCCACGACGGCCCGGGTCACGCCCGCCCGCGCCAGCTCTGCCGCGACGAGGTCCGCCGAGGCGTCCAGGGACGGTTCCGGCAGGTCTTCGCCGTTCCCGGGCGTGCCCGGCAGGTCCACCGCGTAGACCGCACGGGGGCCGGGGACGCGCGAGCCCGCACGCTCCCACATCCGGGAGTCGAGCGGGAAGCCGTGCAGCAGGACGAGCGGCAGCTCCTCGCCGGACCCCGCACGGATGGTGATCATGCGTCGGCCTTCGTCCGGTCGCGGCCGGCGTCGGCCTCGCTGCTCGGGCCGTGCCACACGTGGGGCAGCGGTCCGTGGCCCGGCAGCACGTGCCCGACGATCTCGTCGAGCACCCGCCGCACCGCAGCCTCCCCCACCCACAGGTGCTTCGCCCCCTCGACGGCGATCAGCTCCGCCTGCGGCACGCGCGCGAAGCGCGGCGCGGCCTCGTCGGGCCGTAGGAAGTCGTCGAGCTCGGGGACGAGCGCGACGAGCGGACGGCCGAACTGCGCCCACGCGTCGAGGTCCTCGTCCGTGGCGCGGCGCAGCGGCGGGGACAGCAGGATCGCGCCCTCGACCGCCGGGTCACGCCCGTACCTCAGCGCCAGCTCCGTGCCGAAGGACCAGCCGACGAGCCACGGGTGGGGCAGGTCGCGGAACTCGGCGAGCTCGATGGCCGCCGCGACGTCGAACCGCTCCCCCACGCCCTCGTCGAAGGCACCCTCGCTGGTTCCCCGTGGGCTCGTCGTGCCCCGTGTGTTGAACCGGAGCACGGCCAGCCCGGCCAGCGCGGGCAGCCGCCATGACGCCTTGCGCAGCACGTGGGAGTCCATGTAGCCGCCGTGCGTGGGCAGCGGGTGGAGGGTGACGAGCGTCGCCTTCGGCTGCCCGTTCGCCGGGAGGGCCAGCTCGCCGACGAGCGTCAGGCCGTCCGCCGTGTGCAGCTCGACGTCCTCGCGCAGCGCAGGCAGCACGGTCATGGATCGGATCGGGGTGCCGGTGTGCTCGCTCATCGTCATCGAGCCTACGTCGCGCGGCGCGAGTGCGTCTTCCGGCGCGGTTGCCGGGCCGGATCCGCACCGGATGGCGCACTCGGCGGTCCGATCCGCTCAGCGGCGGGTCGGGCCGCGGCGGGTGCGGGCCTGCCAGCAGGCCGCGTGCCAGTGGCGGCGGCCCTCGACTCCGGCGCCGAGGAGGTCGTCCTCGCGCCACGCGACCACGTGGGCGGTGCCCGGGGCGATCACCTGGTCGCAGCCGGGGCAGCGGTACTCGCGCTCGGAGCCGCGCACGTGCTGCACCACCCACTCGCCGTCGGGCGCGCTCTCCGCGCGGCGGCCGCCCGTGGCGCGGTCGACGTCCAGCGGCACGTGCGGCGCGGCGTACGGGCGCTTGCTCGACCTGCGGCTGCTGGGCACGTCGCCATCATCTCGCGGGCTCGTCGTACGCCCGACGAGCGACGACTACGCCACGACGGGCGGCACCACCGAGCGGGTGCGGACCGCCTCGCCGTACCAGCGGGCGGAGTCCTTCAGCGTGCGGGTGCCCGTCGGGTAGTCGACGTGCACGATCCCGAACCGCTTGTCGTAGCCGTACGCCCACTCGAAGTTGTCCAGCAGCGACCAGACGAAGTAGCCGCGCACGTCGGCACCGGCCTCGATCGCGGCGCCGACCGCGTCCAGGTGGTCGTGCAGGTAGTCGATGCGGTCCTGGTCGTGGACGCGGCCCGCGACGACCTCGTCGTAGAACGCCGCACCGTTCTCGGTGACGGCCATCGGCTGGCCCGGGTAGCGCCGCGCCAGCCCGACGAGCAGGTCCGTCAGGCCCTGGGGGTGGATGCCCCACTCCATGGCGGTGCGCGGTCCCGGCCGGTGGACCCACTCGGTCTCCTCGCAGCCCACCCAGGGGCTGTGCGAGGAGGTGCCGTGGCCGTCCGGCCCCGGCCCGCCGTCGCCGACCGGCGGCGTCCCGTGGCGCACGACGGCGTCGTCGTAGTAGTTGAGACCGAGGATGTCGACGGGCACCTTGATCAGGTCGAGGTCGCCGTCCTGTACGAACGACCAGTCGGTGATGTGGGCGGTGTCCGCGAACACCTCCGCCGGGTACCGCCCCTCGAGCATGGGCTGGAGGAACACCTCGTTGCCGATCGTGTCGGCGCGGCGCCAGGCCTCGACGTCCGCCGGCGAGTCCGTCTCGGGTCGCAGCAGGTGCAGGTTCAGCGTGACGGAGATCGGCGTGTCCCGGCCCAGCTCCGCGCGGATCGCGCGGGCGGCGAGGCCGTGCGCGAGGTTGAGGTGGTGGACGGCCCGCAGCGCGCGCTCGTCGTCCTGGACGCCGGGGGCGTGGACGCCTGAGGCGTAGCCGAGGTACGCCGAGCACCATGGCTCGTTGAGCGTGCTCCACGTGTGGACACGGTCGCCGAGGGCGCGCGCGACGATGCGCGCGTAGTCGGCGAAGCGGTAGGCGGTCTGCCGGTCGGACCAGCCCCCGGCGTCCTCGAGGGCCTGCGGCAGGTCCCAGTGGTACAGCGTGACCACCGGCTTGATGCCGGCGGCGACCAGCCGGTCCACCAGGTCCGAGTAGAACGCCAGGCCCTCGGCGACGGCGTCGCCGCTGCCGGTCGGCTGGATCCGCGGCCACGCGACCGAGAACCGGTAGGCATCCAGGCCGAGGTCCTTCATGATCGCGACGTCCTCGGCAACCCGGTGGAAGTGGTCCGCCGTGACGTCCCCTGTGTCCCCGTTCAGCACCTTCCCGGGAGTGTGCGAGAACGTGTCCCAGATCGACGGTCCCCGGCCACCCTCGTGGGCAGCGCCTTCGATCTGGTACGAGGCGGTCGCCGAGCCGAACGCGAAGTCGGCGGGGAACGTGCGGCCGGAGGGGCGGGACGTGGCCATGGAGCGGGAGCCTTTCACGCGAGGGCAGCCCGCGCCGGCGCGGGCGTGGACACGCTACCGCGCGGCGGCGCGCGTCGAATCGATTCGACCCATGTCGCGAGGTCAGGCGCTCGCGGCCTCGTCGTACGCCCAGCGGCCCTCGCGCATCACGCGCCGTGGCCGCAGGTCGCCATCCACCACGACGAGGTCCGCGCGGTGCCCGGCGACGAGCCCTCCCCTGCCGGTGAGCCCGACGACGCCCGCCGGCGTGACGCTCGCCGCGCGCACGGCGGCCACCAGCGGGACGCCCGCTGCCACGGTGCAGCGCACCACGTCGAGCAGGTGCGCGACACCGCCGGCGATCGCGCCGGCCGACCCGTCCGCCGTGACCAGCCGCGCGACGCCGTCCGCCACGCGCACCCGCATCGGCCCCAGCTGGTAGTCGCCGTCACCCAGGCCGGCGGCGGCCATCGCGTCCGTCACCAGCGCGATCGCGTCCGGGCCGACGAGGTCGAACACCGCCCGGACCGTCGCGTCCGCCAGGTGCGTGCCGTCGGCGACCAGCTCGACGACGAGCTCGCCGCGCGCCGCCGCCGCCAGGCACGCGGCGACCGGGCCCGGCTCGCGGTGGTGCAGCGGGCGCATGCCGTTGAAGAGGTGCGTCGCCGTGGGGCGGCGCGGGTGACCGGCCAGCAGCGCCACCGCGCGCGCGATCGCCGCCTCGGCCTGCTCGGCGGAGCCGTCCGTGTGGCCGATCGACGGGACCGCGCCGCCTTCGACGAGCGCGGCGAGGACGTCATCCGGCGGCGCGACGACACCGGGCACCTCCGGCGCGACGGTCATCGTCACGAGCGTGCCGCGCGACGCCTCCACCAGCCGGCGCACCAGGGCCGGGTCGCCCGCGACCAGGTGGTCCGGGCTCTGCGCACCGCGCCGCTCGTAGGAGAGGAACGGGCCCTCGGCGTGGATCCCGGCCAGGATGCCGGCCTCGACGGCGTCGGCGAGCAGCGCCGCACGCTGCGCCAGCACGTCGCCCGCCGCCGTCACGAGCGAGCCGACGAGGCTCGTCGTGCCGTGCCTGAGGTGCTCCGCGGCGCCCGCCGCGACCTCGTCGGGCGACGTGGCGTCCGGGAAGCTCGCCCCACCGCCGCCGTGGCAGTGGATGTCGACGAGCCCGGGCAGGATCGTGTCGGCCGTCGGGGGCCCGGCGAGCCATGGCTCGGGGGCCTGCGACGCAGGGCCCACCCAGTGGATGCCCGCGCCGTCGACGGCGACGACGCCGTCCTCGATCACCTCGTCCGGGGTGACCACCCGCCCGCGCACGACGACGCCCGGACCCGTCACACCCTCACCCACCGGCACGCCCCCATCCTCCCAGCCCACCGCCGGCGCCGAGCGCATCGTTCGCCGGCGAGCGCGTACGTCCCAGGCGCCGAAACGTACGCGCCGGGTCGCCGGCGATGCGCTCGGCGTGGTTGGGGCCGGAAGCTACTCGAGGAGGGAGTCTTCCGCGAGATCGTCGCGGCCGGGCGTGGCCGGCTTCGGTTCCGGGCGCGGGCCGACGAGCCAGCCCGCTGCCGCGCCGGCCAGCGGTGGGATCCCGAGCAGGAGGAACGCCGTGTCCGGCTCGGTGCGGACCAGCTCGACGGGGCTCATCCCCGTGAACAGCAGCTGCTCGGCGAACCCGACGAGCAGCCCTGCCGCGGCGCCGACGAGCACGCGCGGCAGCCGCCCGCGCCCGCTGCGCCGCAGCACCCACAGCGCCCCTGCCGCGAGGACCGGCCCGAGCACCAGGGCGCCGACGTACTGGAACGCCACCCAGACGAACGTCCAGCCCGTGACCGCGGCACCGACCCCGGCCGTCACCGCGAGGAACGCCGCCAGGAGCAGGACGGAGGCGGCCGCGGCCCAGCCGGTCGCGGCGAGCGTGCGCCGCAGGGTCAGCCCGCGCTCGGCGCGCTCGAGCTCGTCGTTCCCCAGAAGGCTGCCCCAGTCCGCCATGTCCCCATCCTCCCAGCCCGCGCCCCCCGACCGCCGTGCGGTCCCAGGCCGCCGCACGTGTGACTGGTGTGACGGAAGTGACAGATGGGACGTCACACGGGTCACTCCTGTCACGTGCGTCCCAACTGCGGCGGGGTTGGTCAGAAGAGGCGCGTGGTCGGGTCGTCCGCGCCGCGCATCGAGTCGTAGTCGAGCAACAGGACGTCGATGCCGCGGTCGGCGGCCAGCACGCGCGCCTGCGGCGCGACGGACTGCGCGGCGAGCACGCCGCGCACCGGCGCGAGCAGCGGGTCGCGGTTGAGCAGCTCCAGGTACCGGGTCAGCTGCTCCACGGCGTCGATCGTCGCGCGACGCTTGATCTCCACGGCGACGTGGCGGACGCCGGCTGTCGCTCGTCGGGGGTCGCGCGCCAGGATGTCCACGGGCCCGATCGCCGTGGGGTACTCGCGTCGCACCAGCGTGTGGCCGACGCCGAGCAGGTCGATCTGCTCGGCGAGCAGCTCCTGGAGATGGGCCTCGACGCCGTCCTTCACCAGTCCCGGGTCGACTCCAAGGTCGTGCGAGGAGTCGTGCGCCACGTCGTACAGCTCGATCACCAGCCGGTCGTCCGACCTGGCCTGCTGAACGGTCCACACCTGCGTCACACCGTCCGCCGCGGCCTCGTCGGACGGCTCCGACACCGTGAGCGTGCACGGCGGGCTCATCCAGTTGAGCGGCTTGTAGGAGCCGCCGTCGGCGTGCAGCAGCACCGAGCCGTCGGCCTTCACGACGAGCAGGCGACGCGCGAGCGGCAGGCGCGCGTCCAGCCGGCCCGAGTAGGCGGCCGTGCAGGTCGCCACCACCAGTCGCACTAGATCGCCGCCCCGACGGTGGTCGGCGTCGCCTCGATCCACGAGGTGAAGCCCGAGTACGCGTCCGGCGACATCCGCAGCCACACCTCCGCGGGCCCGGCGGCTGTGCCGACGCGGCAGTGGACGACGACCGCGGTCGGCTCGGCCCCGTCCGGCAGGAAGCGGCGTTCGAGCACGACGATCCCGCGGCGGACCCAGACCGCGGCGGCCCGCGGCGCGATCGACCGCAGCCGCCACCAGGACATCCGCACGCGGCCGTACTCGGCGACGCCTCCGCGCCAGGGGCCCGTGGGGTCGTCGGACAGCGCGCAGTGGAACGAGCCGACCCGGTTGCTCAAGGTCGACGTGCGCGACAGCCAGAGCCCGCCGAGGACCACGGCGGCCACCAGGGCGACGCCCAGGCCCGCCAGCAGCCCTACCGTCGCCACGTGCACGCGCGACGCCTCAGCGCGTCCTGGTGACGGTCTGGGCGTCGTCGACGACCACCGTCACCTGGTCCGAGTCGACCGACAGGAAGCCCCCGTCGACAGCCCAGCGCAGCACCGTCCCCGAGCCGTGCTCGGTGACGCGCACCTCGCCGGCCTTGAGGACGGCGAGCACGGGCGCGTGCCCGGGCAGGATGCCGATCTCGCCGTCCGCGGCCGGCGCCGAGATCTGACGGGCGGCCCCCGACCAGACCTTGCCGCCCTCGTCGACGAGGTCGATCTCGAGCTGAGCCATCAGACCCCGTAGTCCTTCTGGATCCGCACCCAGTTGCGCTCCAGGTCCTCCAGGCCGCCGATGTTGAAGAAGGCCTGCTCGGCGATGTGGTCGAACTCGCCCTCGGCAATCTTCTTGAACGCCTCGACCGTCTCGGCCACCGGCACGGTGGAGCCGACCACTCCGGTGAACTTCTCAGCCATGTAGGTGTTCTGCGAGAGGAACTGCTGGATGCGCCGCGCGCGGGCGACGACCGTCTTGTCCTCCTCGGACAGCTCGTCGACGCCGAGGATCGCGATGATGTCCTGGAGCTCCTTGTTGCGCTGGAGGATCGCCTTGACCTGTGTCGCGACGTCGTAGTGCGCCTGGCCGACGTACCGCGGGTCGAGGATCCGGCTCGTGCTCGCCAGCGGGTCCACGGCGGGGTAGAGGCCGCGCGACGCGATCTCGCGGGACAGCTCCGTGGTCGCGTCGAGGTGGGCGAACGTCGTCGCCGGCGCCGGGTCGGTGTAGTCGTCGGCCGGGACGTAGATCGCCTGGAGCGAGGTGATCGAGTGGCCGCGCGTCGAGGTGATGCGCTCCTGGAGCGCGCCCATCTCGTCGGCGAGGTTCGGCTGGTAGCCCACCGCGGACGGCATGCGGCCGAGCAGCGTCGACACCTCGGAGCCGGCCTGCGTGAACCGGAAGATGTTGTCGATGAACAGCAGCACGTCCTGGTGCTGGACGTCGCGGAAGTACTCCGCCATCGTCAGCGCGGACAGGGCGACGCGCAGGCGCGTCCCCGGCGGCTCGTCCATCTGGCCGAAGACGAGGGCCGTCTTGTCGAAGACGCCGGCCTCCTCCATCTCGACGATGAGGTCGTTGCCCTCACGGGTGCGCTCGCCGACGCCCGCGAACACCGACACGCCGTCGTGGTCCTGGGCGACGCGCTGGATCATCTCCTGGATCAGCACGGTCTTGCCGACGCCCGCACCGCCGAACAGGCCGATCTTGCCGCCCTGGACGTACGGGGTGAGCAGGTCGATCACCTTGATGCCGGTCTCGAACATCGTCGTCTTCGACTCGAGCTGGTCGAAGGCCGGCGGCTTGCGGTGGATCGGCCAGCGCTCGGTGATCTCGAGCGTCTCGCCCGGCTTCAGGTTGAGCACGTCACCGGTGACGTTGAACACGTGGCCCTTGGTGACGTCGCCGACCGGCACCGAGATGGCGGCGCCCGTGTCGGTGACGACCGCGCCGCGCACCAGGCCGTCGGTCGGCTTGAGCGCGATCGCGCGGACGAGCGAGTCGCCGAGGTGCTGGGCGACCTCGAGCGTCAGGCTGTGCGAGGACTCGGCCTCGCCCTGGTTCCCCAGCCCGATCCGCACCGTCAGCGCGTTGTAGATCTCCGGTATCTGGTCCGGCGGGAACTCGATGTCCACGACGGGACCGATGACACGGGCGACGCGCCCGGTGGCGGTGGCCGTCGGTTCCACGGTTGTGGCGGTCATGATGTGGTCCTCGCTTGTTCGGGGCTCGGCTCGGTCAGGAGGCCGACGCGAGCGCGTCCGCGCCCGAGACGATCTCGCTGATCTCCTGGGTGATCTCGGCCTGGCGGGCCTGGTTGGCCAGCCGGGTGTACGTGCGGATGAGGTCCTCGGCGTTCTCGGTCGCCGTGTGCATGGCGCGCTGGCGTGCGGCCAGCTCGGACGCGGCGGCCTGGAGCAGGATCGCGAAGATCCGGGCGCGCACGTAGCGCGGCAGCAGCGCGTCCAGCACCACCTCGGGGCTCGGCTCGAACTCGTAGAGCGGCAGCACGTCGTCCTTCCCGGGTTCGACGACGCCCTCGACGATCTCGAGCGGCAGCAGCCGCACCACGCGCGGGCGCTGGCTGACCATGTTGACGAACTGCGTGTACACCACGTGCAGCTCGTCGACCCCGCCGGCGGTCGCCGGCGCGGTGTACGCGTCGAGCAGCACCTGCGCGATCTCGTCGGCCAGAGCGGAGGTCGGGGCGTCCGACTGGCCCGTCCACGCACGCTCCGGGGGGCGCTGACGGAACGTGTAGTACGACTCCGCGCGACGGCCTGCCACGTAGAGCACGACCCTCTTGCCCTCCTCGCGCAGCCGCGAGACGAGCCTCTCCGTCTCGCGGATGACCGTCGCGGAGTACGCGCCGGCCATGCCCCGGTCCGAGGCGACGAGCAGCACCGCGGCCCGCTTCGTGTCGGTCCGCTCGACGAGGAACGGGTGCGACACGTCGGAGTGCGTCGCCAGCGCCGAGACCGCGCGCGTGATGGCGCGTGAGTACGGCGTCGCCATCGCCATCCGGTCCCGGGACCTGCCGATGCGCGAGGCCGCGATCAGCTCCTGGGCGCGGAACATCTTCTTCAGCGCCTGGGTGGACCGGATGCGCTGGCGGTAGACGCGCTGCGAACCTGCCACGCCTACGCCCTCCGCTGCCGGACGATCTGCTCCTGCTCCACGTCCACCGGCTCGTCGATGCCCTCGGGCGCGCCGACGAGCGGCGAGCCGTCCGACACCAGGAACCCGTCGCGGAACTCGTCGACCGCCGCCGCGAGCGCGGCCTCGGTCTCCTCGTCCAGCGTGCCGTTCTGTCCGATGGTCGTCAGCACGGTGGTGTTGCGGCGCAGGTGGTCCAGCAGGTCCTTCTCGAAGCGGCGCACGTCCTCGACCGGCACGTCATCGAGCTTGCCCTTGGTGCCGGCCCAGATCGACGCCACCTGGTCCTCGACCGGGTACGGCGAGTACTGGCCCTGCTTGAGCAGCTCCATCAGGCGGGCGCCACGGGCCAGCTGCGCGCGCGACGCGGCGTCGAGGTCGGACGCGAACATCGCGAACGCCTCGAGCGAGCGGTACTGCGCCAGGTCGATCTTGAGCGTTCCGGAGACCTGCTTCATCGCCTTGACCTGCGCGGCGCCGCCGACCCGGGACACCGAGATGCCGACGTCGACCGCGGGACGCTGGTCGGCGTTGAACAGGTCGGACTGGAGGAAGATCTGGCCGTCCGTGATCGAGATGACGTTCGTCGGGATGTACGCGGCGACGTCGTTGGCCTTGGTCTCGATGATCGGCAGGCCCGTCATCGAGCCCCCGCCGAGATCGTCGGACAGCTTGGCGCAGCGCTCCAGCAGGCGGGAGTGCAGGTAGAAGACGTCGCCCGGGTAGGCCTCGCGGCCCGGCGGGCGGCGCAGCAGCAGGGACACGGCACGGTAGGCCTCGGCCTGCTTCGACAGGTCGTCGAAGACGATCAGCACGTGCTTGCCCTGGTACATCCAGTGCTGCCCGATGGCCGAGCCGGTGTACGGGGCGAGGTACTTGAACCCCGCGGGGTCGGACGCGGGAGCCGCGACGATCGTCGTGTACTCCAGCGCGCCGGCCTCGTCGAGGGCGCCGCGCACCGCGGCGATCGTCGAGCCCTTCTGACCGATCGCGACGTAGATGCAGCGCACCTGCTTGGCGACGTCGCCGGACTCCCAGTTGGCCTTCTGGTTGATGATCGTGTCGATCGCGATGGCCGTCTTGCCGGTCTGCCGGTCGCCGATGATCAGCTGCCGCTGGCCCCGGCCGATCGGGATCATCGAATCGATCGCCTTGATGCCGGTCTGGAGCGGCTCGTGCACGCTCTTGCGCTGCATGACGCCCGCGGCCTGGAGCTCGAGGGGACGACGGCCCTCGGTGACGAGCTCGCCGAGGCCGTCGATCGGCGTGCCCAGCGGGTCGACGACACGGCCGAGGTACCCGTCGCCGATCGGCACCGAGAGCACCTCACCGGTCCGCTTGACCGGCTGGCCCTCCTCGATGCCGGCGAACTCGCCGAGCACGACGACGCCGATCTCCCGCACGTCGAGGTTCAGGGCGAGGCCGAGGGTGCCGTCGGAGAACTCGAGCAGCTCGTTGGCCATCGCCCCGGGCAGGCCCTCGACCTGGGCGATGCCGTCGGCCGCCAGCGTCACGCGGCCGACCTCCTCGGCCGCCGCGACCGGCGGCGTGTACGACTGCAGGAAGCGGTCCAGCGCGGCTCGGATGTCGTCCGGCCGGATCGTCAGCTCAGCCATTGCTCTTCTCCTCGTCGGTCGCGCGCCCTGCGCGCGGGGTACGTGTGCTCATGTCAGCCCGCCAGCCGCCGGCGGGCGTCGGCGATACGCGCCAGCACGGTCGCGTCGATGACGTCGGCCCCGGACTGCACGCGCAGGCCCCCGACGACGGCCGGGTCGACGATGACGTTGAGCTGGACCTCGCGACCCAGCGTCCTGGTCAGCAGTCCCGACAGGCGTCTGCGCTGCGCGCCGTCCAGCGGGGCGGCGACCGTCACGGTCGCCACCCGCCGGTTCCGCCGCTCGGCGATGAGATCCGCCACGTCGCCGAGGCGGGCGACGAACCGCCGGCCGCGGGGAGCGGCGGCGGCACGGCGCGTGAGCAGCCGGGTGGTCGCGGTGCCGCGCTCGCCCAGGAGGGTGTCGATCAGCGCGGCCCGTACCTCGCCCGGCACCGCCGCGTCGTGCAGCATGCGGCGCAGCTCGCGCTGACCCGCCAGCGCCCGCTGGATGGTGAACAGCTCCTCGTCGACGGTGTCCAGCTCGCCGCCGGCCTCGGCAGCGCCCAGTGCGGCGTCGACAGCGAGCCGGTCCGTCGCCTCGGCGAGGTCGCGCTCGCGGGACCACCGCGACGCGACGAGGTCCTGGACCGCGGTGACCGTCCGCGGGTCGGCCCGCTCGAGCAGCCGCTCGACCACCGCGGTCTTGACCGCGGCCTCGGCCGAGGGGGCGGAGAGCACGCGACGCAGGGATCCGGACGAGTCGAGGGCGTCGACGAGCGCGAACAGCTCGCCCGCCATCGTCAGCGCATCGGGGCCGGCCGCGGCGACGACCGGCTCCCACCGTTCGTCCGCCGCCGCAAGCGACGCCCGGCTCGTCCCCTGCATCAGGCCTCCGCCGTGCTCGACTCGAGGTCGTCGAGGAACCGGTCGACCACGCGGGTGCGGCGGACCTCGTCCTCGAGCGACTCGCCGAGGATCCGCTCGGCCAGCGCCGTGGCCAGCGACCCGACCTCGCCGCGTAGCGACGTCATCGCCTGCTGGCGCTCGGCCTCGATCTGCCTCTGCGCGGTCTCGAGGATGCGCGCCGCCTCCGAGCCGGCCGTGACCTTCAGCTCGGCGACGATCGCCTGCCCCTCCGTCCGGGCCTGATCACGGATGCGCGCCGCCTCGGCGCGGGCGTCGGCGAGCTGCTCGCGGTACTCGGCGAGCATCTGCTGCGCCTCCTCCTGGGCGGCCTCGGCCTTCGCCAGCCCGCCCTCGATGCGCTCGGTGCGCTCGTCGAGGATCTTGGTGAACTTGGGCAGCAGCTTCCAGAAGACGACACCGATGATCGCCGCGCAGACGGCCGACCAGAGGATGTCGTAGGGCTCCGGGATCAGCACCGACGGCGTGCTCTCCTCGGCTGCCGCGACGATGGCGTTCAGCATGGGATCAGAAGATGAACCCGGCGACGAGGCCGATGAGGCCGAGAGCCTCGATCAGCGCCGCCGCGATGAACATGTTGCTGCGCAGCAGGCCGGCGACCTCGGGCTGGCGGGCCGTGGCCTCCTGCGTCTTCGCCACCATGAGGCCGAGACCGATGCCCGGGCCGAGCGTCGCCAGGCCGTAGCCGATGGTCGCGATGTTGCCGGTGATCTCCACGTTCAGTTCCTTCCGTTGCCACCCGGGCGGCTGCCCGGACGATCGGCTTGCGTCGGTTGTGCGGTGCGGTGCGGCGGGGCCCACCGGGCCCGGGTGGCTCTCAGTGGTCCTCCAGTGAGGTGCCGATGTACGCCGCCGTCAGCAGCGTGAAGATGTACGCCTGGAGGGCGGCGATGAAGATCTCGAAGATGGTGAAGGCGAACCCCGCCGCCAGCGTCACGGCGCCCATGGCCTTGAGGGCGACGCCGGCCTCGAAGAACAGGTACTGGGTGGCGGAGAAGCACAGCACCAGCAGCATGTGCCCGGAGACCATGTTGACCAGGAGTCGGATGGTCAGCGTCGCGGGCCGCAGCACGAAGGTCGAGATGAACTCGATCGGCGTCAGGATGAAGTAGACCGGCCACGGGACGCCGGAGGGGAGCAGCGACGCCTTGAGGTAGCCGGCGGCGCCGTGCGCCTTGACCCCGGCGACGATGAAGGCGACGTAGGACATGACCGCCATCACCAGGGGGAAGCCGATCACCGCGGAGCCCGCCAGGTTCAGTCCCGGGACCACGCCGGTGATGTTCATCGCCAGCACGGCGAAGAAGATCACGGTCAGCAGGGGCACCCAGCGGCGGGACTTCTCCTTGCCGAGGATCTCCTCGGCCACCTGGACCCGCACGAAGTCCAGCGCCATCTCCGCGAGGTTCTGACCCCGGCCCGGCACCAGCGTCGCCCGGCGCGCGGCCAGCCAGAACAGCGTGCACAGCACCACGGTGGCGAACAGCCGGATGAGCATGACGCGGTTGAGCTCGAAGACCGTGCCCTCGAACAGGACCGGCGGCGGGAAGAACTCCGCGATCGTCGGGACGTGGAAGCCGCCGGAGTCCTCGCTCGCCGCAGCCGTCGCGGTGGTCACAAGACTGAACAGGGCGTGCTCCCGTGGTCGTGAGGCAGTTTCGCGACCATGCCGGCGCTCGGAAAGCGCCACTTCGGCCATGGTTGGACCGAGCCTAACCTACGCAGCCGGACCCTCCTCCGGCCCGTCCGATGGTCCCGGGTGAGACTGCGTGTACGGGATGCGGACGTCGCTCGTCGCCTTCAGGTCGGCCGCCAACGAGCCCAGCACGCCGACCAGCAGCACGAACCCCAGCACCTGCTTGTCCAGGGCGTCCGCGTTGCGCACCGCGGCGAGCACGGCGACGACGACGACGACCTTGATCAGCCACGTCCCCATCACCACCCCGGTGACGGTGACGAGCGACGAGCGCACGGTGCGGAGCATCACCAGCGGCGTGGTCAGTGAGAACACGGCCGCCAGGCCGGCGCCGACCACCGCTCCCCACACGCCGCGCGAGCCCGAGACGAACCAGCCGACCACCGGCCCCGCCACGGCGAGCACCGCGAGCAGGATCAGCGCGTCCCGCAGCGCGCGGCGGAACACCGGCAGCGCCGGCGAGGCGTCGTGGACCAGGGGCGGACCGGGCGTCGGGTCCTGCGTCATCGCGCCTCCTGGCGTCGCGGCGAGCGGCCCCGCAACGGGCCGAGGGTCAGGGCGATGGCGACGAGCACGCCGACGCCGACGGCGATCAGCACGTTGGTCGTCGACCACCGCACCAGGGCCGCCGCCCCGAAGGCGAACACGGCGGTCCACAGGTACATGATCGCGACCGCGCGGCGGTGCGAGTGGCCGAGGGCGAGCAGCCGGTGGTGGAGGTGGCGGCTGTCCGGGTGGAAGGGCGACCTGCCGGCCCCGACCCGGCGGATCACCGCGAGCGCCATGTCGACGAGCGGCAGGAGCAGTACCGCCACGGGCAGCAGCATCGGCAGGTAGGCGGGGAACGTGGCGCGGGTGGACATCGCGCTGGGGTCGATCTGCCCCGTGACGACGATGCCGGCCGCGGCGATGACGAAGCCGAGCAGCATCGCCCCCGAGTCGCCCATGAAGATCCGCGCCGGGTACCAGTTGTGCGGCAGGAACCCGACGCACACCCCGACGAGCGCCGCGAGCACCAGCGCGGTCAGCGACGCGTAGTCGCTCTCGCTCGACTGGACCGTCAGCAGGTAGCTGTAGACGAGGAAGGCCGAGCCGCCGATCGCCAGCATCCCCGCCGCGAGGCCGTCGAGGCCGTCGACGAAGTTCACCGCGTTGATCGCGACCACCACCGAGACCACGGTGACGAAGATCGACACCCGGGTGGACCACGCGGTGACCCCGAACAGCGGCATCTGGTAGAGCAGCACGCCCTGCCACGCGAGGAAGAAGGCCGCGAGCACCTGGCCGGTCAGCTTGGCGAGCCAGTCGAGGTCCCAGATGTCGTCGGCCACGCCGAGCGCGCAGACGAGAGCCGCGCCACCGACGATTCCGACGATCGGCCGCGGGTTGTCGAACACCGAGGACAGGAACGGCAGCCGGCTGGCCAGCAGCATCGACACCAGGAGCCCGCCGAACATCGCCAGACCGCCCAGCCGGGGGGTCGGCTCGCGGTGCACGTCCCGCTCCCGCACCGCGGTGATGGCCCCCCACGAGAAGGCCAGCCGCCGGGCCACCGGCGTCAACAGGTACGTGGTGGCCGCCGCGACGACGAGCAGCAGCAGGTACGCCCTCACCGCTCCGGCTCCGCCACCTCGGCCACCTCGCGCAGCGTCGCGAGCCCCAGGGCCCCGGCGCGCACCAGCCGCAGCGTCTCGCCGGTGGCGTCGACGATCGTCGACGGGACGGGCGCGCCGGTTCGCCCGCCGTCGAGATAGACCGCGACGGCGCCGCCGAGCTGGTCCACCGCCTGCTTCGCGCTGCGCGCGGCGGGCTTGCCGGTCTTGTTCGCGCTGGACACCGCGAGGGGGCCGGTGCGGCGCAGCAGCGCCAGGGCGGCCGGGTGGTTCGGCACCCGCAGCGCGACAGTGCCGTGCGTCTCGCCGAGATCCCACGCCAGCGACGGCTGTGCGCTGACGATCAGCGTCAGCGCGCCGGGCCAGAACGCCGCCGCGAGCGAGCGCGCCTGGTCCGGGACGCCCGTCGCGAGGCCGTCGAGCGTGCGCAGCTCGGCCATCAGCACCGGCGGCGGCAGCTGCGGGCCGCGACCCTTGGCGGCCAGCAGCGCGCGCACGGCGGGCGGGGAGAACGCGTCGCAGCCGAGGCCGTAGACGGTGTCGGTCGGCAGCACCACGAGCTCGCCGCGGGACACGGCGTTGACGGCCTCGTCGATCGACGGACCCCAGGTGTTCGGGTCCGTGGCGTCGAGGATGGAGCTCACGGGTCGTGAGTCTGTCACGTCACCCGGTGCGCCCGTGATCGCCTGCGCGCGACGAGCGCACGGGGCCTCCCGGTGAGGTCGGGGACCGTCCGCACCTCCTCGAACGCACCGGTAGCGTCGGCGGCGGCGACGAGCGCGCCCGCCTGCACCTCGGCGTGCTCGACGACGAGCAGGCCGCCCGGCGCGAGCAGCCGTGCCGCCGCGGCCAGCACCGCCCGCGGCAGGTCCAGGCCGTCGGCCCCGCCGCCGTACAGCGCGACGTCGGGGTCGTGGTCGCGCACCTCCGGCTCGGTCGGCTCCGCATCCGGCGGGATGTACGGCGGGTTGGCGACGACGACGTCGACCGCTCCCGCGAGGTCCGCGAGCAGGTCCGGGTCGCGCACGTCACCGACCTCGACGCGCACCCTCGCGCCGGCGGCGTCCGCGTTGCGGGTGGCCAGCGCGACCGCCCGTGGCGAGACGTCCACTGCGACGACGCGCGCCGCCGGTGCCTCGGTGGCCACCGAGACGGCGATCGCGCCCGTTCCGGTGCACAGGTCGACGACGAGCGGCCGGCGGCCCGCCGCGATCCGTGCCGCGGCCTCGTCGACCGCCAGCCCGGCCACCACCTCGGTCTCCGGCCGTGGCACGAACACGCCCGGCTCCACCGCCAGCGTCAGGTACCGGAACCCGGTGCTGCCGACGATGTGCTGCAACGGCTCGCGCCGCCGGCGGCGGTCGACGAGCTCGGCATAGGCGGCCGCGAACTCGTCGGGCAACGGCGGGGGCACGACGAGGTCCACGCGCTCGACGCCGAGCGCGAAGACCGCCAGCGCCAGCGCGTCGTGCCGCGCGGAAGGCACCCCGGCCTCGTCGAGCAGCCTCTGCGCCCCGCCGACCATCTCCCGCAACCCGACGGCGCCCGCCAGGTCGGTGCTTCCCTGCCGGATCGGTGCATCGATCTGCCGATCTGGCACGGAAGCACCGAGCTCGCGGGGACGCCCGGGGGTCATCCGGTGGCCGCCGAGAGCCGGGCCGCCTCGTCGGCGTCGATCGCCGAGGCGATCACCGGGCCGAGGTCGCCGTCCAGCACCTGGTCGAGGTTGTACGCCTTGTACCCGGTGCGGTGGTCGGCGATGCGGTTCTCCGGGTAGTTGTAGGTGCGGATCCGCTCGGAGCGGTCGACGGTGCGCACCTGGGAGCGCCGCGCCTCGGAGGCCGCGGCCGCCGCCTCCTCCTGCCGCGCGGCGAGCAGCCGGGCGCGCAGCACGCGCATCGCCTGCTCGCGGTTCTGGAGCTGGGACTTCTCGTTCTGCATCGAGACGACGATCCCCGTCGGCAGGTGCGTGATCCGCACCGCGGAGTCGGTCGTGTTGACGGACTGCCCCCCCGGGCCCGACGAGCGGAACACGTCCACCCGTAGGTCGTTCGGGTCGATCTCCACGTCGCCCTCGTCGTCCGCCTCGGGGAAGACGAGCACGCCGGCGGCCGACGTATGGATGCGCCCCTGCGACTCGGTGACGGGCACGCGCTGGACGCGGTGCACGCCGCCCTCGTACTTCAGGTGCGCCCAGACACCGTCCTCCGGGCTCGTCGCGCCGCGCGCCTTCACCGCGAGGTGCACGTCCTTGTACCCGCCGAGGTCGGACTCCGTCGCGTCGAGCACCTGCACGGCCCAGCCCTGCCGCTCGGCGTACCGCATGTACATCCGCAGCAGGTCGCCGGCGAACAGCGCCGACTCCGCGCCGCCCTCCCCCGCCTTGATCTCGAGGATCGCGTCACGGGAGTCGTCCGGGTCGCGCGGGACGAGCACGCGGCGCAGGCGCTCCGCGGCCTCCTCGGCGGCGGCGCGCAGCGCGGGCAGCTCGCCGGCGAGCTCCGCGGCCTCGTCGCCCTCCGCCAGCTCGACCAGCTCGGCGGCGGCGCGGGCGTCGTCGGCAGCGGAGCGCCAGGACCGGTAGGCGCCGACGATCCGGCCCAGCTCCGCGTAGCGGCGGCCGAGCCGGCGCGCGAGCCCCTGGTCCGCGTGGACGGCCGGGTCGGCGAGACGCGCCTCGATCGCCGCGTGCTCGTCGAGCAGCGGCGTGACCGCCTCGAACCCCGTGCTCACCTGCCCTACTCTCACTCTCCGCCGAACCCGGCACTCAGCGCCGAGCCCGGCAGTGCTGGCTGCCGGGCTCGGCACAAGGTGCCGGGTTCGGCGAATGGATGCGACAAAGCAACAGCGCCGGTGCGGCGGGTGACCCCGCCGGCACCGGCGCTGCCGGGACGCTAGTTGGCCGGACGCTTGCCGTAGCGCGCCTCGAACCGGGCGACGCGGCCGCCGGTGTCGAGGATCTTCTGCTTGCCCGTGTAGAACGGGTGGCAGGCGCTGCACACGTCGGCGTGGATGACGCCACTGGTCACGGTGGACCGGGTGACGAAGGTGTTGCCGCACGTGCAGACCACCTGGGTGGGCACGTACTGCGGGTGGATACCAGCCTTCACGGGAGTCTCCTTGGTGGGGATGTCGCCGGGTCCGAGCCAGATGGGCCCGGTGAACCGGCAGACCGACGAACCATCATGCCAGAACGCTGCCGCCCGCCAAAACCGTCCCCCTCGCCCGCCGAGCGCATCGTTCGTGGCCGGGCGCGTACGTTCTGGGCGCCGCAACGTACGCGCCCGCTGACCAACGATGTGCTCGGCGCCACGGGAGGAGGCGGGCCCCGCGGGCCAGCCACGCCACGTCCGGTTGCTCCGTGGGCCGGGCAGGTTCGAGTGCGCGGTGAGGACGGCGAGCCGGGCGCGTGCGGACACGGCCCTATCCTGGCCCGGTGCCTGCGGAGCCGCTGACGATCGGACTGGTGATCGACGACGGCCTGGACGCCCCCGACGGCGTGCAGCAGTACGTGTTGACGCTGGCCCGCCACCTCGCCGGGCGCGGGCACCGGGTCCACCTGATCGCCTCGACCACCACACGGCAGGACCTCGAGAACCTCCACGTGCTCGGCCGCAACCTGCGCGTGCGGTTCAACGGCAACGTGCTGTCCACGCCGCTGCCGGCACGCGCCGCCGATGTCGACCGGCTGCTCGCCGAGGTCCCCTTCGACGTGCTGCACGTCCAGCTGCCGCACTCCCCGATCCTCGCGGGGCGGCTGGTGCGGCGCGCCCCCGCCGGCGTGGCGGTGGTGGGGACGTTCCACATCTTCCCCGAGACGCGGCTGGTCGCGGCGGGGACGCGGGCCCTGGGCCTCGTCGAACGGGGAACGCTGCGGCGGTTCGACGAGGTGGTCGCCGTCTCCGCGCCGGCCGCGGCGTTCGCGCGGCGGGCGTTCGGGGTGGACGCGAAGAATGTCGGCGTCCCCATCGACCTCGACCGTTTCGTCGCGCCGCCCGCGCACGGGCACCGGGACGGACCGCTGCGCGTCGTCTTCCTCGGCCGGCTCGTCGCACGCAAGGGCCCGCGCGAGCTCGTCGACGCCGCCGCCTACGTCGCGGACCACCGCCTGACCGCCCGCGACTGGACGCTGACCCTCGCCGGCACCGGCCCGCTGCGCGACGAGCTGCGGCGGCGCATCGAGGACGCGCACCTCGAGGGCCGCGTGGACCTGCCCGGGTTCGTCGCCGAGGACGCCAAGGCCGCGCTGCTCGGCGGCGCCGACCTCGTGGTGCTGCCGTCCACCGGCGGCGAGAGCTTCGGAGTCTCCGTCATCGAGGCGATGGCCGCCGGCGGCGGGCCGGTGATCGCCGGCGACAACCCCGGGTACTGCTCGACGTTGGCCGGGCTCGAGGAGCAGCTGGTCGATCCTCGCGACCGCGTCGAGTTCGGCCGTGCGCTGGCCCGCTGGATCGTGGACGACGAGGCCCGCACCGCCGCGACGGCGCGCCAGCGCGCCGCCGTCCGCCGGTTCGACGCGACCACGGTTGTCGACGAGGTCGAGGCCACCTACCGCCGCGCGCTGGCCCGCCGTCCCCGCCACCACTGACCCCGCCAGACCCGCAGGTCCCGCCGGACCCGCTCGCTAGCGTCCGCACTCCTTGGGGTCGGAACCCCATCGGATGCGGACGCTGCGGGAGGGGGATGTGCAACGTCCGCACTCGTTGGGGTCAGGAGCCCATCGAATGCGGACGCTGCGGGAGAGCTGCGGAAGCGGGTGGCTAGACGGTCTTGCCGATGGAGTCGTCGAAGATGCCGCCCGGCGTGGTCTTCTGGACCTGGAGCAGGAACTCGACGTTCGACTTGGTGTCGCGCAGCTTGCCCAGGAGCAGCTCGATCGCCTGCTGCTGGTCGAGCGCACCGAGCACCCGCCGCAGCTTGTAGACGACCTGGAGCTCGTCGCGCGCCATGAGGATCTCCTCGCGCCGCGTGCCGGACGCGTTGACGTCCACCGCCGGGAAGATGCGCTTGTCCGCGAGCGACCGGTTGAGCCGGAGCTCCATGTTGCCGGTGCCCTTGAACTCCTCGAAGATCACCTCGTCCATCTTGGAGCCCGTCTCGACGAGTGCCGTGGCGAGGATGGTCAGCGAGCCGCCGTCCTCGATGTTCCGGGCGGCGCCGAAGAACCTCTTCGGCGGGTAGAGCGCCGCGGCGTCGACACCGCCGGAGAGGATCCGGCCCGAGGCCGGCGCGGCCAGGTTGTAGGCGCGGCCGAGGCGGGTGATGCCGTCGAGCAGGATGACGACGTCGCGCCCCAGCTCGACGAGCCGCTTGGCCCGCTCGATCGCCAGCTCCGCGACGATCGTGTGGTCCGAGGCCGGCCGGTCGAACGTCGACGAGATCACCTCGCCCTTCGTCGAGCGCTCGAAGTCGGTGACCTCCTCGGGTCGCTCGTCGACGAGCACGACCATGAGGTGGACCTCGGGGTTGTTCGTCGTGATCGCGTTGGCGATCTGCTGCATGATCAGCGTCTTGCCCGCCTTGGGCGGGGAGACGATCAGGCCGCGCTGGCCCTTGCCGATCGGCGCGATGATGTCGATCACGCGGGCCGAGAGCCGGCCGGGCTCGGTCTCCAGGCGCAGCCGCTCCTGCGGGTACAGCGGGGTCAGCTTGGCGAAGTCCGGCCGGTTGCGGGACTGCTCCGGCGTCATCCCGTTGACCGTGTCGAGCCGGACGAGCGCGTTGAACTTGTTGGGCCGGTTGCCCTGCTGGATCTGCTGCTGCTCGTTCTCGCGCGGTGCGCGCACCGCGCCGGTGATCGCGTCGCCGCGGCGCAGGCCGGAGCGCTTGACCTGACCGAGCGAGACGTAGACGTCGTTCGCGCCGGGCAGGTACCCGGAGGTGCGGACGAACGCGTACGAGTCGAGGACGTCGAGGATGCCCGCGACGGGCAGCAGGACGTCGTCCTCCGTCACCTCGATGTCGTCGAGGCCGGACAGGTCCGGCATGCCGGGACGCCCCGGGCGCGCGCCGCGCTTGCGGTCCCGGTCGCGGTAGCGGTCGCGGGACCGGCGGCGCCGGCCCCCGCGCTCGTCGAAGTCGTCGCCGCCGTGCTGCTGGCGGTCGTTGTTCTGCTGCCGGTCGCCACCCTGCTGCTGCCGCTCGTTGGTGCTCTGCTGGCGGTCGTTGCCCTGCTGGCGCTGCTGCGGCTGCGACCCGGCGTCGTTCCCGGCCTCGGCCGCCTCGGCGGCCACGGGGGCGCCGGCGCCACGGCCCGCCCGCCGCGGTCGGCGGTCGGGCCGCTCGTCGTGCGCCGTCAGCTTCGCGTCGAGTGCGGCCTCCAGGCCGGCGAGCGCGTCGCGGCCACCGCGCGGCTCACCGCCCCGCTGCTGGCCACGCGGCTCGCGCTGCTCGCGCACCTCGCCGTTCCCGTTCGCCTCGCGCACCTCTGCGCGGGGCTCGGCGGCAGGAGCCGCAGCGGCGGCACGAGGCTCGCCGTTACGTGCCTGCGGCCGGTCGCCGCCGCGGATCGCGTCGAGCAGCTCGGCCTTGCGCATCTTCGACGCGCCCTTGACCCCGCGCTCCGCGGCGATCGCCTGGAGCTCGGCGAGCCGCATGGCGGACAGCGATCCGGTGCGGCTGCTGCCGCCGGCGTTCGGCGCGACGGTGTCGATGGTGTCTGTCACGAAGGACCCTTCCCCTCGTCGGGCCCCCGAGCCGTGCTCGGGTGGGCCTGGGCCCGGTCGGGTCGACCAGGCTGTGATGAGTGCCGCACGACCGTGCACGACGGTGTCTGCTTGCGGAGGCGGCTGTTCCCGTTCGTCGACTCGTTCGAGATGCGCGCTGCTGAGGAACTGCTGCGGACAGGCGCGGGACCGCGAAGAGGTCCGGGGAACTCACTCATCCTAGCACTGACGGACGCCCACCCCGATGGGTGAAGTGCCCGGCGCGTCACCCGAGCCGCTCGACGATCCCGCCGGCCGTGTCGACCGCCAGCGGCAGCACCCGCCAGCCGGCCAGGTGGCCGCCGAACGCGTCGGCGATCGACTGGTCCGCGTCCGTGGCCGGCGAGCCGTCCGTGGCCGTGCCGGTCCGCCGGGCGAGCGCGAGCACGGTGGGGCCGGCTCCGGAGACGACGGCCGCGACGCCGGCCTTGCGCAGCACGCCGACGAGCGCGAGCGACTCCGGCATCACGCCACGGCGGTACTCCTGGTGCAGCCGGTCCTCGGTGGCGGCGAGCAGCAGCTCCGGCCGGCGGCCGATCGCCTCGACGAGCAGCGCGGCGCGGCCCACCTGGAACGCGGCGTCCTCGTGCGGCACGTGGGTGGGCAGCACGGCGCGCGCGGTGCGGGTCGCCAGCTCGTAGGGCGGGACGATCGCGACGGGGACCACGTCGGGGTGCACCGCGAGCCGGGTGGCGCGCACGCCGTCGTCGGTCCACGCCACCGTGACGCCGCCGAGCAGGGCGGGAGCCGCGTTGTCCGGGTGCCCCTCCATCCGCGTGGCGAGGGCGAGGACCACCTCGTCGTCGAGCGCGTGCGGGTCGGCGACCAGGCCGCGCGCCGCGAGCAGCCCGGCGACCACGGCACCGGCCGACGAGCCCAGGCCGCGGCCGTGCGGGATGCGGTTGACGCAGGTCAGGCGCAGCCCCACCTGGGAGGCGCCGACGTGGTCGAGCGCCAGGCGCAGCGCGCGCACGACGAGGTGGTCCTCCCCCGTGCCGACCGCCTCCGCGCCCTCGCCGGCCACCTCGACGACGGCTCCGGCGGCCGAGACGGCGTGCGCCTCGACCTCGTCGTACAGCTCGAGCGCCACGCCGAGCGCGTCGAAACCGGGGCCGAGGTTCGCACTGGTCGCGGGCACCCGCACACGGACGTGGTCGGCGGCGAGCCTCATGGCCTGATCCCTACCCCAGACCGAGCGCGGCGGCAATGGCCACGACGTCGGCGGTCACCTTCACGGGGGTGACCTCACCCCCGTCGAGCGTGCGCAGGGCCCACGACGGGTCCTTCAGGCCGTGCCCGGTCACCGTGATCGCGATGCGCGCACCGGCGGGCACGCGGCCCTCGTCGGACAGCCTGAGCAGCCCGGCGACGCCGGCCGCGGACGCCGGCTCGACGAAGACGCCCTCACCCGCCGAGAGCACGCGGTGCGCGGCGAGGATCTCCTCGTCCGTCACGGACTCGATCAGCCCACCGGACTCGTCGCGCGCCGCCTCGGCCTGCGCCCAGGACGCGGGGTTGCCGATCCGGATCGCCGTCGCGATCGTCTCCGGCGAGTCCACCGGGTGGCCCAGCACGATCGGCGCCGCACCCGCCGCCTGGAAGCCCCACATCGCCGGCGTGCGCGTGGCCGGCCCGGACTCCGCGTACTCGCGGAACCCCTTCCAGTACGCCGTGATGTTCCCGGCGTTCCCGACCGGCAGCACGTGCACGTCCGGGGCGTCGCCGAGGGCGTCGACGATCTCGAACGCGGCCGTCTTCTGGCCCTCGATCCGGTCGGGGTTCACGGAGTTGACCAGCTCGACCGGGTAGGCCTCGGCGAGCTTGCGGGCCGCGACCAGGCAGTCGTCGAAGTTGCCGTCCACCTGGAGCAGCCGCGCGCCGTGGGCGACGGCCTGCGACAGCTTGCCCATCGCGATCCTGCCCTCGGGCACCAGCACGGCGCACACCATGCCGGCGCGGGCGGCGTAGGCGGCGGCCGAGGCGGACGTGTTCCCGGTGGAGGCGCAGACGACCGCCTTGGCGCCGGCCGCTGCTGCCGCGGAGATCGCGGTGGTCATGCCGCGGTCCTTGAACGAGCCGGTCGGGTTGGTTCCCTCGACCTTGAGCCACACGTCTGCGCCGACGCGCGCGGAGAGCCCCGGCGCGCGCACCAGCGGCGTGCCGCCCTCCAGGAGGGTGACGGGCACGCGCTGGACGTGCTCGGGCAGCCGGTCGGCGTACTCGGCGATCACGCCGCGCCACTGGTGGGCCATCAGGCTCCCTCGACTCGCAGGACCGACACGACCTTCCGGACCGCCGCGAGACGGCCGATCGCCTCGACGGTGGCGCGCAGCGCGCGCTCCGACGTCGTGTGCGTCGTGATGACCAGGTGGGCGACGCCCTCGTCGCTCGGCGCCTGCCGGACCGCCTCGATCGAGACGCCGTGCTCGGCGTGCGCGGCCGCGACCTGCGCGAGCACACCGGGGCGGTCGGCCACGTCGAGACGCAGCTGGAACCGCGCGCGGGCGGCGTCGGCCGGCAGCACGGGCAGTCCGGCGTACGACGACTCCACCGGCCCGCGTCCACCGACCACCCGGTGCCGCGCCACGGAGACCACGTCGCCGAGCACCGCCGAGGCGGTGGGCGCGCCGCCGGCGCCGCGGCCGAGGAACATCAGCTGCCCGGCGGCGGCCGTCTCGACGAACACCGCGTTGAAGGAGCCGGTGACCGCCGCCAACGGGTGCGAGGCCGGCACCAGGGTCGGCTGGACGCCGACGAGCACGCCCTGCGTGCCGGTGAGCTCGTCGACCGTCCGCTCCGCGACGGCGAGCAGCTTGAGCACGTGGCCGGTGCGCTCCGCCCACACCACGTCCGCGCCGGTGACGCCGGTGATCCCGGTGCGGCCCACCGCGTCCAGAGGCACCCTGCTGTGGAAGGCGAGCGAGGCGAGGATCGCGGCCTTGGCGGCGGCGTCGTAGCCCTCGACGTCCGCCGTCGGGTCGGCCTCGGCGTAGCCGAGGGCCTGCGCCTCCTCGACGGCGCGTTCGAGGTCGAGTCCCTCGGTCGCCATCTTGCCGAGCACGTAGTTGGTGGTGCCGTTGACGATCCCGAGCACCCGGTGCACGTGGTCGCCGGCGAGCGACTCGCGCACCGCGCGGACCACGGGGATCGCGCCGGCCACCGCCGCCTCGAAGTACAGGTCGACGCCCGCGGCCTCCGCCGCGGCGTACAGGGTGGGCCCGTCCTCGGCGAGCAGCGCCTTGTTGGCGGTCACCACGCCCGCGCCGTTGCGGATCGCGCGCAGGATCAGCTCGCGGGCCGGCTCGATGCCGCCCATCACCTCGATCACGACGTCCGCACGGTCGACGAGCGCGCGGGCGTCCGTGGTGAGCAGCGAGGGGTCGACCACCGGGTCGCGCTCGGCGTGCAGGTCCCGCACCCCGACGCCGACGAGCTCGAGCTTCGCCCCGACGCGCGACGCGAGGTCGTCGGCCTGCGTGACGAGGAGCCGCACCACCTCGGTGCCGACGGTGCCCGCACCCAGCACGGCGACCCGCAGGGACGCGGGGTGGCTGGTCATCGGGCCGCCTTTCCGTGGGATCGGTGCCCAGGATAGGCGGTCGGCCACCCCCGCCGTCGCGGCCCGCCCACCCCGGCCGAGTGCGCCCTGGGGCGCGGATGGATCGCGCAAGCCGCGACGGATGGCGCAGTCGCGGGGTGGTTCGCGCCGGTCAGCCCTGGTCGAGGGCCAGCAGGTCCGTCATCGTCTCGCGGCGGATCAGCAGACGGGCCTCGCCGTCGCGGACCGCGACCACCGCGGGGCGCGGCACCAGGTTGTAGTTCGACGCCATCGACCGGCCGTAGGCGCCGGTGGCCGGCACCGCGAGCAGGTCACCGGCGCGCACGTCTCCCGCCAGCGCCACGTCGTGCACCACGATGTCGCCGCTCTCGCAGTGCTTGCCCACCACGCGGGCGGGGACCTCGTCGGCGTCCGACGAGCGTCCGACCACGTCCGCGTGGTACCGCGCCCCGTACAGGGCGGGCCGGATGTTGTCGCTCATCCCACCGTCCACCGCGACGTAGGTGCGGACGAACCCGCCGTCGAGGGCCACCGGCTTGACGGTGCCGACGGTGTAGAGCGTCAGCCCGGCGGGCCCGACGATCGCCCGGCCCGGCTCCACCGAGAAGCGCGGGAGCGGGGTGCCCAGGTCGGCGGCGGCGCCCGCGACGGCCGTGACGACGTCCTTCGCCACGCGCTCCGGGTCCAGCGGCACGTCACCCGGCAGATAGGCGATGCCGTAGCCGCCGCCCAGGTCCACCTCGTCGACCAGCACGCCGGTGCGGGCGGCGAGCTCGGCGCGCAGCTCCAGCACGCGGCGGGCGGCGACGACGAACCCGGCGGGCTCGAGGATCTGCGAGCCGACGTGCGAGTGGATCCCGGCGAGCCGCAGGCCGGGGGCGGCCAGCACCGCGAGCAGGCCGGTCAGCGCCGGCGAGTCCTCGCCCGGAGCCGCCGCCAGCGAGAGCCCGAACTTCTGGTCCTCGTGCGCCGTGGCGATGTGCTCGTGCCCACCGGCGTGCACGCCGGTGGTGACGCGCACCATCACCGGCACCTCGACGTCGCGCGCCACCGCCGCCGCGGAGAGCCGCGCGATCTCGACGAGGGAGTCGGCCACCACCCGGCCCACGCCCGCGTCCAGGGCTGCCGCGATCTCCTCGTCCGACTTGTTGTTGCCGTGCAGGCCGATCCGGGCACCCGGGACGCCCGCCGCGAGCGCCACCGCCAGCTCGCCGCCGGTCGCGGCATCCACCGCGAGACCCTCGTCGGACACCCAACGGGCCACCGCGACGGACAGGAACGCCTTGCCCGCGTAGTAGACGTCCACCTGCGCGCCCACCGCGGCGAACGCGCGCTCGAACGCCTCCCGGAACCCGCGCGCGCGGGCGCGCAGGTCGGTCTCGTCGAGCACGTAGAGCGGGGTGCCGAACCGGGCGGCGAGGTCCGCGAGGTCGACGCCGGCGACCGCGACCGAGCCGTCGAGCAGCCGCTCGACGCCCGTGGACCAGGGCGAGCCCATCGCCCCCGGAGAGGGGCTCACATCCGCTCCGGCGCGCTCACCCCGAGCAGCTGCAGGCCGTTGGCGAGCACCTGGCGCGTGGCGTCGTTCAGCCACAGCCGCGTGCGGTGCAGGTCGCCCACCGGCTCGTCGCCGAACGGCGCGACGCGCCGCACGTCGTACCACTTGTGGTACGCCCCGGCGAGCTCCTCCAGGTAGCGGGCGACGCGATGCGGCTCGCGCAGCGTCGCGGCCTGGGCCACGACGCGCGGCAGCTCGGCCAGCTGGCCCAGCAGCACCGCCTCGGTCTCGTGGTCGAGCAGCGACGCGTCGAAGCCGTCCTCCAGCCGCACGCCGGCCTCGGCGGCGTTGCGCGCGACGTTGACGGTGCGCGCGTGCGCGTACTGGACGTAGAAGACGGGGTTCTCGTTGGTCGCCCGCGCGAGCAGGTCCAGGTCGAGGTCGATCGGGGAGTCGGTCGACGAGCGGGCCAGGGAGTAGCGCGCCGCGTCCACCCCGACGGCGTCGACGAGGTCGTCGATCGTCACCACCGTGCCGGCACGCTTGCTCATCCGCACCGGCTCGCCGTCCTTGACCAGGTTGACCAGCTGGCCGATGAGGATCTCCAGGTGCACGTGCGGGGTGTCCCCGAACGCCGCGCACACCGCCATCATCCGGCCGATGTACCCGTGGTGGTCCGCGCCGAGCATGATCACCACGCGGTCCGCGCCGCGCTCGCGCTTGTCGAGGTAGTACGCGATGTCGCCCGCGATGTAGGCGGCCTCGCCGTCCGACTTGATCACCACGCGGTCCTTGTCGTCCCCGAAGGTGGTGGTGCGCAGCCAGACCGCGCCGTCCTTCTCGTAGACGTGGCCCGCCTCGCGCAGCTTGTCCACCGCACGCTCCACCGCGCCGGACTCGTGGAGCGAGTCCTCGTGGAAGTACACGTCGAACTGCACGCCGAAGTCGCGCAGCGAGGACTTGATCTCGTCGAACATCAGGTCGACGCCGCGGATGCGGAACGCCTCCGCCGCCTGCTCGTCGGCCAGGTGAGTGGGGTCCGGCTCGCCCGCGGCCAGCGCGTCGGCCACCACCTGCTCGGCGATGTCCGCGATGTACTGCCCGCCGTAGCCGTCCTCCGGCGCCGCCAGGCCGCGCGCACGGGCGAGCAGGGAGCGGGCGAAGCGATCGATCTGCGCGCCGTGGTCGTTGAAGTAGTACTCGCGCACGACGAGCGCTCCGGACGCCTCCAGCACGCGCGCGAGGCTGTCGCCCACGGCGGCCCACCGCACGCCACCGATGTGCAGCGGGCCGGTGGGGTTGGCGGAGACGAACTCGAGGTTGACCGTCAGGCCCGTCATCTCCTCGTTGCGGCCGTACTCCGGGCCGAGCTGCACGATCGTGCGCGCCAGCTCGCCCGCCGCCGCGGCGTCGAGCCGGACGTTGAGGAAGCCCGGGCCGGCGACCTCGGCCGCCGCGACGCCGGGCGTCTCCGCGACGCGGCGGGCCAGGTCCTCCGCGAGCGCACGCGGGTTGGTGCCCGCCTTCTTCGCCAGCTGCATCGCCACGTTCGTCGCCCAGTCGCCGTGCTCGCGCTGACGCGGCCGCTCGAGGTGGACCTGCTCGGGGAGCAGGGCGGGGTCGAGGGCGAGCGTGCCGTCGGCGACGGCCTGGGTGAGCGCGGTGCGCACCGCCTCGGCGAGCTGGGCTGGAGTCACCCGCACAGAGTAGCGACGCGCCTTGTCACGCTCGTCCGAGGGCTGGCGGTCCCACCATGGGACGGTGTTGACTTTCGTCCCACGATCCGCACGCGGAAGGCGACCTCCATGTCACGACGCACCGGCCTCATCGACTCAGCCGTCGACGCCCTAGGTTCGCGCATCGCCTCCGGGGAGTGGCCGGTCGGCACCCGCATCCCGCCCGAGCCGTCGCTCGTCGAGCTGCTGGGCGTCGGGCGCAACACCGTGCGGGAGGCCGTGCAGTCGCTGGTCCACGGCGGGCTGCTGGAGCGCCGCCAGGGATCCGGCACGTACGTCGTCTCCTCCTCCGAGCTGGCCGTCTCCATCGGCCGCGAGATCGCCGCCGCCCGCCAGCGCGACGTCGTCGAGGTGCGTCGCGCGCTCGAGGTCGAGGCCGCGCGCCTCGCCGCCCGCCGCCGCACCGCCACCGACGCCGCCTCGCTGCTGGCACACCGTGACGCCCGCTCGGCCGCGTACCTCGCCGGCGACATCGAGAAGATGGTCGACACCGACCTCGCCCTGCACCGCGCGATCGTCAAGACCGCCGCCAACCCCGTGCTGCTGTCGCTCTACGAGAACCTCATCGACGCGATCGGCGAGAACATCCGGTTCAACTTCGTCAGCGACACACACGGGCACGACGCCCACGACGGCCTGGTCGAGGCGATCGTC
>Ga0255334_1000402_pt1 | contig 36326 bp, 23 predicted proteins | sample EtOH5_35cm_T3_12_FD_202080 | JGI IMG/M metagenome (GOLD analysis project Ga0255334, IMG submission 202080) | Sandy soil microbial communities from University of British Columbia, Vancouver, Canada - EtOH5_35cm_T3_129 | ecosystem: Engineered > Artificial ecosystem > Sand microcosm > Unclassified ... | reverse complement strand
CTAAAGGGATGGAGGGCGGCCCCGTGAGTCGCCCGAGCAGCCCTCATGGCCGCATGCGAACGAGCATTCTACCCGGAAACGGTGGTGAGGAAAGTGGCGTTATTCCACGATGCTGGCTCAGCGCTGTGACGGGGCTCACTTAAAATAAGGGCTTTTTGCTGAACTTCAAGCCATTCACGGCAGAAGTTACTTGTTGATTTAATGGGTAAAGCGCTCGCAAAGCAATGGCTCGGGTGCATCCGGTGCTTTCTGCTACCATGGCCGCTCTGTTACTTCAGGTGTCTGATCATGGCATTTCGCCCTCTTACGGCCAGAGCACCCGCCGTCCTGCTTCGCGAAGCCAAACCGCTGAAAGCCATCTTCGGCCACGCTCAACGCCTGGGTCATTTACAACGTCTGCTGGAAAGCCAATTGCAACCCGCCGCCCGCGAGCATTGCCATGTGGCGTCGTGGCGCGAAGGCAGTTTGTTGCTGATAGTGACCGACGGTCATTGGGCGACCCGCCTGCGTTATCAGCAAAAACGTCTGCAACGGCAATTACAGATGTTCGACGAATTCGCCAGTTTGACGCGGATTCTGTTCAAGGTTCAGCCTCCTACGGTTCAGCAAGGGGCGGCTGGCCATACCATCAGCTTGTCGACCGATGCAGGCGCGACCATTCAGGCCACGGCCGACGGGATCAGCGATCCGAATCTTCGGGCGGCGCTGGAACGGCTGGCGGCGCACGCTAAACCCAAAACCTGACATAGAACCCAATGTGGGAGCGAGCCTGCTCGCGAAGGCGGCCTGACATTCAGCATAGATGTTGTCTGATCTACCGCTTTCGCGAGCAGGCTCACTCCCACAGTGATTGCACCCAGCCAGATGTTTAGCGGCGTTTGCTGCTGCCGAGCAACGAGCCCATCAGACCGCGTACCAACTGTCGGCCCAATTGATTGGCCGCCTGGCGCATCGCTGATTTCAGTGCCTGCCCCGCCGCGGTGCCGAGGAATTCCCCGGCCTTGTCGGTGAAGCTTGGCTCTTCGGCTGTCGGTTTCCCCGGAACAGCGTCAGGTTCTGGCGCCAACCCTTTGCGCCCCATCAACACTTCATAAGCCGATTCACGATCGATGGGTTTGTCATACTGCCCCTTAAACGGCGAACCGGCGATCAGCACCGTGCGTTCAGTCTCGCTCAGCGGCCCGATCCGCGATTGCGGCGGTGCCACCAACACCCGCTGGACCATCTCCGGCGTGCCCTTGTCCTGCAACGTGCCGACCAACGCCTCACCGATCCCAAGCTCGGTCAGTACCGCCAAGGCATCGAACGCCGGGTTCGGCCGGAAGCCTTCGGCCACCGCTCGCAAGGATTTCTGTTCCTTGGCGGTGAACGCGCGCAGGCCATGCTGAACGCGCAGACCGAGCTGGGCCAGCACGTCATCCGGCAAGTCGCCCGGCGATTGCGTGACGAAATACACACCAACGCCTTTCGAGCGGATCAGCCGCACCACCTGTTCAAGACGATCCTGCAAAGCCTTTGGCGTACCGGCGAACAATAAATGCGCTTCGTCGAAAAACAACGCCAGCAGCGGTTTGTCCGAATCCCCGCGCTCCGGCAATTGCTCGAACAGTTCCGCCAGCAACCACAACAGGAACGTCGCGTAGACCTTCGGCGCTTCATGCACCAGACGGCTGGCATCAAGCAGGTGAATGCGCCCACGCCCCTCGGCGGTCGGCTGCAGAATGTCTTCGAGTTGCAGCGCCGGCTCACCGAACAGCGCTTCGGCGCCCTGCTGTTCAAGGGTCGCCAGACGCCGCAACAGTGCCTGACTGGAACCGGTGGTCATCAGCGCAGCGTCGTCACCCAGCAATTCGGGGTTGTCACGCAGGTGATTGAGCAGTGCCTTCAGGTCCTTGAGGTCCAGCAACAACAGCCCTTCACGGTCCGCCACCTTGAACGCGGCGTACAGCGCCGACTGTTGACTGTCGGTCAGCTCCAGCAGGCTGCCAATCAATAACGGCCCCATTTCACTCAAGGTTGTGCGCAACGGATGACCGGACTGACCGTGAATGTCCCACAGGGTCACCGGATACGCTTGAGGCGTGTGGTTCAGCCAGGGCATCCCGGCGATCCGCTCGGCGATTTTGCCTTGAGGGTTGCCGGCGGCGCCCAGACCGCACAGGTCACCCTTGATATCGGCGGCGAACACCGCCACGCCGGCATCGCTGAAGGCTTCGGCCATCCGTTGCAAGGTGACCGTTTTGCCCGTCCCGGTAGCGCCCGCGATCAAACCATGACGGTTCGCCAGACGCATGGCCTGGGCAATCGGCTGCCCGGCGAGGTCAGCACCGATAACGAGTTGTAATGAGTCAGGCATTTTGTCACCCATGGTTAATCTTTGATCCTTCACGGCCGATAGAAATAAGCGAGAGACCCAATTGAAAGCAAGGTCCGACATTCCCCTATGGAGAGCAGGAATTACCGACTCGCTCCATTGCGCACTCATTTTGCGCGCATCAGCAGCAACGCGCCCCGAACAATAAGACCTTAGCGGACACCCCGAGCCATGAACAAAAATCTGCGCTTCAGCCATAAAATCCTGCTGGCCGCCGCCCTCATCGTCATTGCCGCCTTCGCCTCGTTCACGCTGTACAACGACTATTTGCAGCGCAATGCGATACGCCGCGATCTGGACAACTACTTGCAGGAAATGGGCAGCGTCACTGCAAAAAACATTCAAACCTGGCTGGCCGGTCGCAGCCTGCTGATCGAAAACCTGTCGCAAACCGTTGCCTTGAACGCAGATACAGCCAATGTTTCCAACCTGCTGGAACAGAAGGCCGTGTCGTCGACCTTTATGGGCGCCTACCTGGGCAACAAAGATGGCACCTTCATCATTCGTCCGGACAGCAAGATGCCCGACGGTTATGACCCTCGTGCCCGCCCCTGGTACAAGAGCGCGCAAAGCACCAGCGGTTCTGCCCTGACCGAGCCCTACATCGACCTGGCTTCTGGCCAGTTGGTGATTTCCATCGTTAACAGCGTACTCAAGGACGGTCAAAACATCGGCGTGGTGGGCGGTGATTTGAGCTTGCAGGTGATCACCGACAGTCTCAACGCTCTGGACTTCGACGGCATGGGTTATGCCTTTCTGGTCGGCGCCGACGGAAAAATCCTGGTCCACCCGGACAAAGCGCTGGTGATGAAGTCCCTGAGCGAGGCGTACCCGAAAAACACCCCGCGTATCAGCAGCGACTTCAGTGAAGTCGACGTCGACGGCAAGACTCGCATCGTGACCTTTACCCCGATCAAAGGGCTGTCCTCAGTCAACTGGTACATCGGTCTGTCGGTGGACAAGGACAAAGCCTTCTCCAAGCTCAGCGAATTCCGCGCCTCGGCGCTCGTTGCGACGGTGATTGCCGTGGCCATCATCATCGCGCTGCTGGGCATGCTGATCCGCATTCTGATTCAGCCGCTGCACGTGATGACCCGCGCCATGGCAGACATCGCCGACGGCGAAGGCGACCTGACCAAACGCCTGACCATCGTGAACAACGACGAATTCGGTGTCCTCGGTACCGCGTTCAACCGCTTCGTGGAACGCATTCACGGTTCGATTCGTGAAGTGTCGTCGGCCACAGGACAAGTCAACGAAGTGGCGCTACGGGTAGTGGCTGCCTCGAACTCGTCGATGTTCAACTCCGACCAACAGGCTTCGCGCACCAGCAGCGTGGCCGCGGCGATCAACCAGCTCGGCGCCGCTGCTCAGGAAATCGCCCGTAACGCCGCACAAGCATCGAGTCAGGCCAGCGATGCCCGCAGCCTGGCCGAAGATGGCCAGCAAGTGGTGGATCGCAGCATTGTCGCGATGAATCAGCTGTCGAGCATGCTCAGCGCCTCGAGCACCAACATCGAATCGCTGAACAGCAAAACCGTGAACATCGGGCAGATTCTCGAAGTGATCACCAGCATCTCCCAACAAACCAACCTGCTGGCGCTGAACGCGGCCATCGAAGCGGCGCGCGCCGGTGAAGCCGGACGTGGTTTTGCCGTGGTGGCCGATGAGGTGCGCAACCTGGCGCACCGCACTCAGGAATCGGCGCAACAGGTGCAGACCATGATCGAGGAGCTGCAAGTCGGCGCCCGCGAATCCGTCAGCACCATGAGCGACAGCCAGCGCCACAGCCAGGACAGCGTCGAAATCGCCAACCTGGCCGGCGAGCGGTTGAACAGCGTGACGTTGCGTATCGGCGAGATTGACGGGATGAACCAGTCGGTGGCCACGGCGACCGAGGAGCAGACGGCGGTGGTTGAGTCGATCAATGTGGACATTACCGAGATCAACACACTGAATCAGGAAGGGGTGGAAAACCTGCAGTCGACGTTGCGGGCGTGTGCGGATCTTGAGCAGCAGGCGGCGCGGCTTAAACAATTGGTGGGCAGTTTCAGGATCTAAACATCAAAATCCACCCCTCACCCCAGCCCTCTCCCCACGGGGGAGAGGGGGAAAGGGAGCCGATCTTCAAGCTTTTCAAAACCTGAGTTCACTTCGGTAACTCAGGTCGATGTAACTCAAACAAACAGCTCGGTCAGTCCCCTCGCCCCCTGGGGAGAGGGTTAGGGTGAGGGGGACGATCGACGCCCCGCCACAAAACCCCAACCGAACATCTATCCTTCATAAAGGTCAACCAAGGGAGAACAACGGACCGGAGGGATGTTCATCGTGCATATCGCTGACATAACCATGTTCTACGCCCCTGCCAGCGGTGGCGTGCGCACTTATCTGGATGCAAAACACCGTCGCCTGAGCATCAAGCCGGGCATTCGCCACAGTCTGTTGATTCCTGGGGCTTACTTCAGTGAACAAGATGGCGTCTACACGGTTCCGGCCCCCGCCCTGCCCTTTGGCAAAGGCTATCGCTTCCCTCTCCGTCTCGCGCCATGGCGCAATGTTCTGCAGGATTTGCAGCCCGACCTGATCGAGGTCGGCGACCCCTACCTCACCGCATGGGCAGCCCTCGACGCCCGGCGGCAACTCGATGTCCCGGTGATCGGCTTTTATCATTCGGACTTGCCACTGCTGGTCAGCAATCGCATGGGCAACTGGGTCACCACCAACGTCGAAGCTTATGTCAGCAAGCTCTATGGCAACTTCGATCGGGTTCTGGCACCCAGCCAGGTCATGGCCGACAAACTGATCGGGCTGGGGGTCAAGAACGTTTTCGTGCAACCGTTGGGCGTCGACTTGCAAACTTTCAATCCCACGGCACGAGATTCGGGCCTGCGGGCCGAATTGGGCATTGATGAAAACACTCATTTACTGATCTTCGCCGGGCGCGGCTCCAAGGAAAAAAACCTGCCAGTGCTGCTCGACTGCATGAAACGCCTGGGTCGACGCTATCACCTGCTGTTGGTAGGTTCGTCGATGCCGGCCGTGGTACCGGACAACGTCACCGTGATCGATGAGTTCTGTCCGGCGGCACAGGTGGCACGGTTGATGGCCAGCGCCGATGCGCTGCTGCACGCCGGCGACCAGGAAACCTTTGGCCTGGTGGTTCTTGAAGCCATGGCCAGTGGCATTCCGGTGGTGGCCGTGGCGGCCGGGGCCTTTCAGGAAATCATCACCGATCAATGCGGCCTGCTCTGCCCGCCGAATAATCCATTGGCGATGGCCAACGCGGTCCGCGAGCTGTTCAGTTCGGGCAGCGTGGTTTTGGGCAAACAGGCCCGTTGCCATGTCGAGCGGCATTACTCTTGGGACACGGTGGTCGACAGCCTGCTGGGGCATTATCACGCCGTGCTCGACAGCCACTGGCCGCTGACGGCCAATGGTTGAGCCCATGAACCCGCCCAGCCTGTTACTCGTGCTGCACGACGTCGCACCGCAAACCTGGGCCGATTATCAACCCTTTGTCGAAGCCGTCGACGCCCTGGGCGAGGTGCCGATGACCTGGTTGGTGGTGCCCAATTTCCACAAACACAACGATCTGGAGGAGCATCCGGGATTTCGACGTTTGCTCACCCATCGTATCGCCCGAGGTGACGAACTGGTATTGCACGGTTACTTTCATTGCGATGAAGCGCCCACTCCCACTACACCACGAGACTGGTTCATGCGCCGGATCTACACCCACGAAGGCGAGTTTTACAGCCTGTCTCAAGATGCCGCCCTCGCCCGCCTGCGCGCCGGCATCGAAATGTTCCACCGTTATCACTGGCCGCTGGAGGGCTTCGTCGCCCCGGCCTGGTTGATGAGCGAAGGGACGCGCCAGGCCTTGCGCCAGTTACCCCTGAGTTACACCAGCGACTCGCAGCATCTGTATCGCCTGCCGGACTTCACCGCGGTCGACGCGCCGGGACTGGTCTGGAGTGCGCGCAGTGCCTGGCGCCGAGGGCTGTCGAAGCTCGTCAGCGATCAACGCGAACAACGCTGGCAGCAAGCACCGGTGATTCGTCTTGGCCTGCACCCGGTGGATATGCGCCACGAGTTCTCGCGCACTTACTGGCTGCAAACCCTCAAGCGCTTGCTCGACGAGGGACGTGTGCCGATGACCAAGGCACGCTGGCTGGCGCTGCAAAGCGACCGTATGGGTCGCGCCGCATGAGTCGCGGGATTCTGCTGCTCGTCGCGCTGCTCGCTGCGGTGCTGATTCCGTCGCTGCTGGGCGGTACCGAAACCTGGTCTCGACTGCAAAGCTTTCCGCTGACATGGTTACTGATCATGTTCGGCATGATCCTGCTGTGCTGGGTGCTGAACACGATGCGCTTGCGCCTGTTGCTCGGGGATCAGCGCGACAAGGTGAGCCCGTTCAGAAGTCTTGGGGTGGTGATGGCCGCCGAGTTCGCTTATTGCGCCACACCGGGTGGCAGCGGCGGGCCGCTGACGATCATGGCGTTGTTGGCGCGCCATGATGTGCGTCCGGCCAGGGGCAGCGCCGTGTTTGCCATGGATCAGTTGAGCGATTTGCTGTTCTTTCTCTGCGCGCTGAGCGCAATCCTGATTTATGCGTTGTTCCAGCACCTCAGCCAACGCATGGAATGGCTGCTGACCGTCAGCGCCATTTCGATGTTCGGCGGGTTGTTCAGTTGCGTGGCGGTCGCCCGCTACCATCGCGTGCTGATTCGTTTGAGCGGTCGGGTGCTCGCTCGCCTGAATGTCAAAACCACCACACGCCTGCGCTGGGCACGAAAACTCCTGCACTTTCTGGCGGCGTTCACGGACACACTGAAGCTGCCCTTTCAGACGCTCATCACAGTGTTTGCCCTGACGTGCCTGCATTGGATCTTGCGCTATAGCGTGCTGTATCTGGCATTGCGTGGGCTTGGGGCGGATTTGCAGTGGGCCTGGAGCTTTCTGATCCAGATGCTTTCGCTGAGCGCGGGGCAGTTCAGCCTGTTGCCGGGCGGTGCCGGGGCGGCGGAGTTGACGTCGGCGGCGCTGCTGGCGCCAATGGTGGGAAAATCCACCGCGGCGGCGGCGATTCTGATCTGGCGGGCGGTGACTTATTACTTCTATTTGCTGGTGGGCGGGCCGGTGTTTTTACTGATGCTCGGGCGACCGCTGCTCAAAAAACTGATGAAATTCAAACAAGCCTGAAAGATCGCAGCTCGCGGCAGCCCCTACATGGAGATTTGCAGCGCCGATTCGGGCCTCATCGCGAGCAGGCTCGCTCCCACAGGGGATCTTCGGTGTGGCATCGGACCCATGTGGGAGCGAGCCTGCTCGCGATGACGGTGGATCATTCACCGAAAATATCCATGAGCTGCCGGAGGCTCGGGCCGCGTTCGGACGATCTTTTTAGGCCTCTGCGATTTAATCGTCGGACTCCGGATTCAAATGTTCCCACAACTCGGCGGCACCGGGAAACTCCGTGCCGTCTTCGGGGTTCATGTCATCCGGGTCGTAACGACTCAAACACCCCTCGCCCAACGTGGCAGGAGCCTTGGATGTGGCTTTGTCCAGTGGATCGGCCATGGTCATGTCCTCGTTCTATACAGATCGCTCCCACTTGCGTGGGAACGATCAACAGCCGGCTGTCAGAACACGACGGTTTTGTTGCCGTGCACCAGCACCCGGTCTTCCAGGTGATAACGCAGACCACGGGCCAGCACCATCTTCTCGACGTCCCGACCGAAACGCACCATATCGTCGATGCTGTCACTGTGGCTGACGCGGACGACGTCCTGTTCGATGATCGGACCGGCATCCAGCTCTTCGGTCACGTAGTGGCAAGTAGCGCCAATCAACTTCACGCCACGCATCGATGCCTGGTGATACGGCTTGGCACCGACGAACGACGGCAGGAAGCTGTGGTGAATGTTGATCACCTTGTGAGCATATTCACGGCACAACTCGGGCGGCAGGATTTGCATGTAGCGGGCCAGTACGACCACTTCGGCATCGTGCTGTTTGACCAGTCGCGAGACTTCGGCGAAGGCCGGCTCTTTATCCTGCGGATTGACCGGTACGTGGTAATACGGAATCCCGTGCCACTCGACCATGCTGCGCAAGTCGTCATGGTTGGATATCACGCAGGAAATTTCGCAATCCAGCTCATCACTGTGCCAGCGGTGCAACAAGTCGGCGAGGCAGTGAGACTCGCGACTGGCCATCAGTACCACGCGCTTTTTCTGCTCGGTATCGGTGATGCGCCAGTCCATCGAGAACTCTTCGGCAATCGGTGCAAACGCTTCGCGAAAGGCATCGATACCGAAGGGCAGCGAATCGGCACGAATTTCGTGACGCATGAAGAACCAGCCACTGAGGTTGTCCGAGTGATGGCTCGCTTCAGTGATCCAGCCGTTATGTGACGCCAGAAAGTTACTGACTTTAGCAACGATACCGACGCGGTCCGGGCAAGCAATCACCAGCCGAAAAGTGCGCATGAGGGTCAAACTCCAGAACTTCGCAAAGGCGGCCATTCTAGCGATTGCGCAGCAAAACTGCAGTATTGATGACGGTTGGCCCGGCACGAAGGTGGGCAAGTGACGTTCTGGCAGCACCCGCTACCCGCGCGATGGTGTTCCCGTTACCCATCTTCAAGTGCCCAATTGTGAATATCTGTGATGACTGCATCACACTAATCAACTTCACCTGCAATTTATGCCCTATTCACCGTAACTAATTTAAATAAAACTCCGGTTATATGTTTACTTGGTGAAACACCCTGACTATTATTGCCGCACTGTCACCTGCCATCCAGCGCCCCAACATAAGGTAGTCCTCATGTCCTTGATCAACGAATATCGCGCCACCGAAGAAGCTATCAAAGAGCTGCAAGCCCGTTTGAAGAACCTGTCCCAAGACGACAAACTGCAAACCGAGCTGGAATTCGAAGGCAAACTGCGCACCCTGATGGGCGAATACTCCAAGTCGCTGCGTGACATCATTGCGCTATTGGATCCAGAGTCCAAAACCAAAGCACCACGCGGCGGCGCAGTAAAAACTACTGGCACCAAGCGTGCTCGCAAAGTTAAACAATACAAAAACCCGCACAACGGCGAAGTCATCGAAACCAAAGGTGGCAACCACAAGACGCTGAAAGAGTGGAAAGCCAAGTGGGGCGGTGACGTGGTTGAAGGCTGGGCTACCCTGCTGGGCTAAGCCGTAGCGCTTGTCGCAGGTTTATCCGCGACAAAAAAGAACGCCAGCATCTGCTGGCGTTTTTTTATGCCCGGTATTCAGCCCGAACATTTTCGGTTTCAAAGATTCAAACGTTTGCGTAATCCTTCGACATAATTCAGCCATTCATTCAGCACCTCTTGCTGAAACGATGTAGCCGTATTACTCCATTGGGCGGCAGCTTCTGCAAAAGTTTCCAGCGTATTTGGCGCCCCCCACTCGGGTGCTGACAAACGTTGCTGACAGAATAGTCTCCAGCGTTCTTGCTCTTCGAAATTCAACGTATCGGGGAAGTTGCGTGCGCGATATCGAAACAATAATTCGGGCAATCGTTCATCATCGAAGGGCCATTGTTGTTGCGCTAATTGAGCAGGGTCGGCAGACCTGACTTGCTCACAAAGACGCCGATCCCGATCACCGATAAAACCATCGTATAACTGTTGCTCAGGGTCTTGGCTCGAGGTGAAAGCTTCGCTGGCATAAATCGCCTGAACTTTATCCAGCCAAACTGTTTGTGCGTCACTTAGCCGCAGCGCGCGCTCTTGGTAGAGCGACATATCCAGCCCCAAACGTTGCTGATCTTCAGAGCGAAGTACCGACAACGGCGCCACCACCGGGCATTTATTGATGTGGATAAGTTTGAGCGGCACCGGCAACTCGCCCTCGGCCAAGTCATCGCGGCGGGTATACAGCCGTTGACGCAAGGTGTCGGCATCAAGGTCGAGCAAGCCCTGAGGGTCCAGGTGCAAATCACAGGCAATCAAGGCGTTCTTGTTGCGCGGGTGCCAGGCCAAGGGCAACACCACACCGATATAATTGCGCGCCGCTGAAAAGCGCCCGGAGATGTGCACCATCGGCTGCAACAGACGAATCTGATCCATCACCTTTTGTTTACCGCGCAACTGAAACAACCAGTCATACAACTTCGGCTGCTTTTCCCGGATCAGACGCGCCAGGGCGATGGTGGCGCGAACGTCCGACAGCGCTTCGTGAGCATTTCCGTGATCAATGCCATTGGCGGCGGTCAGGCGTTCGAGCTTGAGCGTTATCCGCCCCTCGTCGTCCGTCGGCCAAACGATGCCGTCAGGGCGCAAGGCATAGGCTGCACGCACCACATCGATCAGGTCCCAGCGGCTATTACCGCCCTGCCACTCGCGTGCATAAGGATCAAAAAAGTTTCGGTAAAGACTGTAACGAGTCATCTCGTCATCGAAACGTAACGTGTTGTACCCCGCCCCACACGTGCCGGGCGCAGCGAGTTGGGCATGCACCCGGGTCATGAAATCGGCTTCGCTCAAGCCTTGCTCGGCCAGTCGGCCGGGCGTGATACCGGTGATCGCACAGGCCGCCGGATGGGGCAGGATGTCTTCACTGGGCTGGCAGTAAAGGTTGACTGGCTCGTCTATTTCATTGAGATCGAAGTCAGTGCGAATCCCCGCCATCTGCAGCGGGCGGTCGCAACGGGGGTTGATGCCAGTGGTTTCATAGTCGTACCAGAAGATAGAGGTCACGGGCTATTCCTGAACTGAAGATCGGCGAAGTCTAGGCGTTCACATCCCGCCCCGGCCAGTAATCTTGTCATTCAAACACCTATGGCTACGTACCGTGCAATACATAGTTATGTCGTTTCCCCCCGAGAGGCTGCTAGCATCGGACGGACATCGAATCCCGAACAGGCCACATTAAGGTTGCCCATGCTCGAGACCACAGCACTGCCAAGGAAAGCGACGCTGGCCCCGCCACTGGATACGCGGTATCAAGTCGAAACGCCGGAAGGCATCGACCTGCCACTGCGCCCGGCCGGGTTGATGGTTCGTGCGCTGGCATTCGCCATCGATCTCGGGCTGCGCGGGTTGATCGTCGGCCTGCTGTTCATTGTCCTGGCGTTCCTCGGAAAACTCGGTGCCGGGCTCGGCTCGATTCTGTTGTTCGTGGTGAGCTGGTGGTACATGGTGCTGTTCGAAGTGCTCAACCAGGGTCGTTCGCCAGGCAAGCAATGGATGGGCCTGCGGGTGGTGCAGGACGACGGCACACCGATCGGCTGGTCTGCCTCGCTGCTGCGCAATCTGCTGCGATTTGTCGACATGCTGCCGTTCGGCTATTTCCTCGGCGCCATCAGTTGCCTGCAACATCCCACCTTCAAGCGCCTTGGCGATCTGGCCGCCGGCACGCTGGTGATCTACCGCGAACAACCGCTCGCCCGACCACAACTGCCCGCCGTCCAGCCCCGGCGTCCGGCCTTTGCGCTGACGCTGACCGAACAACGCGCCATCCTCGGGTTTGCCGAGCGCCAGGGTGAACTCTCTGCAGCACGGGTCAAAGAGCTGGCGGCGATACTCTCGCACCCGTTGCAGGTGTCGGCACCAGGGGCCGTGGACGAACTCAATGGCATCGCCCGCGGCTTGTTGGGCCCGACATGAAGCAAAGCCTTTTCGAAACTCGCCACAAGGCCGAATGGGAGCAATTTTCCCTTGTGCTTGAACAGCTGGAGCAAGGCAAGCAAGCACAGCGAGTCGCCGGTTTTCCCAGCGATTATCGTCGTCTCTGCCAGCATCTGGCGCTGGCCCAGGAACGGGGTTACAGCAGCTTTCTGATCGATTCATTACAGCAACAAGTACTGCGCGGGCATCAACAGCTTTATCGCCATCGCAGTCGACTGGGTGCCAACGTGCTGGGCTTCATCCTGGCTGACTTCCCGCGACTGGTGCGCGAACAGTGGCGTTTCGTGCTCGCCGCCAGCCTGATGTTTTTTGGCAGCCTGATTGGCTTCGCGTTGCTGGTGTATCTGTTCCCCGACCTGGTCTACAACCTGATCCCGGCCGAGCAGGTCAGCGAGATGCAAGGCATGTACGACCCCGAGGCCGGCCACCTGGGGCGTTCGGCAGAACGGGCGGCCAGCGAAGACTGGGTGATGTTCGGTTACTACATCATGCACAACATCGGCATCGCCTTTCAGACCTTCGCCAGCGGTTTGCTGTTTGGCCTGGGCAGCGCGTTTTTCCTGTTCTTCAACGGTTTAATGATTGGTGCGGTGGCCGGGCACCTGACGCACATCGGCTACGGGCAAACCTTCTGGTCATTCGTGGTTGGCCACGGCGCCTTTGAACTGAGTGCCATCGCCCTGGCCGGTGCCGCCGGCCTGCAACTGGGTTGGGCCTTGATCGCGCCGGGACGCCTGCCCCGCTCCGAAGCCCTGCGATTGGCGGCACGCAAGAGCGTGCTGCTGATTTGCGGGGTCATGCTGTTTCTGCTAATTGCGGCGTTTATCGAAGCTTACTGGTCGTCCACGATCGGGGTCGCGCCCATGACCAAATACCTGGTCGGTGCAGCGCTCTGGTTGTTGGTGGCGGTTTATCTGCTGTTTGCCGGACGGACCCGCCATGCGCCTGAGTGACGCCACAGCTGTCATCCGCCCGCGCACCACCTGGGAAGCCATGGACCTGGGCGTCCTGCTGAGCCAGCGACACCGGCGTCTGCTGATGACCAGTTGGGCCATCGTGACCTTGCCGGTGTTCGCCCTGCTCAGCTGGGCGCTGTGGGATTCGCCCTCCCTCGCCGTGTTCATTTTCTGGTGGCTGAAACCGGCGTTCGACCGCCTGCCGCTGTACATCCTGTCCAAAGCCATGTTCGGCGAAACGCCCACGCTGAAGCAGGCGTTGCGCCAATTTCCACGGCTGCTCCAACCGCAACTGTTGGTGAGCCTGACCTGGCGACGCCTGAGCCTGAGTCGCAGTTTCCTGATGCCGGTGGTGCAACTCGAAGGGCTCAGTGGTGAGCCACGACAACAGCGCTTGCAGGTGCTGTTGCAGCGCAACGCCGGTGCCGCGCGTTGGCTGACGATCATCGGCGTACATCTGGAAACCGCGCTTTGGATCGGCCTGATGGTGCTGTTCTACATGTTCTTGCCGCAACAGGTCGAACTCGACTGGAGCTGGCAGACCTTGATCACCGCCGCCACACAGGACTGGCGATGGCTGGAACACCTGACCAACGCCTTTTACGCACTGGTGCTGATTGTCTGGGAACCGGTGTATGTCGCCTGCGGCTTCAGCCTTTATCTGAACCGGCGCACGGTGCTGGAGGCCTGGGATATCGAGCTGGTGTTCCGCCGCATGCGCCAACGCTTGAGCAGCGCCGCCGTCCCCGTGCTGCTGGCAGCATTCCTGTTGCTGCCGACAGCACAAACCGTGTGGGCCGCCGAGCCAGTCATTTCACCCGACACCCCGCGTCTGCTGGACCAGCCACTGACCAGTCAGGCCTCCCGGGACAGCATCAAGGCGATCCTTGATCAGCCTCCGTTCAAGAATAAGGAATCGGTCACGCGCTATCGTTTTGGCGAGGACCAACCCGCCGCCGACACGGCGGACGATGCCCCAACAACCGGATGGCTGGAGGCGCTGCTCAAGCTTCTGGACAACCAACGCTTCGGCGCAGCGGCCACCCTGATTGAAGTGGTGTTGTGGGGTGTCGTGATCGGTGCCATCGGTTTATTGATCTGGCATTACCGTGACTGGATGCAAGCCTTCGTCAGGCGTCGACCGGCCTTGAACAGCAAAGTCACGCGGCCGTTACCGCAACAGGCTTTCGGCCTGGACCTCAACCGCGAAACCCTGCCCGCCGACATCGCCGCCAGCGCCGAACGCCTCTGGCAAACCCACCCTCGCGAGGCCCTCGGATTGCTCTATCGCGGTCTGCTCAGCCATTTGCTGCACGACTTCAACCTGTTGCTCAAACCCGCCGACACCGAAGGCCAGGTCCTGGAGCGCATCGAGCACCTGCACCAACCTGCCTTGCTGGCCTTTAGTAAAAGCCTGACCGGGCACTGGCAGAACATGGCCTACGGGCATCGCCTGCCTCCCGCGCATTTGCAACAGGAACTCTGTGACGGCTGGCGAGCCCTGTTCGGCCCGGGAGCGTCGCGTTGAACCGGCAACGCGGGCTGGCGATCGGCGTGTTCATCGCCGTGCTATTGATCGCGCTGAGTGTTTATCTGTACGTCAAGGCGACGCCCTATCAGACAGACATCGATCACGGCCCCTCGCCTGAAGCCCAAGCCAACCCCTATCTCGCCGCCGAGCATTTCCTGCGCAAACAGGGCTTGTCGGTGAACCACGCCAACAGCCTCGACATTCTGCCCACCCTGGAGCCGCATCAGCACAGCCTGTTATTGCTCGGAGACCGCGACAACATGACTCCGCGCCAGGTCGATCAGCTGTTGAACTGGACCCGGGCCGGCGGGCGACTTTTGTTTGTTGCCCAGTCGCTGTGGGATGAACAGACAGGCCAAAGCAACGACCTGTTGCTCGACCGGGTGCAGCTGCACCAGTCGCTGAGCAAAGACCTCAAGGACCCGCCGCCCGCTATCGACGACGATCCTTACCCCAAGCTGACCAAGTTGTATCTGGAAGACGAAAACGCGCCGGCCTACGCCGGTTTCGATACCGCGTTCCATCTCGAAGACCCGAAAAATCTCGCCCAGGCCTGGGCCAACAGCGGCAAGGCCACGCACATGATGCAGCTCAATCACGGGCTCGGTTCGATCATCGTGGTCACCGACGCCGACCTGTGGAAAACCCCGACCATAGACCAGTACGACAACGCCTGGCTGCTCTGGTACCTGACCGCGGACACGAACGTGACCCTGCTGTTCAACACCGATCACGACAGTCTGCTGACCTTGCTCCTGCGCTATTTCCCTCAAGCACTGGTCGCCCTTTTTGCCCTGATCGGCCTTGGCTTCTGGCACGTCGGCGTGCGCCAGGGTCCGCTGCTGGAACCTGCCCCCAGGGCCCGCCGTCAACTTCAGGAACACCTGCGCGCCAGCGCCGATTTCATGTTGCGCCGCAACGGTCAGCAGCACCTGTTGCACGCCTTGCAGCACGACATCTTGCGTCGTGTGCGGCGCCGTCATCCCGGTTTTGAACAACTCGGCGTTGCCGAACAATGGCTGGTGCTCGCACGCCTGACCGGCCAACCCACACGCGCTATCAGCCAGGCCATGAGCCCGCGACCGAAGCAGCGGCTGTCCAGCGCTGAATTCAGCCGTCAGGTCGCCCACCTGCAAACCTTGAGGAATGCCTTATGAGTGAGATCGAGCCCGGCACACTGAACCACGCTGCGCAGCAACGCCAGCGCGCCAGCCAGTTGGCCCAGGCGGTAAGAACTGAACTGCAAAAAGCCGTGATCGGCCAGAACAGCGTGATCGACGATGTGCTCACCGCCCTGATCGCTGGCGGCCATGTGCTGCTCGAAGGCGTGCCGGGGTTGGGCAAGACGTTGCTGGTACGCGCCCTCGCCCGCTGCTTCGGCGGTGAATTCGCGCGCATCCAGTTCACCCCGGACCTGATGCCCAGCGATGTCACCGGGCATGCGGTGTACGACCTGCAAACCGAGCAATTCAAACTGCGCAAAGGGCCGTTGTTCACCAACCTGTTGCTGGCCGACGAGATCAACCGCGCCCCGGCGAAAACCCAGGCGGCGTTGCTCGAAGCCATGCAGGAACGCCAGGTCACCCTCGAAGGTCGCGCCCTGCCGATCGCGCAACCGTTCATGGTGCTCGCCACGCAAAACCCCATCGAACAGGAAGGCACTTACCCGTTGCCGGAAGCCGAGCTCGATCGCTTCATGCTCAAGGTGCGCATGGACTACCCCGATGCCGATCAGGAGCTGAACATGGTGCGCCAGGTCAGCCGCTCGACCCGTGCCGACATGCTCGATGTGCAGCCGTTGCGCACCGTTCTGCAAGCCAAGGATGTGCTGGCATTGCAGCGAATCGCCAGCGACTTGCCGCTGGACGATCAGGTGCTCGATTACGCCGTGCGCCTGGCCCGCACCACGCGCACGTGGCCGGGCTTGACCCTCGGCGCCGGGCCTCGGGCGTCCATCGCGCTGGTACGTTGCGCCCGCGCCCGCGCCTTGTTGCGTGGCGGCGATTTTGTGATACCCGATGACATCAAGGGCATCGCACTGTCGGTACTGCGCCACCGGGTGCGCATTGCCCCGGAGCTGGACATCGAAGGGCTGGAGGTCGATCAAGTGCTCAAGCAACTGCTCGATCAAGTGCCGGCGCCACGCCTGTGAAACCCTCGCGCCTGCTGCTGATCTGGCTCACAGTGTTGCTGGCCATCGGCATCGTGCTGGGCACATTGCGGGCATTGGACATCGAGGTTCCATCAAGCCTGTTGTCGATCCACTGGGGATTGTTATTGGCACTGCTGGCCCTGGCGATACTCGACGCCGTCCGTCTCAAACGACTGCCCTCGCTCCGACTCCACCGACAAATGCCCGGCAGCCTTGCACTCGGTCGATGGGGTGAAGTGCGACTGGAGGTCGAGCATGATTTTGCCCAACCACTGAACATACAGATTTTCGACCATGTGCCGCACGGCCTGAGCTTCGAAAACCTGCCCCTGTCGGTCGAACTGCAACCCGGCCAGCACAGCCAGATCGGCTATCGGCTGCGCCCGCTAAAACGCGGTCATTTCACCTTCGAACACTGCGAAATCAACCTGCCGAGCCCATTGGGCCTGTGGTCTGACAAACGCCTGCTCAGCGTGACCGATAACGCCCGCGTCTACCCCGACTTCGCCCGCCTCTACGGCGGCCAATTATTGGCGGTGGACAACTGGCTCAGCCAACTCGGCGTACGCCAACGCCAGCGTCGCGGCCTGGGTCTGGAATTTCATCAACTGCGTGAATTTCGCGAGGGCGACAGCCTGCGCCAGATCGACTGGAAAGCCACCGCCCGCCAGCGCACTCCAATTGCCCGCGAATATCAGGACGAGCGCGACCAGCAGATCATCTTCATGCTCGACTGCGGCCGACGCATGCGCAGCCAGGATGATGAACTGTCGCACTTCGACCATGCCCTCAATTCTTGCCTGCTGCTCAGCTACGTCGCCCTGCGCCAAGGCGATGCGGTAGGCCTGAGCACCTTCGCCAGTGACCGACCGCATTACCTCGCGCCGGTCAAAGGCACCGAGCAACTCAAGGTCTTGCTCAACAGCGTCTACGACCTCAACAGCACCCAGCGTCCGGCCGATTATCAGGCCGCAGCTAACCAACTGCTGGCCCGACAAAAACGGCGGGCGCTGGTGGTGCTGGTGACTAACTTGCGGGATGAAGATGATGAAGAGTTGCTCACCACAGTCAAGCGCCTGGGTAAGCAGCATCGGGTACTGGTGGCCAGTTTGCGCGAAGGCATTCTCGACACAGTGCGACAAACGTCAGCGCAAAACCTGGACGAAGCCCTTGTCTATTGCGGCACGGTGGACTACTTGAATGCCAGAGCCGAACACCATGAGCGATTGAGTGCTCATGGCGTTACGGTGCTGGATGTTCCGCCCGGCGAGCTCGGTGCTGCGCTGGTTACGCGTTACCTCAGCTGGAAAAAGGCCGGGGCGCTCTAGCTCGCAAAGAGTTAGTAGGTCACCAAGACCGTTGTCGACACCGTCACAGTGCCCACGGGGTTGTCCACTGTCGCCGTAATAACATCCTCACCAGGCTCCGGCGCAGCATGCCTGTATTGAACCCCGCCCTGTTCGTCACTGTAGCTATGGAGAATCTCGTAGCCATTGACCTTCCATCTCACCAAAATGCCCGCAACCGGCGTATTCCCCCCCTCCTTGACCACATGGGCGCTGATATACGATGGCTTGTATATCTGGATAACGTTGGGTTTCGCGTCGATGTCGCGCAATAACACGGTGGGCAATTGCTCCACTCTGACGCGCTGCGTCTTGGCGCCTGGCAAGCCAAGCGCCAGCGATGCCACCAAATCAAACTCCCCGACGTCACGCGTCTCAAAGGTCATCCTGGCGATGCCGCTGGCATCGGAAGTGGAATCAGGCAGTGCCTGCCCCGCAAAACTCCAATTGATCCTGATGCCTCGCAATGGCTTGCCACTGTCCGAATCAAGCACCAGTGCCTGGGCGGTCACGTTATAACCGGTGAAGCTATGGACTCTGTCGCAAGTAAGGGATTCGATGACCGGCACCACCACCTGATTCAACCCCAACACCGCCATGTCCCAACCGCCCTTGCCGCCCTCCACCATCGCCACCACCGTGTTCTTCTGCTCGACGGCCAGGGTAAAGCCCAGCCAGGCAAACCCGTCGCCATCGGTCACACCGGAGGGCAAGCGTGAATCGTTCAACTCCCACATGACACTCACGCCTGGCAGCGGTTCGCCGGTGCGGCTGGAAACCACCTTGACCCGTACGCGCACCGGCTCCTGCTCAGTGCCGGCCACTTCAAGCAATTCAGCGATTTCGCGCGGCTCATTCAAGGTGACTGGCAACTTGACCGACTCCGAAAACAGCGCATCCCCCGCCGTCGCAGTCAGTTGCACGTCCCCCGGGATCCTCGGTTTGAAACGCACCCTTGCGACACCGTAGAAGTCCGTCTGCGTGACCCTCTCGCCGAGTTCCGGGCTACGCCAGATCACTTGAATGCCAGCCATTGGCCTGCCGCTGATAGACGAGACCACCGTGACCTGTTCCTCCAGCGTCTGCCCCCAGTCCAGCCATTTATCAGCACGGTTGTTGACAAGGAAGCTCACCACCTGTGAGCCGGGTCCCTGGGACATCGCATTGGCCGGTGAAAGCCTGGCCAACTTCTGCGCCGCCAAGCGCAACGAAAAACTGCCATCGCTCAGGTCGCCAACCTCAAAGCGGTACTCAAGTCCCTGATCGGAAAAATACCGTGACTCTCCGGGATACCCCATGGAAAACCTCATGCCCAGCTCATCAGGCCCAGTGCCCGTCATGCCCAGCGTCAACTGCCTTTCGAAAAGCAGGCTCCCCGCCGGCGCCCGCAAATTGAAAGTATGTTTACCGTTGCGACGCGGGAAGTAGGTTCTCTCCCCCCAGGCCTGGTAGTCCTGGCCATCGAACGCAACCTCCAGTCCCTCCCAGGGGTTGCTGGCCAGTGCTGTCACCTCCATGGTCTGCCAACTCTCTTTTGCGTCGTAACGACTGAGTACCTGAGCCTTGATCTCATACTTTTGATCTTTTTCAGGGACAAACTCAAAACCGGACCAGCCGTCAGTATCGGTCAGCACCGTATGCCGCTGCTCCTGCGCGGTCCAGGTCACGGGCACCTGGGCCACAGGCTCAGACCTGAAGGCGGAAAACACTCGCACCCACATCCAGGCACCGTCCTCGCCAACAACCGGGTCGACGAGCGGCGCATTCAAGGTCTCGATCCGCAGCTTGTTGTGGCCCAGCACCAAGTCATTGACCGGGGTCTGCTGAGCGAGTTGCGGCAATTGCAGCCCCAACGCGAACTCGCCGTCTTGATCACTTTCGGTGAAATCCAGCCACCAAATAGCCCCACCATCACCGAGCCTCTGTGTCTCGTCCCACTCCGGATAGACCGTTGCACCCAGATCTTCCGCCGAGGCTCCAGACCATTCAAGCCGTGCTTGCAGCCCAACCAACGGGCTCAGCTCATGGGGCAAGAAGCTGAAGCGATGGCACCCACCCAGGCAGGGATACAGTGAGTCCTTGCCAATAGGAGCCTGCTGTTGATCCAGTGCGATGCACACTTCATCGGCGAGGTCGGCTGAAAGCAAGCGCCCGAACAGTGCACGGGGTTGCATAGGGGCTTCAACGGTGAGGCGCCACTCGAACAATCCACTGCGACTAACGTCTGCACTGGAACTGATCGACCACTCCCAGCCCCCCCCCGGCGTGGCCACAGGCGTGCCAATCTGCAGCCCCAAATCAGCGCCGAGGCCGTTGAAAGCCAAGGTCATGGATTTACCCGTCACTGGGCTATCGGCCTTCGGCGTCACTTTGAACTTATGCGTCCCGCCACGTCGGCAAATCACCCCCAGCACGGCCAGATCGATCGGGACGTCATCCAGATAAAAGGTGGCTGCCTCCTTCCAGGGGCTGCTGGCCTGCGGCGTTACGCTGAACTCCCAAGTAATCGGCGTCATCTGCTCGTGAGCCCTGACCTTGGCGGTGATGGTGTAAGGCACGGAGTCGGTCGGAGTGTCCAGAAAACTGGCCCAACCTCCTGCGCCGGTGACGGTGTGGACCGGCCCGTTGGCTCCCCCCTCCCAATCCACCAGTGCGTTGATCACCTGATTATCCGGGGCACTGGCGTCTTGATGCAGCACCTGTATCCGCAACAACACCGACTCTTGCTCATCGACCACCGGCGATGTATTGACTTCGTACTTATCACCGATTCTGACCAGGTTGCGCGCCAGGGACATGCTTTTTTTGGGCGAGCGCTTCAACAAATTCGAACAGACCAATGACAGATCGAACCGACCGTCGACGACATCATCGCAGGCCAGGTTCCACTCGAATTGCGGATCAGTCACCTTCACCGATTCTCCAAGTTCTGGCGTCACCGCCACATGCAATTCCTCCGCAGACGCCACACCGTCCCATCGTAGCGAGAAGTCGCTGCCCAACAATGGGCTGCTCTCGGGCAGCTTCAACTTGAGACTGTAGGTTGACCCGCGGTTGGGATAACCGACCTTTTCTGCCCAAGGCTCTTCACTCTCTCCGACCAGCTCCTGCAGGTCTCGCCAAGGGTCCGTCTTCAGCACGTGTACGACAAATTCTTTTGTAAATACGCCGTCGAGAAAATACAGACTGGCCACCGATGCCTTAAGAACATGCGGCCCTTCTTCATCCCTCGGCTGATAGGTCAGAAATGCCCAGCCGTCTTCATCGGTGAGCACTGGATCATCCACTGGTATTCCGTCGCGGGTCCAGGTGACCTCCTGACCGCGCATCGGCAAACTGGTGTAATACGAAATGATCTGGACGCCCAGGCAAACGCTTTCCTGATACTCCAGGACCGGGTAATGGGCAGGCTCCAGAAACTCACGAACATCCAGCCGGTGATGCCCTAGCACTACTGCAATCGAATAGGCCTCGGCGGTGTATTGGTTACGCAGTGTCAACGACAAAGGCAGCGGTTCCTGCCCCTCGATCAATGGGCAGTCCAGCTTCCAGTCCGCGTTCAACGGCTGATTCGTGCCCCATTCAGGTGTGGGAGCAATCGCCCCTTGTGGATTGTTTTCGAGGGTCCAGGAAGCGTCAGTACCCGCCCAAGGGTTACCCGGCACAGGTGGGAATCCCAGAGCGTGCAGCGCGCCATAACACAGATACAACGGACGATCCGCTGGACGCAGTTCGTTGTCGAGCTTGATCTCCTGCAACTGCAATGGCGGCAGATGCACCCGCAGTCGGAGTCGAGCGACGTGTATTCTCGATCTTGGGATGTCGCCAACCGGTTTCTTGGGGCTGAATATGCTGACACGAACGAGGTCGTTTTCTTCCATCGTCAATGCCAGGTCAACCCTGGTCTCGATCGGCTTGAACTCTAGCAACCCGCCACCTTGCCGGGCCTGGTCCTCATCGGCCACTTGTGGGTGGGTAGGGTTCAGCGGCAATTCGAGCGTTTCAACTACCTGCCGCTCCACTTCGATCACTAACCTGCCCGGTACGGTGTTATAGGTCTCGTGAAGAAAACTAAGGACATAGCGCACATCAGGGCTCAGTGTCTTCGGCACCCTGAACTCCTGATAAACCGAGGCTTCATCACTGGCAACCAGATAGCTGATTTCGAACGAATCATCCTCAGGATAAAAGGTACTGCCGGTACCGAGGTTCGTTGGATTGGTCAGCCCCTTCTTCCAGTGATCAAGCGCCTGGCTGAATTCACCATCTATTATCAAATTCTGATCAGCCTGAATGACCGGTTCATTCATCATTGCCTGCTCCTTTTGCGATCCGCTGATCGACCAGGTTCTGGACTTTAAGGGTGAAAGCCGGGTCACCCGGCAGCGCCGTGTAACGCACACGCACAATGATGTCGGTCAACGACTTCAGCATCGCCCGTTGGGGTTCCTTGTCGTGCCAAGGAAATCTCAACACCCAGTTCGAGACTGCTCCCGTGCATTCGAAAGGATTGAGCAAGCCTTCGTCGGGTTTCATGGCGTTCATGCCGGAATCGGCGATACCCACCGACAAGGCGATTTGCTGTCCGCTGCGCAGGTCGATCTGGATGTCCTGCGGCGCTCCCCCCGCTGTCGGCTCATACAGATACTCCACCGAACGCCCCGACGCTTTGGTCGCCGTCATGCTGCTGATCTGCACCAAGGTGGCCCGGACATTTTCGTAGGGCCCGGTCAGCACCGGCATGTCGACTTCGAGCGAGCTGATCTGGCGGCAGTAATGACCCGGATGATCACGATCGAACAGCAACTGCGTCAGCTTGAATTCCAACGTGCCGAAGCGCTGCAGTTGATCGAGTGCCGCGTGCCAATTCGCGTAAACAGCTTGCGGTTCCAGGGAATCGTCGAACAATTGCCGCAGCGAAACCGTCTTGATCACCTCCAGGCGCCGCTCATGGCGCCGCAGGAATTCACTCTCCATGCGCAGTAAATAGCCGTGCAGGTGATCGCCAGCGGTCAGGCCATGGCGGTTATCCAGCCAGACCTGCGGCAATGGAATCAGCGAGTCATAGTTCCCGGTTTCAGCACTTAGCGAGGCCTGGGCATTGAGGCACAAACTGACGACCGCATCGTACGTCTGATAGTGCAACGCCTTGAATTGACCCACCAGCCAGCCGAACAACTCGGCGTTGGTGGCCCGCTTCTTGATGAAGGTATACAGCGCCTGCGCGTGGCTGTTGGACCTCAAGGTTTGCGCCAGACTGGCCTTGGCCGCTTCGACGGCATGGGTTTGCGCCGTAATTTGCTCACTCAGGGCTCGCATTTCTCCCCGCGCCTGATCGCGTTGCAGTTCCCAGTCAGCACGACGGCGGCGGTAGGCTTCGGTGGTCGCGTTTTTTTCCGCATCCATTTGCATCACTCCGGACGCGATTCCCAGGCCATAGACCACGGCATCCGCCAGTTTTTCGAGCCGTGCCCCACCACTGGCCACACCGAAAATGTTCGGTATCACGGCAGTCCCCGCACCAAATCCCTTTATGGCCGTTGTACTCAGGTCCATTTGTTTGGCCAGGTGCAGGTTGTCCATCACGTCGTATTCCACCGCCGTGATGTTTTCCTCATAGAGGGCGTTGTAGTGATTGGCGCGTTCTTCGGCCATCGTCAGGCTCTGCCCCAACCCGGTCACACTCGCCTCCAACTGAGCGATGGTCTGTTCCTGCACGCTCTGCGCATAGGCACCCAGCTCCACCAACTGGCCGTGTTGCAGCTCCTCCATTTCAGCCCGATCCCTTTGCTCGATCAGGCGCAGCAACTGGCCGCCATAGTCCTGAAGGGTTTGCACCGCTCGCAATGCGGCCTCGAACATGATCCGCCAACGAAACGCCACGACCACCAGGCGTCCACCCATCGGCCGCGGTGCACCCACGCCACCGGCGGCCAGATCGCGCAGCAGCTGATTGGGATCGGTCATTGGATTGAACAGCAGAACCTGCATCGGTTTGCCATCGATGGTCAGGTTGTTACGCAAGGTGTGCAGACGCCGCGCGGGCTGCTCGAACAAATCCTGCAACTGCGGATTGATGGGCAGTTTGAACGCTTCGGTCCCCAGCTGGCCGAGCAACGGCGCGGTCCTGGCCCTGGGCGCCACATCACCCAAATTGAAGGCCAGCGTTTGCTCGAACGCCTCCAGGGCCGGCCGCGTCCTGGAATCGTCCATCAAGTCCTCCACCTTCGCTGGCTGCCAGCGGTTGACGGTTCTCTGGGTGGGAGGCTTGCCCATCAGGAATTCGGCTTGCACGTAACACAACTTGGCCGCCACCAGGCTGTCACGGGAGAGCTGACGGTAATACCAATCGCCCCAGGCCATCAGGTTGTTCACGTACTCGGTGAACGCCACGATCTGGAAATGCCGGGGGTTCGAGTAAGCGATGGCATCCGGGTCGGTCGGGTCGTCAGCTTCACAGCCGGGGTTGGGCGCGGCATTAGTGGAAAGATTCAACGGCCGGCAACGCCAGTAACGGGGTTTTGGTACGGTATCGGGAGGCTCTACATCCGTGACGGCCGGGGCCTGTGGATCAAACAGGTAATGCAGCCAGTCTTGCGCCTCGGCGTAACGGTCTTCGGCCCTCAGGCGCGCGCTTATCAGTAACGGCAAATGGCAATGCAGCTCCCAGAAGTACAAGCCGTTGGCCCCGTCGAACGCGCCGTTAGGCTCGCTGATCGAACCACCGGTCGGTGGCGGCTCGTCCCGATGTTGCATCTCCCAGCTCAGTACGGCTTCAACCGAAAAACTCGCGGCCTGCACCAGTTCGGGCCCGTGCAATGAATTCAGGCGCACATACTTGAGCCAATCTCTCGGCTGACGAAAGTCCAGAAATTGCGCCCCCGAAGGGTGGCTCCTGTCCAACGTAGGGGTGACAAACAACCCGGTGTTAGCAAAGGACAGTGTGTACGTCTTGCGCCCCAGCCCGTCGGTCGAAGTAAAGCCGCCAAATTCAAAGGTCGCGGTTGTGAATGGAGCCGTCAGGGACACGGCCATCACAGGAGTTTGCCATCCCCCTTTCCCGGAGAGTTCCCCTTCGTAGCGTGGAGGATCACTTATGTTCCCACCCTTAATTTCCAACTCGAACTTCTTGTTCTCATTCGGGCCGGCCGTATTGGCCGCACACACCCCGCACACCACCAACACATACTCCGGGCTGTCGTCAGGTTTCCGATTCTGGAACACCACGGCTCGCAACCCGTAGTAAGGGCTCAATGTACCGGCGGGAGTATCAGTTTCGGTGATCGTCGGCTGGTTCAGCGCCAGGATCGAATGCTGCACCGTGTCGCGATTGACGAATCGGTGAGCGGCCAACAGGTCCATGAACGGCTCATCGCTGTCGATCTTGCGAAACAGCACATCCCTGGCCTGGTACACATGCGCTTCGTCTTTACTGGACTGGATAAACATCACACACAACTTGCCCTTGGGGTGCTGCTTATCGACCACCACAGTGGCGATCAGCCGTGCATCGGTGGGCGTGGCGTCATCGCCCTCGGCAACGTGCAAGGACTGCGCCCCCGACCACTGTCCGTTCTGGGTCATGAACGCCATGTTGATGTCCAGCCTGTGCGGTACGTAATTGCCGCCGGCCTCTTTCGTAACGCGCCTTTCGCGCCACTGCGCCCACACCACGCATAAACGGCCACTCCACTGCACGAGTCGGATGTCCAGCACGTTCTCCAAGGCGGGAATGTCGATCGGCTGCCACTCGCTCCATGCCGCCGGGTTGACGGTTGTCGAGCTTTGGGTGAGTACGATTTCGGCTTTGCGCCAAAAGTACTGGTAAGGCTGCTCCCGTTGGCGCCCGATAAAGTAATAGTCAGCATCAGTGGCCGACGCGCCATCGATATAGCCGCTGATCACGTCCAGGTTGCAGATCTTCCCGAACGCTTCCAGGTAATCCTGCAAGGCCATTTGTACCGAGTCAGTGGTCAGGCGCGTCTGGTTCAGGTTGGTTTCCAGCGCTTTGAACAGCCCGGTCTTGCGCTGCCGCACGAAGGGGTTGATGTAGTTTTCCGGGTAGCAGGCAATCATTTGCAGCGCCGCCCAGTCAGGGTAATTGCCGTAGAGCTGCCAAAGCGCCAGATCATCCGGGTCGAACGCGTGGTTCTCGAAACCCGGTTCCAGCTTGCGGTACACCGCATGAATGTATTGCTGGGCACAACTGATGGCTTCGGCCGCCCAGGAACTCTCCACCGCGTAGCTGTCCAGCGGGTCGAGACGCAGGAGTTCGAACAGATCCCCCGGGGTTCTCAGGAAATTGTAATTGCCGGCTTCCTCGGATTTCTTGACTTGTCCGATGCAATACTCGACCAGGGCTGAACGACGTTGTTCAAGCAGTCCGGCGATGTTGGTGCGCTCCATGGTGGCTCTCCTGAGACGTGACCCGGTGGTATTCGACTGTGCAGCAGGCTGCTTCACGAGCAATCGTGTCAGTCACGAGGCTGGGGTGTGGGCAAGAAGGTGATGGGACCAAAGTCCTTGCTATTGCCGCTGCTGGTAGTGAGGACCCTGAACATGAATCTCCCGCCCATAGGGCTGGAAACAAAGGCCCGGGTGAGGCCCTCACTGTTGGTTATGCTGCCAGCGCGGATCACCACACTGTCAGGGTCAGTCACCGCGCCGTCAGCCTCCTTCGTTACTTTGAGGCTCCAGTTCACAGGGGCGTTGATACCCCGATTGGAGTAGTCATCTTCCATAACGGCGTAGAGTTCGACTTCAGCACCGGCCGCAACCTCACCGGTCGGCACGCGAGAGGCCAGCGCTGGCGGGAAATCGTACGAGCGGCCGTCGGCAACGACCTCCACGTCTGTGGCAGACTGTTTTTCGCCCATGTCCAGCCAGAAGAGCGGGGTGTCGAGGCCCAGGACACGGCCCGGAATAAATTCCACCGTCACCTCTCCTGCCTCGGTGGTCGCCTTTTCTTCAATCGTGCCAAGGCTGGTTTGCCAGTGAACGTAGACGCCGTTCATCGCCCTGCCTTGCATGTCGCGGACAGTCAACTTGTAAGTGACTTTTTGTTCGGGTTTACCGGCAATCACCGTGTTGCTACCCACCAACTCGCAGGTGACCTTCGCCGTCTGGTTCTGCTCGTCACTGGCCGTGGCGAGGACCGGTTCGGTGGTCTCGGCAAGGCTCGACAAGGTTTGCTCGGCGGCCCTCCTATAGGCTGCTCGTTCGGATGGTGAAGTGACTTTATCCGGCAGCTCGCCCATCAGAAAAACTGTCCGCGCATCCATGCCGCTACGAGTCGACATCGTGCGCACACGCATCAACACATCCAGCTGTTGCAGGTTTCTCACCAGGGGCTGGCCGATTGATTGGGCACATTCCAGCACCTCCTGGGTGCTCCAGGCAAAATACACCGCCAGCCTGGCCGCCGCTGTTTGCTTGACCAGGTACAAGGCATCCCGCGACAGCCCCTCGGGCGGATTTGCTGTCGGATCGGCAGGCAGGGCCGCGACGTCGCGCAGATAATCCAGCAGTCGGGCCTGCGGCTGTTTGCTCATCTTGAAAGCGCGGGCCAGCACCGACAGGTAGTAAAAGGTACTGAGCGAGACGGCCAGTGGGTCCGCTTGCGTTATCCACTGGCGATTGCCGTAGTCGAGGTAGTCCTGCAGCACCTCGACACTCAGTTCCAGTTTCAGGACGATCTCACTGCGCCGACGTATTTCGGCCAGCAGCAGCAAAAAGGGATCGCCCTCCAGGCTGCGCCCACCCCGTCCTGTGGCTGTCGCGGGATCTGACACGGGACGCGTCAGCACCTCCTGCAGAAAGGTATCCACACGTCCTTGCGCCCACGTCAGAACCGGTATCACCTGTTCCGAGGCCAGCTTGGTGTAAACCGTCAGGCATTGCTTTGCCACCGACAACTGGGCCGCTTTCGCCTGCAGCAATACCTCAAGCATGTTCTCGACGATGGCCTCGTACAGCGGGCGATAGCTTTCACCCAGGCCCTCATGGACGGCTATGAGAAGTTTTTTGCGAGCGATGCTCGCGTAATCGGTGTCGCCTCCGTCGGGGTCCGGCTGGGTATTCACCAACCCGTGGCTGTCGGCCAGTTTACTCAGCAAGTCCAGCCAATCCGCGCCGCCCCCCAAAGGAGGCACGCCTGCCATCAGTAACTCGGCGTTGGTAAACAGCGCGCCGGCGAGCAAGTTGCGCACCTGCCCGAATAGTTTCAATTCCTCCTCGGTTTCTTTCTGTGACATGGCCGGAGCAGTCACCTGTTGCAGCATCCAGCGCACATCAAGTTCGTGTTCGCGGCACCAATCGACGCAAGTGTGCAGGGCCTGGATGATCACCAGTACGTTGGGTGTGTCTTCGGCATGCGTCTGGATCCTTGGCACACCGGCCATGGCATTTACCCAGGTCTGGCCTCCAAGCACCTTCAACAGCAACACCCCATCGGTCGGATCGATACCCAACAGACTCGACAGCTTCACCAGGCGATAGAAGCTCGAAACGACGGCCGGGGATCGGCTCAGCCTGCCGTCCTTACTGTCGTGGCCCAAGGCAACCGCTTGCGCTAGAACAATGTACGGCAGCAACTCAATACCCAGGCCATTGTGCAGTCGGTTGATCGTCGTATCGGCGTTGCCGATGCCGACCGTCGGCAGCAAGTCAAACAGTCCGTGATCCAGTTTCAACGCGTCCTGATAATTGCCTTTTGGATTGAACACCCGATCAAACAGCGAGGGTGTCTTGTCCCGACCATAAAACGACACCTCATGAACAAGCGCCGCAAAATCCTCTGCCTTGCAGCCGTAGCGTTCACGCAACGTTTGAAACAGACCGAGGGCCTGCACGCTGTTTTGCGTGATCAAGTACGTGGTTGAGGCGGGTGTCTCGGCCCTGATCACCGCGGCGAGCAACCCATCGACCTGCTCGGGGGGCAGCCCCAGCCATTGGTCAAGACGCAACTTGCGGTTCATGCGGTCGATTTGGGCGTGGGTGACATTTTTCAGACAGTGCAGAGGCGGGTCCTGCGTAGTGACGAACTCAAGACCTATGGAAATCGCCGCACCGGCGTTGATATAGACCGAACCCGACTGGGTGCCGCTGACGGGCGGCGGGGTTGGTTCTTCTGGCCCCTTCGGTGCATTGGCCGAGCGCACGGGGGCAAAGCTGCCCACCGACAGCAACGCTTCCAGTTGCAGGGAATCGAGCTTGGTTCGCTCGCAGAAGAACGGTACTTCGCTGTACTTTCGCCATTCCGCCCCCCGCGCACCGAAGTGCTGCAAATAGAACGCTGGAGCGTCCCCGTCATTGCCCGTACCGGTGAAATGCGCAGCCTCCGTCAACATCGCCCGCTGATACGGCCCCAGCCGCGAGGCATGGACCAGTGCCCTCGCCGCATCGGGGGCCGGGGTATGGGGTTGCAGAAAGTACGGCGAGGCAAGGTCTACCAACTGCACCACGTCACCGACCGACATGCCGTTGTGCCGGGCAACATAATCCAGGCTCACCCAATGCTGGTAGTACGGCAACCCGTTCGGGTACCGCGTGAGCAGCAGTGCGTCCTCCAAAGTAGGTATAGGCGCTCCGTGACTGTCGATAAAGGTCTCCAGTACCGGGACGATGATGTCCACCGCCGATACCGGTTGATACACCGCATTGAAATCGATGAGCAGCTGTTTAAGATCTTTGCGCCGATCGTGCAGCGGCAGTTTGTTATCCGTGCCAACCTTCGCGATTTTATTCTCGATCCAATTCAACAGCTCAATCAGATAAGCCACGGGGGAGTAGAAGGACTCCAGTGCTTGGGGCGGGCACAACGCGTCGAAATTCATGTTGAACAGTTGCTGGAAACTCGGCCCTTCCATCAACGACAACAGCCCGCTCTGCGGCCCCACCGCCTGTCCAGGTTCGCCAAACAAGGTGTGTTCGATAAACTGCCGCCGCAGGTAAATCGCCAGGGCGTTGGCCGGTTTGAGGAAGGCTTTCGCGTCACCCTCGGTCAACCCGTATGTACGCATCAGCCCGCCCACACCTTGTTCTACCAGCGGGAAAACCGAGCCACCGCTTTCCAGGTAGGTCGCCAGACTGGCATACCCCTGATGCTGCGCTTGCTGGCTGAACGTCTGTTCAAACAGTTGCAGGGCGGGACGTTTAGGGGAAGTAGCCATGTTCAAGCTCCTTGCATCGGCAACCGAGGTGTCGAACAAACCGGCGGCGGATTGCTCTGTGGATTCGATAGAGTGATTGGGCGTGATGGCGGGGGTTAGCGTCTACTGTCACAAATGACAGTAGACGCTACCGCCTGTCGGCTTTTTTCGACCTACAGCTTCGCCTCGGACTGCGATGAAACCACCTCGAAGCGAGCACTTTCGGCCCAGTCCGATTCGGTCCAGGACACATCCCGTTGGATGGTCTGCTTGAATCTGACCCAGTGGCCGCCCGGCGAAAAATTCAGGCGCGCCTGGCGTTGCCAGCCCTCATCGGTGACGACGATGTCCATGGCCAGCACCCGCTCGGGGTTGTACCAACTCACCAGAATCCCTTTGCCGGTTTGTCCCTGGCCGGCAAACCCCACCGGGTCGCTGACCCATCGCCCCGGCGCAGGCACATCGACACTCGGCATATACGTGCCCAGCACCACGGGCCGCGCCTCTGAAGGGCTTGAGTGGAATTCACCGCGCGACTGCACGGCGATCAACGAATAGTTGCCACCGAGCCGATCCAGTTCGACCGCCACCGACCAGGTGCGATCGTGGCGCACCTGCACACACCCCAGCACGGTTTGCGGCTCATCGCTGAACGCCACCGCAACTTCATCGCCCGCATAGCCGAAACCTGACACCACCGCCTGCCGACCGACCTGCCCGACCGCGACCGGGGTTTCGATACTCGGCGCCGCAGGCACCACGCGAAATGCCTGATGCGCACTGTCCTTCGACGGCCGCGCTTCAAAGGTTTGGCGGGCCCAGAGGGTTTTATGCCCGATCTCCAGCGTCACTGGCTCGCTGCGCCAGCGACCTTCGGAATTGACCAACAAATCACGCAACAAAGGCTCAGGGGAACCTTGCAGAAAAACGTCGACCCGAGCGAATGGCAGGCCGGTACCGGAAATGATCGCCGTACGCGCAATCGCCCCCTGCGGGGCAGGCACCTCGATCACCGGCGGCAGCACCACCACCTTGAAGACATGCACGCCACTGGGTAAGGACTCACGCGAGCCCATGACCTGCACGGCTTGAATCCGGTAATCGCGAAACTCCAACCCTTTTAGCGCCACCGACCAGTAGCCGTCCTTCGTCAGGAAATCGCTGCTCCCAAGGTCCCCACCGAACTGAGCATCCCACAACTGCACTCGCCCACCGGCCACACCGTCTGTGCCCTCGACCAGCAGATCACACCCCACCTCCTCGTTGACCTCCGGTGCGGTGAACACCGGGGTGGGGAGGACGCGGTTGATCGAGAAGGGCAGGATGGCCGACGGCGAATCCTGACCGGCCGCGTGCTGTGTGACCGTGAGCCTGTGGGTGATGTCGAGCTCGAATGGCTTGGGACGCCTATACGCCCAGGTGTCACCTTGCACCAAGGCGGGATAGACATTCGAATCGCCGCTGAATGTCAAATTGACCGTCGCCCCGGGCCAGCAGGTGCCGTTGAAGATGGGCGTATCGTCGTTGTCGGTCATGCCTATGATGACCGGCGGGAGCAGAGCAATGGTCACCTCGAGGACAAACCAATCGGAGAAGATCTTGCCCAACCGCTGTCGCAGATGAACCTCACGCTTCAACGTCGGCCCCCAGACCTCCGACGCCGGGCTTGACCATCGTCCGTTGGCCACCAACGCGTCCGGTGCGGCATTGCTCGCGCCACCGGGGTTGTACAGTTCGACCGTGGCCCCGTTGTAGCCACGGCCGGAGAAGGTCGGCGTGTAATTCGCCACTGTATAAGTGACCTCGGTGGGTACCGGTACCTTCCATTCGTAGGTGAACGGGAAAGGCTTCGAAACGATCCAGCCACCGTCGCCATCAGACACTTTTTGTGTGGCCGAAAAGCTGTACAGGCCCGGCGGCCAATTGGTGGCGTCCACCAGCCATGCATTGTTGACAACCGTCACCGGGCCCAGCGAGTGCCCACCTGGCCCGTTGGTCTTAGCGATTTCGACCCTGGCGCCGTTGTAGCCAACACCCGAGAACCTCACGGTGTTGCCGGACGTTGCGGTGGCGGTGACAGCCGTCAGTTGGGGTGGTCGGATTTTGAACTTACGCGAGACGCCTTTCCCGGAAACCACGCCTGCCTGACTCTGCTCCGCCACGAGGGAGACCGGGCCGGGCTGAAGGGTCACTCTCGCGGACCAGGTTTTGCCACTCGCAGTTACAGCACTCGAACCCACGGGGCCATCAGTTGACAGATGGATATAGATTTTGACAGTGGAGTCCGGCAAGTAATTATTACCGGTCACGTCAAACGACATGTCTTGCTCGATAGCGGGACCGGTGATGGCCGGTACACCTAACACTTTAAAGGTCAGTATGTCCGAATAGTCATGGCTCCATCCATTATGCCATTGAGCTTTTACACTCAAACTACCACTTTCCAGTGTTCCAATCAGATCCTCTCTTAGCCCCACTCGCCAATGCTGGTTAGATGGAACTTCAACTCGCTCGCTGAGCGCTTTGTAATTATTGTCCGCTCTAACCACATGAACCATCACACCCGGATTGCTCTCGCCCATGAAAACAATGTCCTTGGCGGGCACGAGCTGAGCAGGTTGGGGTGAAGAAAAATCTATACCTCTGATTTTAAAAGGCCGGTTTAGACTATGACGCGAGGTATAGCCTGACTTCGATTGCTCAACGGCAATTGAATAATCACCATAAGGCAAGCGCTGATTGAGATCGATGGCCCATTGATTTGAACTGGCCGTGAACGTAGTACTCAGCTGATCTGCCGAGTGACTTCTCATTACCCTGAGGGAACAGTTCCCGCCCCCGGTTCCAATAATCTTTGGCCGGCGGTCCGTTATTGTTTCATTCTCAGCCGGGTAGGTAATGACCGGTTGGTTGCTGATCCAAAAATCGATTTCCGTATACTTTGAAAAATATTCACCATGACGCCACTTGGCTTTCAGGTGTGCGGCCCCCGGCACCTGAGAGATAAACGGCTGCCACTGGAATCCATCCTGATATCCAAGAAACCACTTTTCGCTGATGTCACCGCTTGGAACACCATTAACAAAAAACTCCATCCAGACTTGATGTTCTCCGTACAGGGGAATCCTGAACCAGACCTCTACGATTCCGTTTTGGATACTTCGGTTGACGGGAGTTGATACCTCCAAATCAGGCGGGGTAGCCGTACCAGGAACTTCGTCATCTGCTTGAGCCAAGTCAATGCGTTCGTCGGTCATGATCGTATTACCAGTCTGGGGTGGGCCTGCCATCTCGATGATTGTTTTACGACACGCCCCTTTAAAAAAACACCTGTCAAATCTGACAGTACCGACGAACGGCAACCCTCTACCTCGTCACTTTTCCTAATGTTTTAAACCCTTCAGTCCGCGGCTACAGCGCCTTGCGCCTTTGCCTACAGATCCGCCAGAATCCGCCGGCTTGTGCGCCTTGGTCTTGCCCCGTAACTTGATCCGCGTCGCTGCCAATCAGCGATCGGGTTTAGTCGCCCGGTAGGTAACATGAAGGTGCACAAGCGTCATTCAGTCGGGTATTCCCTATCCCCGCACTCAATGGTGGCTGTGCGCAGGGCGCCCTCGGGCGCGCCGGTTTTTTCATGTTCCTCCCGGTCGACTAACCTGCGTCCAGCCGCCACCCCTCGTTTAGTCGCGAGACGGTGGCAGCTTCACTAAAAGGAACAATGATCATGTTCAAGGCAACACCCAATCCCCCCGAAGCCGACCCGGTTTCCCCCTATTCCACCCTCCATTCAAAAAAGCTCAACGCCGCCGCCAACAAGGCGCTGGACCATTACCTCAAACCCCACATCAACCGCCTCCCTTCATCCCAGGACCGTGCCATGGAAATGTTCACCGTCGTCCCCGATGCAAATCCCGAAGCCCTGACCATCCAGACCTACGAGACCTTTTCCTCGGTCAGCATTCTGCTGCTCGACCTGGCCGAAAGCCTGGAGGACAAGCCGCGGCATCTGGCGATGGCGATTTATCAGTTGAGTGAGTTGGGGTTGATGCTGGTGGAGCGGTCGCTGGCGAACGAGGCGGCGATCAAGACGATCTAAACCCATGTAGCAGCAGGCGCTGTGGCGAGGGGATTTATCCCCGTTCGGCTGCGAAGCAGTCGCATATTCGGCGCACGCGGTTTGCCTGGTTCACCGTGAGCGCTGATTTTACGACTGCTTCGCAGCCGAACGGGGATAAATCCCCTCGCCACAGCGTAGTTGCTACAGGTTGTGAATTCAGGCTGAAGCAGGCAGCGGCTGAAAACTGAAGTATTGCTTCAAGGCGCTGACCAGTTGCCCATACTCCGGCGGTGCCCGTTGCAGGCTGAACCCGGCGTCGTAATGGTGAGGGGTCGTGTCTTCATGGCACCACAAACAACACCCCTGAAGATCGATGACCTGCATGCAGCCATCGCTGTCGGGGATTTTCAGGCGCAAATCGAAATCGGCGCCGATCATCATCGGCAGCTGGCTGATCAGCATCAGCCCGTCTTCGGACACGTTGCCCAGAAAGCCGATGGGTTTGTCGGTGACGCTGTTGAACACTCTTAGAAAATACGGCAGTTGATGCCGCTCGATCCGGCGGTCAGTAAACATGCGCAAATGGCCCAGCAAGGCTCTTAAGCAGAGCCGCACTAATGCTTCGGAACGGGCCGGCTTCTTTTATACAGAGGCATGGGCGCGCTCTCCCCGATCCCGGTGCGACAGTCCATAACGCCGCTGCCGCTTACGCCTGCCGATCACAGGTGTTGCGTCGATCAGAGGCAAGGCTCTGAATCGATCTATTCGACTATAGCTCACCACCGCCGGTGAGCCAGCCTTTGAACGATCAGGACCATCAGAACTGCGTCGGGCGCACGACCGCAGCCGCACTGCGCAGCGGATAGTGGCCCAGCGACTGCAAGGTTTCCAGGCGGGCGCGGGCGCGGTAGGCGTACTCACTTTGCGGGTACGCGGCGATGATGAACTGGTAGGTTTGCGCCGCATCGACAAACAGTTTCTGTCGTTCCAGGCACAAGCCGCGCATCATCGATGCTTCCGGCCACACGTAAGGCCGAGCTCGGCTGGCGCGTTCGACTTTGGACAGTTCGAGCATCACCTGCTCGCAATTGCCACGGTCATAGGCGCTGTAGGCGTTATTCAAATGATGGTTCATCGACCAACGGGTGCAGCCCGTGACGCTGAGGGCGCTGATGGCAAGGGCGGCAATGAGCACGAATCGCATGGGGGTTCTCCTGTCTTGAGCTCTGTATCGACCCGTTGGCGAAAATCTTCAATGATCGGGTGCGGGAATGAGCGTGTAGCAGCATAAGACAAGCGGTAACGAATCACCCGCTTCGGAGTATTCGCGCAAGGTGGCACTCAACGTCCTGACCGAGCGAAAAAAAACCCACTGAGCCGCCAAGGCTCAGTGGGCTTGCAAATGAACGAAGACGTTCCGGTCATTCGACTACGAAGGATCGACTCCGCGACGCAGGCGAAGGCCCATAATTATTGGTCTGGACTGCCGAAATAGTATTCCGACCCTCAGGCAGGTTTTCAGAAGCATTACCTGACCAAGTACCGTCCGACCATACGCGGACTTTCAATAACAAAAGCTTGTCTTCCGTTCTAACCTCAACGATGGCATCTGGAACACCGGTTCCCTTTAATCTGACTGGGTTTTCCACTGTAGCGGCCGTTCCCGGTTCAACGATTACCGGCTCCGCCGGTTGCTGAGAGTTTGTAGTCATGTTGTCATCTCCCTGACTCGTCACCTGTTGACGAAGCTCCAGCGCATTCAATCCCGCCCTCAAGCGCCTGCCTACCTGATAGAACTGACAGTGCCGACAAACGGTAGGCCTATTGAAATCGGTGTGGCTGAAAACTTTCGGGATTGTTCGTTTCAAGAAACAAACGAATAAGTAGTGCAAACGAACAATGACTACAACCAGAGACCATAGTAGCCTCACCCAGCGCTTGAACTCAGGAGTCTATGCATGTCCGTCCGTCGCACCAAAATCGTCGCTACCCTTGGCCCGGCCAGTAACTCGCCGGAAGTTCTCGAACAGCTGATTCTGGCTGGCCTGGACGTCGCCCGCCTGAACTTTTCCCACGGCACCCCCGACGAGCAC
>Ga0255334_1000401_pt1 | contig 36351 bp, 32 predicted proteins | sample EtOH5_35cm_T3_12_FD_202080 | JGI IMG/M metagenome (GOLD analysis project Ga0255334, IMG submission 202080) | Sandy soil microbial communities from University of British Columbia, Vancouver, Canada - EtOH5_35cm_T3_129 | ecosystem: Engineered > Artificial ecosystem > Sand microcosm > Unclassified ... | reverse complement strand
TCTTCTGCTACCTGATGGCGCAACTTTTCGAATCCTTTTCCTCGTTGACTCATTGTTGTTCGCCCCCTACTTAAAAGTATACTTGAATTGGGGTCCTACTCTCCAATCCAATTAGGGGGCTAAATAGATAATGCAGGAATTTTGCGGGGTGCAGCCCCACCTATGAGGGAGAATGAGAAATAACCTGCGCTTTTGCAGGAATACAGGCATGAAGGCGGATCGGGAAGAAATTTCCTGCACTTTTGCAGCAATCGCGAGGCAATCGTGTGTAATCGTGTGAAGCAAGCGTGCAACAATCGTTAGTTAGGCAAGCATGTGTCAAGCGGCGGCAGCCCACAATTTTACCATCCTCAACTCACTTTCCGGAGGGCCATGCCGAGTTTATAAAAGAAAGAGCCCTCCCCCATTGGTTTGCAACCAGTGGAGAAAGGCTCTTTCTTGTACATTTCCTGAGATTCCAACATCCAGTCGGCAGTTCTCCGCCCGCCCTCGCCTCATTTCCGCAATATCCATGCAAAAAGCGCGAAATCCCTCATCAACACGCTTGAACCTGGGTTCCGTTGGCGGAAGTTTGGCGGCCCAACGAAAGATCTGATATCTTCGTTACCGGACCTGCGGGCTTGACGGCTGGGCGCGAGCCGGCAAACGAACCAAACAGGAGAGCTACATCCCCAGCCACTTCTTAAACAGGCGCTTGGTCGTATCCTTGTTCATCTCCGCGATGGACGTGGTGAGCGGGATGCCCTTGGGGCAGGAGCGGACGCAGTTCTGCGAGTTACCGCAGCCCTCGATGCCACCGTCCTCCATCAGCGCGTCGAGCCGCTCGTCCTTGTTCATCTCGCCGGTCGGATGGGCGTTGAACAGCCGCACCTGGGAGATCGCGGCGGGGCCGATGAAGCTGGTGCGGTCGTTCACGTTCGGGCAAGCCTCCAGGCAGACGCCGCAGGTCATGCACTTGGACAGCTCATAGGCCCACTGCCGCTTGGCCTCAGCCATCCGCGGGCCAGGACCGAGGTCGTAGGTGCCGTCGATGGGAATCCACGCCTTGACCTTCTTCAGCGCGGCAAACATCCGGCCGCGGTCGATCACGAGGTCGCGGATCACCGGGAAGGTCTTCATCGGAGCGATCCGGATCGGCTGCTCCAGCTTGTCGACGAGCGCGCTGCAAGCCTGGCGCGGCTTGCCGTTGATCACCATAGAGCAGGCGCCGCACACCTCCTCCAGGCAGTTGGACTCCCAGCAGACGGGCGTCGTCTTCGCTCCGCCCGCGTTCACCGGATTGCGCTGGATGTCCATGAGCGCGGTGATGACGTTCATGTTGGGCCGATAGGGAACCTCAAACTCCTCGGTGTAGGTAGGGGACTTCGGATCGTCCTGGCGGGTGACGATCAACCGCACCGTCCGCTTGACGGACGAAGCGACCGCGACCGCCGCCGTCCCCGTTCGGTCGCGCCGCTCCGCCGCGTCCCGTTCAAGCGGAAGCGCCGCTCCCGCCGTACTCGCCTGCGGCCGGGCCGCGGAGCCGGTATCCGGCGCTAAATGCTCCTCGACCGCCATGCTTGCCGTCCCCCGCAAGCCCGGCGCCGCTCCGGCAAGTCCCGCACCGGCAGCCATTCCGCTCCCGGCCCCCGCCAGCGCCGTGTCCATCGCCGCATTCGCCGCTCTGTCCGCCATATCAGTGCGCTCCTTTCTTCTTGTCCGCCGTATAGTCGCGCTTGCGCGGCAGGATCAGCGAGACATCCACCTGCTCGTATTCAATCGCCGGACCGTCTGGCGTATGCCGCGCCTTCGTCGTGCGCAGGAAGTTCTCGTCGTCGCGGTTCGGGAACTCCGGCTTGTAGTGTGCCCCCCGGCTCTCGTTGCGCAGCAGCGCCCCCTTCGTCATCGCCTGGGCCAGCACCAGCATGTTCCACAGCTGGCGGGTGAAGGACACGCCCTGGTTGCTCCAGCGCGCGGTGTCCGTCATGCTGATCCGCCGGTAGCGCTCCTTCAGCACCTCCAGGCGGTCCAGCGTCTCCTGCAGCTTGCCGTTGTAGCGGACGACCGTCATGTTCTCGGTCATCATCTCGCCCAGCTCGCGGTGGATCCGGTAGGCGTTCTCGCTGCCCTCCATACGCAGGAGTTGCTCGTACTTGTCCGCCTGCCGGTCCCGCTCCGCGTCGAACAGCCGCGAGGACGCCTCCTCCACATGACGCGAGAGTCCCTGCATGTACTCGATCGCCTTCGGACCGGCTACCATGCCGCCGAAGATCGACGATACGAGCGAGTTCGCCCCGAGCCGGTTGGCTCCGTGCACGGTATAATCGCATTCTCCGGCCGCGAACAGTCCGGGTATATTCGTCATCTGATTGTAATCCACCCACAGCCCGCCCATGGAATAGTGGACCGCCGGGAAGATTTTCATCGGAATCTTGCGCGGGTCCTCGCCCATGAACTTCTCGTAAATGTCCAGAATGCCGCCCAGCTTGATATCGAGCTCCTTGGAGTCCTTGTGCGAGAGATCGAGATACACCATATTTTCGCCGCCCACGCCGAGCTTTTGGTTCACGCAGACATCGAAAATCTCCCGGGAGGCGATATCGCGGGGAACGAGATTGCCGTAGGCGGGGTATTTTTCCTCCAGGAAGTACCAGGGCTTGCCGTCCTTGTACGTCCAGATGCGGCCGCCCTCGCCCCGCGCCGATTCGGACATGAGCCGCAGCTTGTCGTCGCCGGGAATCGCCGTCGGGTGAATCTGGATGAACTCGCCGTTGGCATAATAGACGCCTTGCTGGTAGACCGCGCTCGCCGCCGTGCCCGTGTTGATGACAGAGTTGGTCGTCTTGCCGAAAATAATCCCGGGCCCGCCCGTCGCCAGGATGACCGCATCCGCCGGGAATGCCCTCAGCTCCATTGAGCGCAGGTCCTGCGCGGTGATGCCGCGGCATACGCCTTGGTCGTCCAGCACCGCCGAGGTGAACTCCCAGAACTCATACTTGGCGACGAGCCCGGTCGATTCGTGGCGGCGGACCTGCTCGTCGAGCGCGTACAGCAGCTGCTGACCGGTCGTCGCCCCGGCGAACGCCGTGCGGTGGTATTTCGTCCCTCCGAACCGGCGGAAATCGAGAAAGCCCTCCGGCGTCCGGTTGAACATGACCCCCATGCGGTCCATCAGATGGATGATGCCGGGAGCGGCGTCGCACATCGCCTTGACCGGCGGCTGGTTGGCGAGGAAGTCCCCGCCGTACACCGTATCGTCAAAATGCTCCCAGGTTGAGTCGCCCTCCCCCTTCGTATTGACCGCCCCGTTGATGCCGCCCTGCGCGCAGACGGAATGCGAGCGTTTTACCGGCACGAAGGAGAACAGCTCCACCGATACCCCGGCCTCCGCCGCCTTCACGGTAGCCATGAGGCCCGCGAGCCCGCCGCCAACCACAATGAGTTTATTCGCTGCCATCTCAAACCACCTGCCCTTCCACGACCGCAGCCGCCGCCTTTTCAAAACCCGCTCCGGTGAACGCGCCGAGGGTCAGCACGAACATGACGGACATCACGAGAAACAGCGCGAACCAGATGTAGCCGGAGATTTTTTGCGCCCGCGGGCCGACGGTGATGCCCCAGCTGACCAGGAACGACCACATGCCGTTGGTAAAATGGAAGGATGCCGCGATCGTCGCGATTATGTATAACGCGTAAGACACGGGCTGGGTGAGAATTTCGTGCATGCGGACGCCGAGCTCCTCGTGCGTCACGTTGCCGAGAGCGAGCTGAATCCGCGTTTCATAGACGTGCCAGCCGATGAAGACGAGCGTTATGACACCGGTTACACGTTGCAGCATGAACATGATGTTGCGGTAGTAATGATACTGCTTGACGTTGTTTTTGGAGGTGAAAGCAACATACAAGCCATAAATTCCGTGATAGAGGATCGGCAGCCAAATGAAGACAATTTCCAGACCCAGAAGCAGCGGCAGGTTGTTGATCCATTCGATCTTCCTGTTGAAGCCCTCGGCCCCTTCGTTATAAGCGGCGTAGTTCGTGATCAGATGCTCCAGCAGAAAGAACCCGATCGGCACCACTCCGAGCAGCGAGTGGATCTTGCGAAAATAATACGAATTCCCCTTCATCTGTCCGCCTCCCAACGATTGCGTGGTCAACTCCATAACCGCGGCTTCTTCCCTCTTACAACAAATAACCCTGCCGCAAACAATTGATGCAGTGTTCACATGATTGTCAAATTACCGGGGATCACTGTGATCAATTTCATAGTACTCCTTTTGTTCTTAGAATGAAATATCAATCCGAGAATAGTGACTTCATCCATCGGGCGGCGGTTCCAAAATGCAGCGCTAGTCCCAGTTCGACGCTGGATGACCCCAGGAAGCAGGCTGCGTACCGCCATGGACAAGCTGATGAAAGCTGATCGTCAATCCGGAGGGTCCGGTGGCATTCGTCAGACTCAGTTGGGAATCCATCTGGGATCATCAATGAGAATGGCTCACCTCATTCGTTGCTTTTTGCCGGAGGCCACTAAACTATAAAAACCCATTACCATAGGGAGAACCGCCCTGTTCCTCCTCCAGCGTCAAGAATCGTTTCAACGTCCGCCAGACGACTTTCAATCTCCCGTTCCAAATGGGCATGCAGGATTTGATCGTCCATAAAAAGCCGATCCCGGTTGACCTCTTCAACCGCTTTATGCGGCAGGCTCCAATACTTTTCCGATACCTGTTCATAATCACGACCCATGTTCCTATTCCCCTCCCTTTGAAAAAGCATGAAAAGAGCCGTGGTAAACCAGGGACTTGATTTTTCCCAAGTCGCCTGGTGCCCACGGCCCTGAACGGCAATCCGATCCGAATGCATCCGGCTATCACTGGATTTCCATAAGGTAATCCTAACATTCCTTCAGCCGCCCGGCAGAGGCCGCAACCTCCACTCACCGCCGCCCATCCTCCCCCTCCAGCAGCCCGAGCCGCCGGGCGGCGAAGCCGGTGGTGCTGGCCTGCACCAGAATGGTCAGCAGCACGGCGAGGAAAGTGACCGCCGAGATGACCTCATGATGCGCGACGCCGGCGCCGGCGAGCATGCCGGCGAGGGCGGCGGGGATGACCCCGGTCTCGCGCACCCAGAACATGAAGAGGAGCTCGTTCCGCTCCCAGCGGGCGCGCCGGTCGGGCAGGGCGCAGGCGAGCACCGCGAGCGGCCGGGCGACGAGCATGAACACGGCGATGACGCCGAGCGCCGGCCAGAGGTGCTCGCGGATGACGGCGAAGTTGACCTGGCTGCCCAGCAGCACGAAGATCAGCATGCGCATGATGACCGTGACCGTATCCGCGACATGGTCCATCTCCTGCCGCTTGTCCGCCAGGTTCAGCTTGAACAGCGGCGCGTTCCCCCAGATGAGGCCGGCGACGAAGGCAGCCATGAAGCCGCTGACCTCCAGCCGGTCGCCGACGAGATACGCGGAAAGCGCCGCCGTGAGCATTAGAATGGCTCCATCGTCGCGGAACCAGGCGAAGCGGACGTGCCCGGCGAGGAACGCCCCGGCGATTCCGATGACGGCGCCGACGGCGATTCCGCCGAGTGCCGTCTGGAGGAAATCGCCGATCCCCGACAGAAGCGTCACCTGCTCCGTCCCCTGAACCGCCGCGAGGAGAGAGAAGGCGAGTATCGAGCCTGTGGCGTCATTGAACGCCGATTCGCTTTCCACCGTCTCCCGCACCTTCGGGCGGATGCGCACCTGTTTGAACACCGGGATGAGCGTCGCCGGATCGGTGGACGCGATCACGGCTCCGAGGAGCAGCGCATACAGCCAGTCCAAGCCGAGCAGAGCGTGCGCCGCCAGCGCCGTCAGCGCGCAGCTGATCAGCACTCCCGGCACGCTGAGCAGGGCGACCGTGACCCAGACCCGCTTCAGGCCGGCGAGCCGGATGTTCCGTCCGCCGTCGAAGAGAATGAGCGCCGAACCGGCGCTCAGGATGAATTGGTTGAGGAAGGAGCCGCTTTCCACCCGCACCCAGCCGAGCCCTTGGCCCAGCAGCATCCCGGCGAGCAGGAATACCGCCACGTCCGGCAGCCGCAAGGTCCGGGCCAGCTTGCCCGCCGCCATCCCGGCGAGAACGATGAGGACGAACAGATACAGCACATGATCGGTCATTTGAGCCGTGTCCACTTCTTTGCCGCCTCCCTTATCTGTCCACGAGCTGCCTGGCCCGCGATCTGTCTGCCCCGTGAGTTGTCTGCCCGCGAGCTATTTGTCCGTGATCGCCTCTTCAAAGCTCTCGATCTGTCCGTTCGTGCCGATTACGACCAGCACATCCTCCGCCTCGACGATCGCGTCGGCCTCGGGGGCGATGATAACCCTCCCCGTCCGGTTGAAGAGAGCAACCACGCTTGCGCCGAAGCGGGCGCGCGGATTGATCTCGCGGAGCGCCTGGCCGGCGATCTGGGGCGTCGCGGCGAGCTCCGCGATCGTGTATTCCTGCGACAGCTCGATGTAGTCGAGCAGATTCGGCGTTCCCAGCTGATGGGCGACGCGAATGCCCATATCCCGCTCGGGAAAGACCACGCGATCAACGCCGATCTTGTCCAGCACCTTGCCGTGAATCTTCGACACAGCCTTGGCTACCACCGTCTTGACGCCGATGTCCTTCAGCAGGATCGCGGTCATGATGCTCGTCTGGACATCGCTGCCGATCCCCACCACCCCGCAATCGAAATTGCGCAGGCCGAGGGAGCGCAGCGCCCCCTCGTCGATGGCATCCGCTACCACCGCATGGGTGAGGTACGGGCTCATCTCCGCCACCCGTTCCTCGTCGCGGTCGATGCCCAGCACTTCAAGCCCGAGCTGATGGAGCTCGCGGGCCAGGCTGGCTCCGAATCTCCCCAAGCCGATGACGACAAACTGATTTTTCCGCATCTCGCTCTTCCCTTCCTTCCCGTTCCATCCGGCGTTCCCGCTCATGCATCCGGCGTTCCTGCTCAAGTTGGGCCATCAGGCCGGCCGGTCCCATCAAGCCATACCATTCTCGCCAAGCCATTACCCGATCGTGATCCTGCCCTCCGGATACCGGTAGAGCTCTTTTTCCGGCTTCGGCTGCAGCGCATAGGCCAAGGTCAAGGGACCGAGCCGGCCCAGGTACATCATGAAAATGATGAGAATCCGGCCGACGATGGACAGATCGGGGGTAAGTCCCATGGACAGCCCGACCGTACCGAAGGCGGATGTCACCTCGAACAGAATGCGCAGGAAACTCACATCCTCAGTCGTAGAGAGCACCATGGACACGACGATCACCAGCATGAGGGCGAACAGGGTCATCGTGATCGCTTTGTAGATGCGGTCCTTCGCCAGCCGGTTACGGAAGAAGACGATGTCCTCCTTACCCCGCAGCATGGCGATCATCGCCCCAACCAGAATGGAGAACGTGGTGGTCTTGATCCCGCCGCCAGTGGAGCCGGGAGACGCCCCGATGAACATCAGGATGATGGTAAAAAACTGCGAAGCCTGCCGCATGCCGGACACGTCGATCGTATTCGCGCCCGCCGTCCGGGGAGTGACCGATGCGAAGAAGGCGGCGAGCACCTTGCCCCCGGGGCCGAGCGGCTGCAGCGTATGCGGATTGGTGTATTCAAAGACATAGATCACCAACGCTCCGATCCCGATCAAGAGGCCGGTTGACGCGAGCACCACCTTCGTATGCAGCGAGAGACGCCTGCTGACCCGGTAGTCGTTCACATCCGCGATGACGACAAAGCCGATGCCGCCGATGACGATCAGCAGCATGACGACGATGTTCACCAGCGGATCGTTGGCATACGAGGTCAGGCTGCTGAACGGGCCGGTCAGCGGGCCGAAGAGATCGAATCCGGCGTTGTTGAACATCGATACCCCGTGAAAAAGACCGAAAAACAGCGCCTGCCCGAACGGCATGTCCGCAGAAAAGCGCAGGGCGAGCAGCAGGGCGCCCGTTCCTTCCACGACCAGGGAGTAGAGAATCACGCGGCGGATCAGCCGGACGATGCCGGCCACGCTGCTCTGGTTCAAGGCCTCCTGCAGGATGAGCCGCTCGCGGAACGAGATTTTGCGGCGGAAGACGAGCATGATCAGGCTGCCCATCGTCATGAATCCCAATCCGCCGATCTGAATCAGCAGCAGGATGATGACCTTGCCCAGCATGCTCCAGTGGAGGCCGGTATCCACGACGACCAGCCCGGTCACGCAGGTGGCCGAGGTAGCGGTGAAGAGGGCATCCAGAAACGGGGTGGATCGCCCCGAGGCGGAAGCGGCGGGAAGCGTCAGCAGGAATCCGCCCAGCAGGATGATCAGGGCAAAGCCGATGACGAGAATTTGCGGCGGAGTCAAGCGGGTGAATAAGCGATGCGCGCTGCGGCTTTTGGCGATTAGCTTGGCCATGAACTTACCCTTCTCCTTCCCGGCTCCGGCCGTTCCTCTTCGGCTAGGTTATTCATAATGAAGAAGATTATAGCGCGCGGACGCCCGTTTTTCCAATCTTTTTCTGATCAACTCGCGGTCATGGACTCTACAGATTGGCAAAGGGTATAATTAGCAGGAAAGAACTCTCAGGAACGAAGGACGATTGAAGGGGGAAATGGTTTGTTCTCAATCCGGCTTAACCGCAGCCTTCTCATCATGGCGCTGATCGGCGTCGCTCTTTATTTATCGGTGAACGCTTGGTATCAATACCAGCAGAAGACCAATCCGGACGCCTTTTCCGCGCTGCCCCCCGTCTCCAAGCAAATGGCGGAGAACACGGCGCTCAAGTGGTACCAGGGCAAGTTCGGCAGCCCCGCGGCTGAGGCGGAGAGCACCGTTTACATCACGGACAAGAAAACCGAGGCTTATCTGGAAAAAAACGGCCTGGCGGACGAATACGAGAAGAAATTTCAAAAGATTCTTCCGCTCGATTTCTGGAGGGTCACCCTGAAAGCCGCAGGCGGCGAAAGGATCTACATCCGGGTCGGCATGGATGAGGCCAAGGTCTACGGGTTCCAGTCGGTCGACCCCTACCGGGCCGATGTGCTATCCATGACCGGAGCGACTCCGCAGCAGGCGCTGCAGGATCTGGGATACCGGCCGGACGATTTTCAAGTGGAACTGGCCGCCCCGCAGACCGGGTCTCGGGACGACGAGCTATTCCTGGTCCGCTATTCCAGCAAAACGGTCAAAATCGGCGCGGCTCAGCTCGTGATCGGCCAGAACGGCAACCAGCAGAAAGGAATCACGGAGATCGTGCCGTTCTTCCAGCTGCCCGACGATTTTCTCTCCTGGCTGAAAAAACAAGACTCCGGCGCCGCCCTCTACAGCGTCCTCTACATGGCGGGCGCTCTGATCTTCGGCATCGTCGGGCTGATCCTGATCATCATCAAGCGCAAGAACTCACGGTTCAGCCGCGGCATCCTGTTCAGCCTTGTTTTTCTCTCCGCGATCGGCGTCTACACCTGGAACAGCATACCGGCCCAGACGGCCAGCGTGGAGCCGAAGCAGCTCAACTACGTGAGCAACAGCTTCCTCTTCTTCTCCAGCATGATCCTCTACGTGCTGCTGGCCGTATCCGTCTACTTCAACGCCGTCGCCGGGGATATGCTGTGGCGGGAAAGAGGCTGGAATCCGTGGCTTCGCTGGAAGGATGCGAGCTTCGGGAGGCACGTCTACGCGAGCATGGGCCGCGGCTACCTGCTCGCCATCTTCGTCATGGGCGTTCAACAGGTTCTGTTCCTGTTCGCCTTGGGCGCCTTCCATTCGTTCTCCGTCAGCGATCCCTCCCAGTCCATGGATAACCTCTACTGGCCCTGGCTGTTCCCAAGCCTGGCCTGGTACGCGGGGATCGGCGAGGAGATCGCCTTCCGGCTGTTCGGCATCGCCCTGTTCCGCAAGATTCTGCCGGAAGGCCGGAGCCCCGTCTCACAGCAGGTCATCCGCTTTCTCAGCGTGCTGCTGCCCGCTTTGATCTGGGCCGCCGGCCATGCCAGCTACGCCTTCTACCCGAACTATACGCGCCTCTTCGAAGTGACGGCGCTCGGCATCGTCTTCGGTTACGTGTTCCTCCGGTACGGCCTCTATACCGCCATCTTCACCCATGTCTCGATGGACATCGTTCTCATGAGCCTGGCGTATATGGCGGCGGTGCGCACGCCCGGCTCGATTCTGCTCGGCGTGTTCTATATGGCGACTCCCTTCCTGGTCGCCGCCGTCATCCTGTTCCTGCACCGGAATTTCCACAGGGCGCCGGCGGTGTCGGTCACGGATTCGTCTCCTGCTCTGCGCCTGTACTCGGACCCGGAGACGGATCTTGAGACGGATCCGGATCGGACGCCGAATCCGTAGGCTCCTCCTGGCGCAGCGCCCGGAGGATGGTGCCCGCCAGCTTGTCGCCGATACCGAGAGGCCGGAAGTCTTCGACTGCGGCCTCTCTTATTTTTTTGAGCGAGCCGAAATGCTTGAGCAGCTGCTTGCGCCGCTTCTCGCCGATGCCGGGGATGGCGTCGAGCTGGGAGGCGACCATCGACTTGCCGCGGATCTCGCGGTGGAAGGTGATCGCGAAGCGGTGCACCTCGTCCTGGATGCGCTGCAGCAGGTAGAATTCCTGGCTGTCGCGGGGCAGCGGCACGACCTGCGGCGGGTCTCCCGCCATCAGCTCGGCCGTCTTGTGCTTGGCGTCTTTGACCAGCCCGCAGACGGGCAGGAACAGCCCGAGCTCATTCTCGAGCACATCGGCCGCCGCCGAGATATGACCCCGGCCGCCGTCGATGACGATCAAGTCGGGCAGCGGCAGCCCTTCCTTCAGCACCCGCTCGTAGCGCCGGCGCACGACCTCGCGCATCGTCTCGTAATCGTCCGGCCCCTGCACGGTCTTGACCTTGTACTTGCGGTATTCCTTCTTGTCGGGCTTGCCGTCGGTGAAGACGACCATCGCCGAGACCGGGTCGCTGCCCTGGATGTTCGAGTTGTCGAACGCCTCGATGCGGTGAATCGGCCCGGTACCGAGGTATTCGCCGAGGTTTTCCACCGCCTTCACCGTGCGGGCTTCGTCCCGCTCGATCAGGCGGAACTTCTCGTCGAGCGCCATCCGCGCGTTCTTCACCGCCATGCCGACCAGCTTCTTCTTGCGCCCGCGCCGCGGGATGTGCAGCTTGACGCCGAGCCAGGTCTCCAGCGTCTCCTTGAGGTCGCCGGTGCTGCGGACCGCTCCTTCCACGGCGTCGGCATTCTCGGCGTCGGCGTTCTCGGCGTCGTCCGCCGCGTCATCCGCTTCCTCGTCCGCCCCGCCGGCGCCCTCTTCCACTGCGGCCTCATCGTCCTCATCGTCAGCCTCGCCGAACGCTCCGTCTTCGCCGTCCACATCGTCTTCCTCGCCGGCCCAATCCTCCCGGCTCCCCTCGTCCGCCGCGTCATCCGCTTCCTCGTCCGCCGCTTCGTCCGCCCCGCCGGCGCCCTCTTCCGCTGCGGCCTCATCGTCCTCATCGTCAGCCTCGCCGGCGGCTCCCGCCTTCTCCGGCTCGCCGCCTTCCTCCGCCTCCTCGTCCGGCGCCTCCTCGTCCGGCAGCGCCGTGCCGGGGGCGGCGGGCAGCAGTACCTCGCGCGGAATCGCCGGGTTGTTGCTGTAATACTGCGTCACGAACGAGAGAAAATCGTCATACTCCTCGCCGTAATAGGGGAAGACCGAAGCGTGGCGCTCGATCATTTTGCCTTGGCGCATGTACAACACCTGCACGCACATCCAGCCCTTGTCGACGGCATAGCCGAAAATATCGCGGTCGACGCGGTCGAGCGTGGTGATCTTCTGCTGCTGGGTGACGGCGTCGATGCTGGCGATCTGGTCGCGGAACTCGCGGGCCCGCTCGAACTCCAGATTTTCCGCCGCCTCGTGCATCTTCTTCTCGATCTCCTTGCGGATCTCCCGGTGGCCGCCGCCGAGGAACCGCTGAATGTCGTTCAGCATGTCGCGATAAGTCTCGGGCGGCACCTCGAACTCGCAGGGGGCCGCGCACTGGCCGATGTGATAATACAGGCACACCTTCGGCGGCATCGTGCGGCATTTGCGCAAGGGATAGAGCCGGTCAAGCAGCTTCTTCGTCTCATGCGCGGCGTATGCGTTGGGATAAGGGCCGTAGTATTTCGCTTTGTCCCCCGCGACCTTGCGGGTCACCTCCAGCCGGGGATGTTCCTCGTTCGTGATTTTGATGTAGGGATACGTCTTGTCGTCCTTGAGCAGAACATTGTAGCGCGGCGAATGCTTCTTGATCAGGTTGCATTCGAGGATCAGCGCCTCCATGTTGCTCGCTGTGACGATATATTCAAAGTCCCGGATCTCGCTCACGAGCCGCTGCGTTTTGCCGTCATGGCTCCCGGTAAAATAAGAGCGGACCCGGTTCTTCAACACCTTGGCCTTGCCGACGTAGATGATCTTGCCGTCCTGATTCTTCATCAGGTAGCAGCCGGGCTGATCGGGAAGCAGGGCCAGCTTGTGGCGGATGTTTTCCGGTACGGATGCGATCATATGTTCACCTCATTGTCATAAAAAAAGAGCAGGGGAATCGCCCGGCAGCGCCGCCGGTGTCCTCCTCCTGCTTTTCGTGCGCTTCCCCTGCTTATTGATGGCGGGAAACGACATTCTTCAGCGCATCCTTGGACTGGAAGCCGACGATCTTGTCGACCGGCTGGCCGTCCTTGAACACGATCAAGGTAGGAATGCTCATGACTCCGAAACGGGATGCGGATTCGGGATTGTCATCCACATTCAGCTTGGCGATTTTCACGCTATCTCCGAACTCTTGATCCAGCTCTTCAAGGACCGGCGCAATCATTTTGCAAGGGCCGCACCACGGTGCCCAAAAATCCACCAGAACGGTTCCCTTGTCTTCCACTTCACCGCCGAAGGTTTGGTCCGATACGTTGACGATTGCCATGGTTGATCCTCCTTTTCTAAAGTAAGGGCCTATCCAGAGATAAGCTCCGAATGACGCTACTTTTCTATCTTACCCATTTCCAAGCAACAAGTAAAGCAAGCCTGAGGGGGATGACAGGCCTGCTTTCGGGAAAAAATCGATAATGGAAGAAAGCAGGGCGTTCGGGCTATTCCTGACTCAGCGACACCGCGGGGCTCGCGCTCCGCTGCCTCCGCTTGAGGACGAAGGGAGAGAGGCCGAGGAAGAACAAACCGCCCGCTCCGATAAAGCTGAGGATTCGCGCCGGCTCCTGCCAGCCGAGATTCTGCCGGAAGTAGAAGAGGTCGCGCAGCCCCTCGACGCTGAAGCGGAACGGCACCCAGGAGTAGAGCAGGCTGCGGGTCATGTGCGGCAAGGCTTCGTAGGGAAGCGACAGGATGGGAAGGCCGAAGAAGAACAGGATGAACAGCAGCGGCATCCCCACCAGCCCCATGTATTGCAGCACCGCGGCCTGGACCAGGAAGAAGGCGCAGAAGGCGAGCAGCAGGAAGCCGGCAACCGGCCAGAAGTCCGGAATATCCAGGCCGATGACACGGACGTTCAGCAGCAGGATGGCCGCTACGGCGAGAAGACCAAACAACAGCCCCGTTCCGATCTGGCCGAGAACGAGCGAAAAGCTGCGCTCTCCCGACCGCACCTTGCGCGAAGCCTGCAGCTGAATGATCGAGCTGATGAGGGCCGCCATCCAGACAAGCTGGGTCAGAGCGACGGGAGCGTTGCCGCCCGCCGTATTCGCCGCGATCGGGTGCACGATCGTCTCCTTGAGCTGCAGCGGCGCGGCCAATGCGGCGGCCTGAGCCGTGTTCAGCGAATCGCCGCGCTTCTTGAGCTCCGCGCTCAGCTGGCTGCGGAGCTGGGCATTGATGGCCGCCACGGTTTTCTCCGTGACTTGAACGGAGGCGTTCGCACCGGCGGCGTTCATGCCCTGATTGATCCGCAGCTCGACCTCGGCGGATGCGGCCTGGGGAGTGGCTATGGACAAGAGGTGCTGCGTCAGGTCCGCCGGGAGGATGAGCGCGGCATAAGCATCCTGCCGGTCAAGGGCGGCGGCTGCCGCCGAGGCGCTCGCGGCCGTCGTCCATTTGAGCGTCGGCGCCGTTGCGCTGGCCGGGCGTGCTTCCGTCAGCGACTGCTGAATGAGCTTGCCATAATTCAATTCGGTTCCATTCGGGAGCTTGGCTCCGGTATCCCCCATCACCAGCATGACGGGAAGATCCTTGGGGGTTGGGCTGACGGTCGGCCCCATCAGCGCTGAAGACAGGATCAGGATGATCGCAGCCACCAGCGCGAAACCGATCCACAGTATCTTTTGACGAAACAGGCCTTTCACATTCTTCATTTTCTCCACTCCCTTTGTCGGTATTTCACTGAACATCCGGTGAATATTTGAACGAAGCAGGACAGCAGCTTTACCGCTTCCGTTCTTGCTCCGGTATTTTCTCTGGATTAGAGAAGGGCCGAGGACGAACGGCCGCCGAATTTCAGGAAGCGAGCCGAATAACGGGCATTTTTACCGCTGTTAAATCCCAGGAGCCAGTTAAGGTCAAAATAAGGGAAGTTTTTACCGCTATCCTTCCGAAGTCTCCTCGATCCGGTCATTTCATGATTTTTAGCGGTAATTTTTACCGCTGTTCTCGCGGATATGGAGCTTCACCTAAGAATAAGAGGAGAATCTCCCCTTAATTCATCGAGAACGGAGTTTCATCGAGGACGACGAGAAAAGATGGCGGCAAACCCGGGAAGCCGCGCCCTCCTCCCGACAAACGCGGAATTTAGCCTGGGATCGCGGCTCTACGGCTTCCACGTCTCGATCAGATGATGGGTCATCACGCGGAAATAATCGTCGTAATCCTGCTGGAGCAAGTTGATGCCCGAGATCATCTGGAACATGACCGATGTCCAGACGGACATGAACTGCCTGGCCGCCAAGTTGCTGTCCATATGGCGAACCTCTCCGGCTTGCATGCGGGCCTCCAGAAGCTCCTGCATCCAATCGATCCGTTCGAGAATCATTTGTTCCAGCGCTTTGTTGACCTCACTGCCGAGCAACTCCCGCTCACGCAGTTGAATCATCAAGACGAGCTGCTCTCCTTGCATCAGGGAGTATAGGAAGCGGATGACATCCAGCAGAATGTACTCAAGCGGCTGGGTGCGGTCAGCCTTGTCGGCGAAGGCGTCAAATTGCCCGATTCGTCTTGCCTTGGCCTCATGCACGATGGCCTGGAGAATCTCCAGCTTGCCTCCCGGAAAATAGTGATACAAAAGCCCGTCCGCCATCCCGATCTTGCGGTTGATTTCACGGATGGGCGTGGCATGATAGCCTTTGGCCGCAAACAATTCCGTCGCGGCTTGCAGCAGCTGCTCCCGCCGTTCGATGGCTTGCAATTCCCGGGTCGTCGGCTGCTTTTTCGCTTTTGCCATGGCCTCTTTGTCCTCGTTTCGCTCATCGTTCGTTCAGTGAATTTATTGTATAGCGGCTCCCTGCCTTTGTCAATACCGATTCCCGGGTCCTTGGAGTATAATGAAAAAGATTGATTCCCATCATGTCGGCTTGATGCAATTCATCATCATTTTCTCATAGGGATGTGTTGTATGTTCCCCGCTTTTCCTTTACAATTCAGTACAATGAAACGGCTGGAACAGCCTTTGCGAAAGGAATGATAAAATCAACATGGCAGATAAGCTCAAGGCCGGGATCGTCGGCGGTACCGGCATGGTCGGACAGCGGTTCATCGCCCTCCTGGAAAATCACCCCTGGTTCGAGGTGACGGCGATCGCCGCCAGCGCCAATTCGGCGGGCAAGCCTTACGAACAGTCGGTGCTGGGACGCTGGAAGCTCTCCACCCCCATCCCGGAAGCTGTAAAAGGTATCGTCGTCCAGGATGCGTCGAAGGTAGAAGAGATCGCTCCGCAGGTGGACCTGATCTTCTGCGCCGTCGATATGAAGAAGGCGGAGATTCAGGCGCTGGAGGAAGCCTACGCCAAAGCCGGCGTTCCGGTCATCTCCAACAATTCCGCGCACCGCTGGACGCCCGATGTGCCGATGGTCGTGCCGGAGATCAATCCGGAGCACCTGGAGGTCATCAAGCATCAGCGCGAGCGCCTCGGCACCGCGACCGGCTTCATCGCCGTCAAGCCGAACTGCTCGATCCAGAGCTATGTGCCCCTGTTGCACGCGCTGCGCGAGTTCAAGCCGACCGAGGTCGTCGCCAGCACCTACCAGGCTATATCGGGAGCGGGCAAGAACTTCACCGACTGGCCGGATATGCTCGACAACGTCATCCCCTACATCGGCGGCGAGGAAGAGAAGAGTGAGCAGGAACCGCTGCGCATCTGGGGCACCGTGGAGAACGGCGAGATCATTAAAGCCGCCGCTCCCGTCATCACCACCCAGTGCATCCGCGTGCCGGTGACGGACGGACACTTGGCGACGGTGTTCGTCTCCTTCGAGAAGAAGCCATGCAAGGAAGAGATTCTGGAGCGGTGGCGGACGTATGCCGGCCGGCCGCAGGAATTGAAGCTGCCGAGCGCGCCCGCTTCCTTCATCACCTACTTCGAAGAAGAGAACCGGCCGCAGACGAAGCTCGACCGCGACATCGAGAACGGCATGGGCATCTCCGCCGGCCGCCTGCGCGAAGATACCCTCTACGACTACAAGTTCGTCGGTCTCTCGCACAACACGCTGCGCGGCGCCGCCGGCGGCGGGGTGCTGATCGCCGAGCTGCTGAAGGCCGAAGGCTACATCCAGCCGCGGGTGTAAAAGGAACCGGGTCTATCGAGGTTTTACCGAAGCGCCATTTCCCGCAAAAGACAAGCCGATTGCAGCATAATCGGCTTGTCGTTTTTTATGCCGTCGGCGCTAATGAATTTGATTTTAGAGTAGGCGATTCCGCGATGCTCTCTTCTACCCAGTTCACCATGAGCTGCACCATCTCATTCCATTCGTGCGTGGAAGGAGCGGCAGGGAGCCGATCGGATGACCGCATCGGTGAACATATTAAAGCTTGCGGGCAAGGTGCAAGTCGATGGTATCGTAGACGGCAAGCTCGTTCCCGTGCGTCGCGATGGTTTTCTTAAGCTCGGCTTCAAAAGCAAGCCTGACCTCTGTTGTCAAGCTGCGATGGTCCGAATAGGTGCGCAGCAGCTCGACATACTCATCCGCACGAAAGTGCCGCTCGCTGGAATAAAGCTTAAGCTCGTACTGAACAAACCCCGCTGAGACAATGGACCTCTGAATGCGGTCGTAGCGTTCTTGGTCAAGTTCCTTAGGTTTTTTGGCGGAAGTCGGCCAGTAAGCTATATAAACCTTCTGAATGGCCTGGTGCAGCGGGTCATCCACTCTGCCCACGAATGGCCGATTCCAGAACAAGGCGAGCGTTCCGCCGCTCTTCAGCAGATCGAACGCTTTCTTATGACCGATCTCCTCGGGAATCCAATAAAACGCGGTGGCGGAATAAAGCAGATCGACTTCCTGATTCGCACAGCTGTAGTCCTCGAAAGGCTGATTGACGATTTTGAAATTAGGGTAGGAGGCAAACTTTTTCGCGGTGAACTCCGCCAGATTCTTGCCTAACTCAATGGCCGTAACGCCGCACCCTGTTTTCAGGAAAGGCCCCGTCACCTGCCCCGTTCCGATCCCGACTTCGATCGTCCTGCTGTCGGCGGCGAGATTCGCATAGCGGATGATATCGGCGAACATGCCGCTAACGTATCGGGGGCGCCATTTCTCGTACGTTTCGGCGTCTTCGTCAAATGCCAGGCGTTTGTCCATTCTCTCCACCTCCTCTTTGTCTATTTCAGATTACGGTTCTCCGCGGCGTCTGTAACGGCAAGTTTCCATCACTTCTCATTCTCCCCTGATGCCAAGTAGTCCTTGTAAACGCGCAGCCGTATCCGTTGACGCGGTATAGATCATGATCTTCAGTTCCGGATCGTTTGGTTGCTGCAAAGTCACATGTTCAAACTCCATCTCACCTATACGAGGGTCGTTCCACTGTTTATGACAGTCGGCTACGATCTGAACATCATGCCGCGGCCAGGTTTCACGGAACAGCTCGCTGATACACATAAATTCCTCAATTAGCTCCTTAAATCTTATATCATTTGGAAAGTGTGCATAATCCGCACGAAACTGGGCTATCATCGCCTGTGCTTTGGCTCCCCAGTCGTTATTGTTAACTCTAAGCGAGGAATCCGTCAAAAAACGCCTCATCCAATTGGGGCGCCTTTGCAATCCCTTAGAGAATACCGGTAATTGAAATACCAACTCAGCCGCCTTGTTCCAAATGAGTAAATCCCAACCTCTCCCCAATACGACTGCAGGATTCGGTTCAAGCGACCCAACCATCCGCTCAATTCCGACATTTACTTCCTGACTCTTTTCTTTCCCCAATTCCTTGGGTTTTGCGAGCATATGAAGATAACGGCGTTCGTCTACGGTCAATCGCAATGCAGCCGCCAAGTTATCCAGCACTTCCTCAGACGGGTTTACATCTCGATTCTGTTCCAACGAGGTGTACCAAGATGTACCGATATGGGCAAGCTGGGCCACTTCTTCCCGCCTAAGTCCCGGTGTCCGGCGCCGACAGTATGAAGACAGCCCCACTTCCTCCGGAGCAAGACGTTGCCGGCGAGCCCGTAAAAATTCCCCTAGCGATATGTTTGAACCGATCTCATCCATAGAGGATCTCCCCTTATCCTGACACTGCCAATCATACGATAAACGCAGGAAGGCAATGAATTTCATAATACGCTATTCTATCAGTACAACATCAGCAAATCAAAGGAGGAAATGGAATGAATATTTTCGTCACCGGGGCTACAGGTAAAGTTGGGAGTCGCTTAGTCCCTCGATTGTTGCAACACGGCCATCAAGTTAAAATATTAATTCGCGACGCTGCGAAGGCGGAGTCGCATCTGCTGCAAGGTGCCGAGATTGTCGAAGGAAATTTGATGCGGGCAGAAAAACTTGGGGAAGCGCTGCGAAATATGGATGTCGTCGTACATCTCGCTGCCCAGTTCCGTGGTGTAGATGAGGAAACGGCAAAAAGTTCGAATATCCATGCTACCATTGCTTTAGCAAACGCCGCAATAAAAGCGGAAGTTCCGCGGTTTGTGTTTGCCAGCACCGGTCTGGTATACGGTTCTAATGGCCAATTGAGACCAAACCGTGAAGATGACGACTTGCGGCCTGCATTACTTTATCCTCAAACCAAAGCGATTGCCGAAGAAGCGCTGCGCCAACTTCACATCGAGCAGGAATTGGGGCTGCGGATCGTACGCCTCGCATTCGTCTATGGAGAAAAAGATCCCCACATTAACGAATTTCTCCCTATCATGAGTACGTGGAATCCGGCCCAACAACTTAGTATGGTGCATCATGCGGATGTATGCCAAGCGTTACTACTCGCTGCCTCCACTCCGGACATAGATGGTCGCGTCTATAATGTTGCCGACGATGCTCCCATCTCCGTTGCCGAGTTGTTTCAGCTTCATGAGCATTCCGGTCAATACGCGGCAGAAACCTCGCAGAGTGAGTTTAACCCTTTTGATATGGTCCTAGACACGACCCGAATAAGAGACGAGTTAAATTATCGTCCGATTTTCCCCTCATTCTACACAGCGAGAGATGCAGGCGCTTTGTAATAAACGTTCGTCAGATCCTCAGCGTGGATCACACATGATTGAAAACCGGAAGCAACAATTGGATAAGTACCTTGCCGAGCAAGTAAACAGATAGAGCCTCTATTCCGCCATTCGGAATAGAGGCTCCTGCTAAACGCGTTAACATTGCTTTTGCTTACTTTAATATTGTCCTTTAATTACAAAAAACGAGCCCCGAATTGTTCCGGCTAGCTTAGACTTCTGCCTAGCAAACTTAAACTTCCCTTCTAGCTCCTGTGGGATCTCCATCCCCTCAGAAAGCTTAAAACCAACCGCCCGCTTCTTAGGGTCATCAACCGTATACATGACATTGACCCCAAGACCATCCTCATAAAAAACGTAGGCAAATTTGATATTTTCCACTTGAAAACGCGACGTTTCTAAAGGTTTGGCCGCAAACTCAATATCACGTTCTTCTTTCAAAATCCGGCTCACATAATCCAGGCTCTCCTGACTTTCGCTAGCTGGTACAACCGTAAATTCATGCTTGTATTTGTTCATAAAATAACGGGCTTCATTAGCACGTAGACCAGCAAGCGCTTCTACTACAGGTGATGACTCTAAACCGACTGTAGACACATGATTAAAATCAACGATATACGACATTTCCATCTCTCGCTTTCTCTCTTTATTTCCTAACAAGTATTAACACACACCTCTTTAAATATTCGACAAATATTCGACGTTGCTGCATCCTTTCACGCCGTTGCTATGCAGCTGAGAGAACTATTTGAAGACGACGAACGTTAAGTTATTTCTTTTTAAGTATTTTATAATATCTGGAAGCGCCTCCACCGTGTTCTTGTCTTCATGCAGCACATATACGCCCCCAGCAGCTTCGACCTGATGGAAGTATCGAATGATGTCCTCTGGCTTCTTCGCATTCCAGTCCTCCGGATCTCGATTCCACAGGAGGATCTTCATATTCTGCTTCTTGGCCACGGAGACAAGTTCATCGTTAACCTCACCGTATGGGGGGCGGAACAAAGTAACGGCAGTATGCGTTAAGGTTTCGAGAACGCTGCTTGTCTTCGACAAATTTTCACTCTGTTCCTGAGGGGCGGCTTTCGTCAGTACGCTGTGATCCCAGGAATGATTCCCGATCGACATTCCATGCTCGCTCGCATAGGTAACGGCATCCGGATTGCGTTGCGCATTCTTCCCAACAAATAGAAATGTCGCCGCCAACTTGTGCGCCATCAGAATGTCCACGATCTTCTTCGTGAGCGGGGAGGGCCCATCATCGAAGGTTAAGGCGACGTATTTCTCCGGCAATCCGAAGAACTTCTTCTCTTCATCGATGTCGATGACTTCAAAGTCTGCCTCCGCCTGTTTGACGTTGGCCTGAATTGAGGCTTGTGATAAGGCTGTTTGGTCTGCCACGACAGCCGCATGTGAGACATCGCCCTTGTGCAAATCAGTAATGGATGCGGTAACAATCGGTGCATTCGAATCATTCGTTGCTACAATTGCCTTCGCTACGCCGATTTGCCCGCTAAGCATACGTACGGAATCGTCCCTGCTTACGGAAGCGATAGTTAGAACAGCCATCAGGCTGAACAGGACCAGGAGTAGATTCGCTATTCTCTGAAAGCGTGCAGGGAATCGGCTTAGGAATTGGGCTCGGCGCTGAGCGAATTTCTCTACTCCAACATCCTGCCCCCCCTCTTCCATCGGAACGGGCGGAAGGACTGCTTGCCTGATCTGTTTTATCTGATTTATGTATTCTTCGCTGCATGCAAAATACAGCGTATCCCCGGAGACGCCAGTGGTTCTGATTATGGCACTATAAAAGTTATTTCGGTAAGGATCCCACTTGGAGTAGGGAGAAAGTCGAATCCTGTCACCATTCAACGGCCTTAACGCTTCAAGCCCAAGAAACGTAAACTCGTCTATATCGATCACGTATGCAGCTTGCCTGTCCTCTTGGGTAACGCCGACCTTGATTTGGTTTGCACCATCGGAGGTCTTCCCAAGCGACAGCAGCTCCATTACCTGTGTTCTGTATGTCTCCATACCCATCCTTAATCGGTTGAAGCTCCATCAGTCGGGCCCATGTTCGGTGCAAATGGAGACGTCAGCCGGTTGGTAAAGTCATTTACAATCGTCAGGAGATGGGCCTTCTCCTGACGAAGGGCATCGAATTTCTGTTTCATTTGGGAGAGCTCGGCTTCAAGCCTCGCATTCTTCTCCTCAAGCCCGCTGATTCTCTTGTTCTTGTCGGCAGTCGTCTCGTTGTGCTTCTGAAGCAAGCCCGCATAGTTCTGACGTTCGAGCTCAATCAAGCTTTTTAGCTCCTCGATCTCACCAGACAAGGTGGAATGGAGCTCTCGGTAGTCTTCCATCATCTGGTCGACCTTCATATTCTTATCGGTCAGTCTCTGCTCCAGCTCCAGGATGCTCTTCTCGCGCTCTTCGATGACCTTGCCCAGGTTCTTCAAGTCATTGTTCAATCGATCAATTTGTCCGTTCGCATGGCTTAGCCGATCCTGCAAATCGTTGTGGCTCATTTCGACATGCTGCTTGGCCTTAATCATCTGCTCTACGGCGAATACCAGATCGAGCGACCTTTTGTCCATATGACCCTTATTTATCAAAATAGAGCCTGAAGGCTCTTCACTCGCCTCGGATTTAGTCGAATTTACCGACACTTCCTCCTGTGGTTCTTCCAAGTTCTTCCTTATGCCGAGCTCCTCTCGCGATTGCAGCTGCTCAAGTCCACTCTTCTTCTTTTGGAAAGGAGGAAACATAGGCCAATTCACCTTTTCTGAGAAAATGTCGATAAATATTTATTAAAGTTTCTTTAATTATAGATGAATCTTCCAACTTTATATGCAGGTCTAAAGTATCGATTTATACACCTCTAATTAGGCTAAAAGGCGCGGGTGCAGGTGGATACCTTCGCAATCATCTTCTGATAAGCCACCAATTCCGAAATTGTCGCTTGCATGAGAACCATCCGGCAGCTCCGTTATTCGGTCACGAATAGTAGGCGGACCCGGGATCCAACCGTTATCATGGAGCATCATGTCAGATGATGGTAGAGAGGGTGTATCCGCGAGGGATGCGCCAACCCGGATTCGAATAAGAATCACCGTAACCCATGTTTTCAATAAAATGGAAAAATCTCAGACATTGAATTCGAGTAGACGAATTGTCATGTACTGACCGAACAAATCACGTGGTCTCCCCATTTGCGCCGCTGCCGTGCACGCTTGCGGGCTCCAGCCGCAGCCAATAGGCAGAGCCAGCAGTCGCCAGCAGGAGCAGCCCCGTCGCCCAGAACACGCTGTGAATGCCTGCCACGCCGCTCACCAAACCGCCGACCATGGGCCCCAGCATGCCGCCGATCTGATTCGCGGTTTGGTTCAGGCCGAAGGCTCGTCCGCGAAAATCTTCGGTCGTCGAATGCACCACGAGGCCGTTCAAGGCGGGAAATACCGCGCAGAAGAAGATCCCGTATACAAACCGCATGATGGAAAAGCCCCAAATATTGGTCGTGGGAATCTGCGCCAGCGTCCACAGGCCGCCGAAGAACAGCCTAAGTGTACGGAATCACGCGTCCGTAATGAAATCATTACAGCATATCCCCCAAAATTAACGAAGAAGCTTCCAAAACCACCGTCGGAGCGGGGCTGGAAGCTTTTCTTTTCTGCGGATGAAATGCCCTGGTTCGTCCTCTGCTTCTTCGGATGCGGCTACTCTCGCGGACGCTGTACCCCGCGCTTGTTGCTGCCGTTCAGGGTGACCACCTGCACGAACGGGCGGATGCGCTCCATGAGCCGCCGGCCGCGCGATTCGTCCTCGCCGTCGCGGCTCGTGAAGCTGAAATGCCGCTCCAATGTGGCAAGGTCGTGATTGGACGTGAAGAACGTCGGCTTGCGGTTCATCCGGTAGTTCAGGATTGCACCGAGCACATGATCGCGCAGCCATGGGTTGAGGTTTTCGGCGCCGATGTCGTCGAACACCAGGAGGTCCGTCTCCTTCAGCAGGTCGATGGTCTCCTTCAGGCGCTGCGGCTCCTCGAACATCGACTTCAGGTCCTCGGCAAAATCGGGCATGTACACGATCACGCCGGTCAGCTCCGACTTGGCCAGCTCATACAGCAGGTAGCACATGAGGAAGGTCTTGCCGACGCCATGCTCACCCTCCAGGTAGAGGCCGTACGGCTGCAACCCCTTCTCCTTCGTCTCCTGCACGTATTCGATGAGCTGTTTGGCGTCGGGCGCCCGGTCCGGATCGATCTTGAGAATTTCCGAATGGGAATATCCCTCGTTCAAGGCGCGGTCGTCCACATAGAAGCTCTTGATGCGGCGCCGAACGGTGTTCTGCGCCTCGAAGGCCTTGAATCGCTTGCACGGGGTGCGCTGATCGTAGATCTTCGTCTCGCCGCCGCCCTGCTCGGCGATCAGGGTCGTGTAATGGCCCGGAAGGTCGTTCGGGCAGTTCGCGAGCCCCGGGCAAGCCGTCGTGCAGATCTTGTATTCCTTCAGGAACTGGTAGACCGCGTTGAGATGCGGCTTCAGATCCTCATCGTCGACAAAAGGATACCGCGCGCGCCACTTGATCAGAAGCGGATCGGCCAGGAGCTCCCGGCTCTTCTCCTCCGCCATCCGGCGGTATTCCGGCTTGATCAGCGTCTTCATGGCATTTGACAGCGACTCCATGGGCATTTCCTCCTTCCGGTGCGAAAATCCTTTCGTTCTTCGGCCGCTTCCTGCATGCCGGTCAACCTCCATCTGCTTTCCCGGCTATCCAAGTCGGCTTTCCATCCCTCCGTTTCCAGGGCGCAAACAGCCGGTCGGTCTTACGGCCATGCGAATTACGGATTGCCGTCCAGCTTTTCCGCCCACTTCACCATCTCGGCGAATTCCTCGGGCGAGAGCTTGTTGGCAGGCTTGGAGCTCTTCACCGTCGGCAGCGCCGGCTTCTGCTTCGTCCGCCCGCGCCCGCCGCCGGAACGCCCCCCCGCGTTTCCTCCGGCCTTGCCGCCGTTTGCGGACTCGGTCCGCTCCTTCAGCTTGGCCCGGTCGCGCGTGTACTCGACCGCCTGCTCGTAGGTGAGCACCTGCTTGCCGAGCATGTCCGATGCCACCGCCTCGATCGAGGATTTCGCCCAGGAGCGGCGATCGACATGAATGTAATGGACGAGAACGTTGATGACTTCCTCCGGCAGCTTGTAGTTCAGATCGATCTTCTCGAACACGTCCAGCACGCCGTCCGGCACGCTGCCCTGCGAGAAGAACCGCTTCAGCACTTTCGTATACGGATCGTTGCGCATGATCATGTTGTATTGGTGCTGGTCGCACTGGCCCTGGAAGATCGCCGGAACCTCCAGGTAGTAGGCCATCTCCACGACCTTCTCCTCGGCGCTCTCGTCCTCCGCCGGACGTAGCGGAACCACCTTGCTTAAGGTTCGCTCCAGGTCGTCCTCGCGCTTTTTGCCTTGGCGGAAATACAGGTTGGCCTTGTACTGCAGCACGTCGTGCCGAAGCGAGCCGTCCTCGTCGAACACGGAATCCTCGTCCAGGAGGCGGCAGGTCTCCTGCAGGGTGAGGTCGTATTTCTTGGCGATGATGTTGATCTCCACCAGCTGGTCCTGGCGGTATTTCAGCGCTTCGACGTACTCGCGGTTGCGCGATTCGCGGGGGAAGCGCTGGATGATATCAGTGTAGGCGAAGCCCTTGGACACCACGTCCAGCCGCGCCTTGGAATCCCGGGTCGTCGCCGCTTCGGCGAAGCCCTGCTCCAGCTCGTAATCGAACACCTGGGTGTTCAGCCGGAACAGCTCGTAGAACGGCACGGACAGGTTCTCGCCGTTGGCATCGGTGAAACCCTCCGGCTCGCTCGCCACCAGCTCGTCCTTCAGGAAGAGCAGCGTGAACTTGCCCACCTTGTCCCGCAGCAGATAGGTGAGGTGCTGGTTGCGGAAAAATTCGGCGGGCGACAGCGGCTCAAAGAGCTGGTACTCGAACACGTAGTCGTCGCTTTCCGGCAGGAAGCGCCGCACCGTCTGCAGGAGACCGACGGCCTCCAGCTTCGACGTCTGTTCGATGAAGATTTTGCGGCCGCGTTCGCCCGGTTCCAGGTCGAGCGACAGGAACAGCGTCCGCTGCTGCTCCAGCGAGGAGAAGCCGACCCGGTCGCCCTCCAGCTGCTGGTACAGCGTCGAATAGACGCCGATCGCGAACGCCCCGACCATCGGCTGGTACATCTTGGTCAGCATCTTGTAATCCAGACTGCTCAGGGAAAAATCCCGAAACACGCAAAACCGGTGATTCTCGGTAAAGTGCAACATATTGGTCATGCGCATAACAGCAAAACCCCATCCTCGCGCGAATATCGTTCTACCATTCTACCACACAAATCGACAAGCTTGGGGTCCCGGCGCGCAAAAAAAAGATTTCCTTTTTGGCATCGAGATGCAGCGGGAAAATGGGAAAGAAGGAATAAGGAGGGCATTGAGCGGGGTAACTATGCTATAATCATAGGGCAGTAGAAAGGCTAATATGGGCGGTCGGCTAGTCTCCCCTTGAAGGGAGGTGACGCCTGTGGAGGTATACCAAGCACTTAGCTTGATGTTCATGTTCGGCATGTTCATTCTGGCTTTGTTGACATACCTTAACAAAAAGAAATAGACCGCCCTGGGACAAGGACTCGGTCTATTTCCGCACGTGTTCAAAACAGCCACCGCCCTTAAAAGCGGCTACTGCCTGGGAGTCGTGCTACCAACACGGCTCCTTAGCATTTTAATCCTTTTCTACCCACAGTATACCACACCACAAGCTCATTTTCGAAGCCTCCATTCAGTTTTTTCGTAAAGTCAGCTGCTTTGCTCTCCATTTGCTCCAGCCCCCTCCAATTCGACGGATGTCATTTGCTTCTCCCACTAACCTCCTGCTTCGCCCGTTTGCCCTTCCTCGTCCCGTTGCGCTACAATCGAAGCAGCATGTTTCCCGTCAACCTGATTCGCGAGGAGTGTTGCCTGATGAATGAAGCCGTTCTTACCTTGGAGGGCTGGTATGCCCTGCATGATTTTCGCCGGATCGATTGGGCGGCCTGGAAGGCTGCCCCCGCCGAACGGAGGAAGCAAGCCTTGAGCGAATGGAAGAACCTGCTCGACGAGTGGGCCCTCGCCGAATCCTCCCGGCGGGGCAGCACCATTCTTTACAGCATCGTCGGCCAGAAGGCCGATTTCGTCTTGATGCATCTGCGCGAGACGCTGCAGGAGCTGGAAAAGGTCGAGCTCGCCTTCAACCGATCGCTCATGGCCGAATTCACCGCCCCGGCCTACTCGTATGTCTCGGTCGTCGAGCTATCCAATTACCTGGCCAAGCCCGGCGTCGATCCGCTGGAGGACCCGGACATCGTCGCCCGGCTGAAGCCGGTGCTGCCGAAGACCGAGCACATCTGCTTTTATCCGATGAACAAGCGCCGCCAGGGTGCGGACAACTGGTACATGCTCAGTATGGAGGAGCGCAAGATTATGATGCGCAGCCACGGCATGATCGGCAGGAGCTATGCCGGCAAGGTGAAGCAGATCATCACCGGATCCGTCGGCCTGGACGATTGGGAATGGGGTGTCACGCTGTTCTCCGACGACCCGATCCACTTCAAGAAGATCGTCTACGAGATGCGTTTCGACGAGGTGAGCGCCCGCTACGGCGACTTCGGCGGATTCCACGTCGGCAATCGGCTCGACGCGAGCCGCCTCGGCGATTGGCTCGGCATCAAATGAGCCTGTCCTCCCCGGGCAGGCAGGCGAGGCGCAGCAGGCTCTTCCTCCGGGCGGTGCCGGCTGCGCTTTTTTTGCGCCCAAGAGCGCCGTCCTGCGCGGGCCAAGCGCCGTTCATCACATTGACAAAAAATACTTGGTTGAAGCTTTCCGCCGCTTTTGCCATAATGGTTGAAATATGGATGCGCATGTCCGCGTGGACAAGGGCGTCCCATCCGCCAAGGGAGGCTGTATCAAGTTGAAAGGGATCATCACAGTACTGGGAAAAGATAAGGTCGGCATCATCGCCAGGGTATGCACCTATTTGGCCGCTCAGCAGGTGAACATTCTGGATATTTCACAGACGATCGTCCAGGATTATTTCAATATGATGATGATCGTCGACATCTCCAAGGCGGCAAAGAGCCTCGAAACGCTCGTCGAGGAGCTGCAGGAAGTCGGCAAGGAGATCGGCGTGGAGATCAAGCTGCAGCACGAGGATATCTTCAACATCATGCACCGCATCTGAGTCGACTTCGCCAGCTGCTGTCCTTAGGGAAGACCGGCAGACATGCGCCGGAACCGGAAAAGAGAGAATAATTGCAAATGCTTTGCAGCTATTTCGTCGAGGGAAACCCAATTCGCCGGAAAATAACGGTATTTTTTCGGCTCAACACGCTAATCGGTGCTCGACTCTCCTGGGGTATAATCGTAAAGGAATTCAATCCTGTTACGGAAAATTTTAACGTTATGGGATAACGCTATTCTTGCGAGAAGAGTGGTTTGTGCGGAAAGAGTGCCTTCCTATATCGTTATTTCGTGAAAACGAACCCCTTTTCGCCTATGAGACCGGATTTAGTGTTATGACGCAACGCTAATTTTCGTGTAGAGGCTGACCCCAGGAAGATAATGCCATCTCATAACGTTATTTTGAGGCGTTTTCGGCGAACACGTTATTTCCCTTATGCGGTTCATGGTCGAGCACCGATTTTTGCTTTGAGCCATTTTTGCAGTTATTTTCTGGGTAGAGGATTCGTTCTCCACCAACGGAAGCCATATTCAAGAATTGAGATTCCAACTATTCTACAAGGGGGCTTGTTCGCATTGATTTCACTGGTGGAAGTGCAGGAAACCAATAAAATGATCCGCGAGATGAACCTGGACGTCCGCACCATCACCATGGGCATCAGTCTGATGGACTGCGCTCATTCCGATCTCAAGGTATTTTGCGATAACATATACGACAAAATCACCCGCTCCGCCGAGCATCTCGTCAAGACGGGCGAAGACCTGGAGAAGCAGTTCGGCGTGCCGATCGTCAACAAGCGCATCTCCGTCACCCCCATCTCCATCGCAGCCGGCAGCCTCAAAACGGACAGCTACGTGCCGGTGGCGGAAGCCCTCGATCGCGCCGCCAAGCAGGTCGGCGTCAACTTCATCGGCGGCTTCTCCGCGCTCGTGCAGAAGGGCTGCACCAAGGGCGACCGCATCCTGATCGAAAGCATTCCCGAAGCGTTGCGCGTCACCGACCGGGTCTGCGCCTCCGTCAACGTCGGCTCCTCGCGCAGCGGCATCAACATGGACGCCGTCAAGCTGATGGGCGAGATCATCAAGCAGACCGCCGAGCTTACGGCGGAGCGCGATTCCATCGGCTGCGCCAAGCTGGTCGTCTTTTGCAATGCGGTCGAGGACAACCCGTTCATGGCCGGCGCCTTCCACGGGGTCGGAGAGCGCGAATGCGTCATCAACGTCGGAGTCAGCGGGCCCGGCGTGGTGAAGCGCGCCTTGGAGGAAGCGGAGGGCCAGGACTTCGAGACGCTGTGCGAGACGATCAAGCGGACGGCGTTCAAGATCACCCGCGTCGGCCAGCTCGTCGCTCAGGAAGCGTCGAAGCGGCTTGGCGTGCCCTTCGGCATCATCGATCTCTCCCTCGCCCCGACGCCGGAGATCGGCGATTCCATCGCCGAAATCTTCCAGGTCATGGGGCTGGAGCAAGCCGGCGCGCCCGGCACGACGGCGGCGCTGGCCATCCTGAACGACAACGTGAAGAAGGGCGGCGTCATGGCCTCCTCCTATGTCGGCGGCTTGAGCGGCGCCTTCATCCCGGTCAGCGAGGACCACGGCATGATCGAGGCCGTGCAGAAGGGCGCGCTCACGCTGGAAAAGCTGGAGGCGATGACTTGCGTCTGCTCGGTCGGCCTCGACATGATCGCCATCCCGGGCCGCACCTCGAAGGGTACGATCTCCGGCATCATCGCCGACGAAGCGGCGATCGGCATGATCAACCAGAAGACGACCGCCATCCGCATCATCCCCGTCATCGGCAAGGATGTCGGCGAGATGGTCGAATTCGGCGGTCTGCTCGGCTATGCGCCGGTGATGGGCGTGAACTCCTTCGGCTGCGAGAGCTTCATCGCCCGCGGCGGCCGCATTCCCGCGCCCATCCACAGCTTCAAGAACTAGGAGAGGGCTATCCCCCTCCTTAAGCGACCTTAAGCGGGAGAGCCCGTTCCGTTGTACCAAAGAGCGGGCAAAATTACCGCTATTCTGGAGCGCGGGCTCCTCATGACCTTTTTTGCGGTACTTTTTACCGTTATTTTCATCCGATGCGGCCATTCAAATGGTTTCTCATCATTTTGCGGTAAAATTTCCCGCTATTCCTAGCCACAGCTGCCTCCGCCTCATTTTAGCGGTAATTTTTACCGTTCTATCCATGCCATGCGGGCATGCGTGGTGCAGCTGCGCGAGGCCGATATTGACCTGCGGATCCCGGCTGCACAACAACCAAAAACGCGCTTCACCGACCAGCCTCACTCCCGAAGGGGAAAGCTGCCGATGAAGCGCGTTTTGCCTGACCCGGCTGGCGTCGGAACTGCGCCTAACTAACGGTTCTCGATTTTCTCACTAACTGCCCATTTTGTGTACGTTCTTCTTATGTTCTTCCGGCCTGTTATTCCAGCGCAGTTCCTTCCTCGCGATCCACCCCATCCCGCAGGCCGGCGAGATACTCCTCGTCTGCTCGGTCGCGCTGTCGGCCCTTCTCCTTCAGCCGTTCGATGGCGGGTTGGATCAGCAGATCGACTTCCTTCTGCACGGTGTAGGACAGATCGTAGCGCTTTTGCGACTCCAGATAGGAGCCGACCTCAAGCAGGGCGTTGTAGCGGTCTAGCTCGTCGCGGGTGAGCAGGCCGCGAACCTGAACGCTGCAGTGTCGCATGCGGCGGTGTCCCTCCCTAGAGGCCCTTCCTGATGACCAATGGAATGCCTCCGATGTTATAGAGATAGCGGACCTCGATGGCTTTCTTCATCATCGCCGCCTTGTAGCCTTTGATCTTGCGTTGGCCGACAATCCCAACCGCGTCGCCCTTGCCGAGCGAAGCGACGGTTCCGCGGTTGTGGAAGGAGAACTCCTTCAGCGACGAATTGCGGATGGTGGCGATCAGGTTGTGAGCGCATACCTCCGCCTGCTGGACGGAGATCTGCGCCGTCGGCGGAAACGGCTTGCCCTGCTCGTTCAGCACGATGGAGCAGTCGCCCAGCACGTAAACATGGTCGTATTCCTTCGTCCGCAGGTACGAGTCCACCACGGCGCGGCCGCGCATGGTCTCGAACCCGGCATCCTCCAGCAACCGGTTGCCGCGCACGCCGCCGGTCCAAACCACGGTGCCGGCTTTGATGACTTCGCCGCTCGCGAGAACGACGCCGTCCTCGGTACATTCCTTGATGGCGGTGGCGAGGCGAAAAACCACGCCCTTCTCCTTCAAGGCGCTCATCGCGTACTCCACCAGTTCGGAATCAAAGCCCGGCAGAGCGGTAGGAGCCGCTTCCACGTTGATGACCTGCACGAGGGACGGATCGACGTCGAATTCCCGGCACAGCTTCGGAAGCCGGTCGGCCAGCTCGCCCAGGAATTCGATGCCGGTGAAGCCGGCTCCGCCGACCACGAAGGTCAGGTAATCCTTGCGCTGCGGCTCCTGCTTGAATTTGGCGAACTGGAATTCGATATGCTCGCGGATATAGCGGACGCTGTTCAGGCTGCGGATGCTGAGGGCGTGCTCCTTGAGCCCCGGGATGCCGAACGTCTCGGGCTCGCCGCCGAGGGCGATGACCAGATAATCATAGGACAGCGTGCTGTCCTCCAGAATCACTTTTTTATCCTGCGGACGAATCTGCACAACGGTCGATTTCACGAAATCGATCTTGAACTCGTCGATCAGTTTGGAAATGTCAACGCGGACGTTCTCCGGCTTGACGGTACCGGCGGCCGGCATGTGCAGGAGCGTCGTGATGTAGTGATACTCGTGCTTGTTGACAAGCGTCACGTCTGCCTCGTTGTAATTCAGATGCTTCTGCAGCCGAATCGCGGTAACCACACCTCCGTAACCGGCTCCGAGAATGACAATGCGGGGTATACGGCTCATCTCTCCTAATCCTTTCCGTCCCAATGTTAGATAAGAATCTTCTCTCTATAAAAGGTTCCCGGCGGAGTCGAAATGGCGGATAACAGCTGACACTTAACGCCCGGCCGGGGCATCCTTCCCCTTTTGAACCTAAAAATGATATCCTTTCGAGGATAAAATAGCAAGACCTATTCAACTCCATCATACCCCCTTTTCCCCCCGTAAAGCAAACTCTGAGGCTCCATAATTCTTTGTGATTTGTGATGAAATTTACACCCTGCCGCCCCGATTGATTTTAATTTCCGGATAGGATTGTATATAATGAATTCGAGTTCCTATGCCAATGCCTATGCCCCTGGAGGTGTCCAACCAAGTGTCCACGCAAGAAGAGATCGTCGATATCGCCATCATCGGCGGAGGTCCCATCGGAATGTTCGCCGCTTTTTACGCCGGGTTGCGCCAGTCCTCTGTCAAGCTGATTGAAAGCATGCCGCAGCTGGGGGGACAACTCGCGGCCCTCTACCCGGAAAAATACATCTACGACGTCGCCGGCTACCCGAAGATCCGCGGACAGGAGCTGATCGACAACCTGTCCGAGCAAATGAACCATTTTCCCGTCGATGTCCGGCTGGAGGAGAAGGTGCTCCTCGTCGAAAAGGTCGCGGAGCGGCTCTTCGAGATCACCACGGACAAAACGGTGCATCACGCCAAGGCCGTGATCGTAACCGCCGGAATCGGCGCCTTCGAGCCGAGAAAGCTGGAGCTTGCGGGAGCGGAACGGTTTGAGAAGAAGAACCTGCATTATTTTGTCAAGGATCTGGCGACCTACGCCGGCAAAAGGGTGCTGATCAGCGGCGGCGGGGATTCCGCGGTAGACTGGGCGCTCATGCTGGAGCCAATCGCCTGGCAGGTCACGCTCATCCACCGACGCGACAAATTCCGCGCCCACGAGCACAGCGTCGAGACGCTGCTGAAGTCCAAGGTGAATGTCATGACCTCGTGCGAGATCACCGCGCTGTCCGGCACGGACCGCATTGAGAGCGTCACGCTGAAGAACATCAAGACGGAAGAAGAGACCGTGCTTCCGATGGACGACGTCATCATCAACTTCGGCTTCGTATCCGCCCTCGGGCCGATATCCGAGTGGGGCTTGCAAATCGAAGACCACTGCGTGGTCGTTGACTCCCGCATGGAGACGAACATTCCCGGCATCTTCTCCGCCGGCGACATCACCACTTACCCCGGCAAGCTGAAGCTGATCGCCGTCGGCTTCGGCGAGGCCCCGACCGCCGTCAACAACGCCAAGGTCTACATCGACCCGAACGCCAAGCTGTCCCCCGGCCACAGCAGCAGCATGAAGCTGTAAACCGCCGGCCGCGGGACAGAGCGAGTAAGCACGGATGCTGACGAGGCGGATGCCGCGAATTTTGAACGGAGCTCATACAAACCGGACCCGCAGGGGGAAACTAGAGAACAAGAGGAACCGAGCTATCGAACTCGTCCTATCCAATCGTTCCAACGGGAGGCGCGGATCTTGCCGGACTTTCCACCCATTCCCTCTGTCTGCCCGGTCTGCAACGGGCTCCGCAGGCTGTCGGCGCGCTGTCCAATCTGCGGACAAGCGGCGGAAGACCAGGGCCGCTATAACGATCTGTTCGGCCCCTACTCCCCCTACCGCCCGATCGAAGAGCTGTCCCGTTTCAACGGATTGCCCGATCTGGCGCTGCACGCCTGCGCCCACATCGCCTTTTGCCGAAACTGCGCCCACACCTTTCCCGTATACATTGAGGAAGAGGCATATTGACGAGCGGTCTCCCGCCTGTTTCCGACAAACGCCATCCCTCTCGAAGGAGTGAGTGCTATGAAACCTTCAGCAAACCGCCGCTTCCGCTTCTCCCGGGCTCCTCAAGAAACGGTCCGGGTTGAGGACCTGCCCGAGGAAGAACGCCGGCTGGCGCTTCGTCCGCAAGGCCAAACCGACGAGGATTATGTTCGCAAGAACTTCTGGAGCAAGCTGAAAACGCACGCGGCCAAAATCCCGTTCCTCCAGGAAGCCATCGCCCTCTACTACTGCGCCATCGACCCGAAGACGCCCAAATGGGCCAAAGCGGTTGCTTTCGCCGGCCTCGCCTACTTCATTCTGCCGATCGACGTCATCCCCGACGTCTTCGTGGTGGCCGGCTGGACCGACGACGCCGCGGTCCTGGCCGGGGCGATAAAGACGCTGTCCGCGAAGGTGAGGGACGAGCACCGCGACAAGGCCAAGGCCTGGATCGCCGGTCGCAAGCAGGTGAATGGGCGAACCGCCGAGTAATCCATTTCCTTAACCACCCTTCCTTATGAAAAAAGAACCTTCGAACCGCAGGCAGCGCGCGGATCGGAAGGTTCTTTATTTTACACCCCGTTGTCTGCTTCCGCTTCTCCCCTCACAACGGCATGGCCAGCTTCTCGTAATGCTTGTAGAGGGCGTGGAAGACGCCGGAGTAGTTTTTGTGCCAGGGCTTCCTTTTGCCGCAAAAATGGATGATCGACGTATTGCGCACGACATAATCCATATCCACCCGTCCGCCGCTCGACAGCTTGTAATACAGGTAAAAACGGGCGTCGTAGTTGTAGCGAAGCTCGTCGATGTTCATGATAGAGGTGGAGTATAGGGCGTTCAGCACGTCCTGATCGGGTAGGATCAGCCACTTTTTGTTCTCCTTCACGTAATCGAAGATCTCCTGCTCCCGCACTGTTTCGCGCTGCAGCCGAAGATTCATCAGCAGCACGCCAGAATTGTAATACGCGGGCAGCTCCTGCGCCTTCAGGCGGAGCCGGTTGATCTCGGTAAGCGGAATGCGGTCGTGATAGGCGGCGGCAAACAGATGCTCGCTCAAGTCCATTTCGTACAGCTGGCAAATGTCGTTCAAGATCATGAGGTCGGGGTCCAAATAGAGGATCTTGTCCAGCTCCGGCGGCAGGAGGCGGAAGGCGAGGATCCGGTAGTACATTTCCTTGGAATAGTGCTTCACGACCGGCGCGTCGGCAAAATAATCCGCATCCACCGTTACGGTGGACAGGGTATGCCCGTGGCTCGCGATATAGTTCTCCAGATCGGCGATCTCCTCCGGCAGAATGCTCGAATGCAGCAGGTAGATGACGAACGAAGTGTCGGGGTGCTGCAGGAAGAGCGATTTGAGCATCACCTTCAAGGGGCGGATGTAGTTCGAGTTCAGGGTGACCAGGATAGATACGGGCATGGGCGGTTCACGGCTCTCCTTTTGGGCGATTGCTCGGGTTTTCCTTTTATCATAGCGAACCTGCGGCGGCATGAAAAGAGCGTTCCGCCGGCGGGGGCCGACGAAACGCTCTTCACGGCTTTGCGGAACTGCGCACCGGCCCGCTTTAGCTCGCCGGCTTGCCCGAGCCGAACAGCTTAAGCCGATACAGGACCGTAATCGCCCGATAGAAATCGAGGCTTCCCTTCGGGGTATCGATCAACTGAGCGGCGACGGCCGCATCCACGGCTTCCTTGGCCCATGCGGGCGGGTCCTGCTGCTCCAGGTTCTGCAGAACCTTCAGCTGCGCCTGCGCGGCAGCCAGCTGTGTCTGCGTCGCCTGGAGATCGGCCTGAAGCTGGGCAATCTGTGCGGTTAGCTCCTCCAGCATTTCCACCACCTCCTCGTCGAAGCGCTTCAGGTTGTTGCTCGCAATGATCTGGATCAGCTTCTGCGCGTACTCGGGATCCGTCGCATAACCGCCAAGCTGCAGCGCGAGCGCTTGCTCCTCCGGCGTCTGCGCCCGGCGAACCCGCTCGTAGCGGCTTAGGTTGAACAGCAGATCCTGATCGCGGAAGCAGTCCTCGACCGAATCGTACGCGCGCCAGTTCGCCGTTACGTTGTAACGGTTTCCATCCATTACTTCCCAGGTGCGGGTATTGACGGAGCGCCCCTGCCAATAGGGGGTTAGCTGCCCGCTTCCGACCTTGAACCCGACCACGTTGTTCCAGGAAGGAATGACTCCTCCGGTTTCATTCAGCGCCTGAGCCGCGCGAAGAGAGGCAAAGACCGGAGAACCGTCCAGCCTGAGCAGGACCGCTATCGGTCCGATCGCCGCGATGAACTCCTGCCGGGTCATGGCTGTCCCTCCTTTTTCCATCCCCGTTTCTATGGTTTATTCCGTTCCGAAGGGGAAAGCAACGGACAAAGCACACGGGTCATAAGGTCCGGGCGGAAACGCCCAGCGACAGGTTACAGATAGCTGATGACGACGGATAGGATCATTCCCGCAAAAGCCACCCACAGAAGCTTGGACTTCCAGACCGCCTTCAGGCGCTTGTCTTGCTTTTCCAACCTCCTATGGAAACGGGTTTTCGGCTCCTCGTCCTGATCCTCCGAATCCCCCTTGATCGCCTGATTGGGGCCAAAGCCGGCCAAGAGGAAGGCGAGTATGAGCAGAAACAGCGAGATCATAAACAGCTTGTCGGACAGCACGCGCACAGGTAACTCTCCTCTTGTGGTTCGTGTGGTTAATCAGGAAAAGTATACTTGGATGCGCGAACAAAAGCCAGCACGCGGCGAGACAGTGTGCGGGGGTGTGTATGCGCGGGAGCGATTGCGGGGGAGCGTTTGCGGGGGAGCG
>Ga0255334_1000400_pt1 | contig 36417 bp, 37 predicted proteins | sample EtOH5_35cm_T3_12_FD_202080 | JGI IMG/M metagenome (GOLD analysis project Ga0255334, IMG submission 202080) | Sandy soil microbial communities from University of British Columbia, Vancouver, Canada - EtOH5_35cm_T3_129 | ecosystem: Engineered > Artificial ecosystem > Sand microcosm > Unclassified ... | reverse complement strand
ACCCTTTTTCAGGAACGTGCCAATGCTTGCGGTGAAGGTTTCTCTGTTTTCATGACTGACGGTCCGCTGGTTTTCCCCCAAGGGCCGGAAATTACGGGGGGATCGCCAAGATTTGTGACCCGGACTTTGAACCCGAAGCGCGCGCCCGGTAAGATGCCGGACAGATTTTTTCCACCTCGCTATTCAGGACACCCGCCATGAGCATCAAATCGGACAAGTGGATTCGCCGCATGGCGCAAGAGCACGGCATGATCGAGCCCTTCGTAGAGCGCCAGGTGCGCGGCAGCGACGATAGCCGTGTGATCTCCTACGGCGTGTCGAGCTATGGCTACGATGTGCGTTGCACAAATCATTTCAAGGTGTTCACCAACATCAATTCGGCAATCGTCGACCCGAAAAACTTCGATGCCGGCAGCTTCGTCGATATCCACAGCGACGTGTGCATCATTCCACCGAACTCCTTCGCCCTGGCCAGCACCGTCGAATATTTCCGCATTCCGCGTAATGTATTGACCATTTGCTTGGGTAAAAGCACCTATGCGCGCTGCGGTATTATCGTCAACGTCACGCCGCTTGAGCCTGAGTGGGAGGGTCATGTGACCCTGGAGTTCTCCAACACCACCAATCTGCCGGCGAAAATCTACGCGAACGAAGGCGTGGCACAGATGCTGTTCCTTGAATCCGACGAAGAGTGCGAAGTGTCCTACAAGGACCGTGGCGGCAAATATCAGGGCCAGCGCGGCGTCACCCTGCCACGCACCTGATCCGTTCGTCCGGGAAGTCGTGGGAATTCTTGAGCGGGTAGACACTCTATTGGGTGTACTGCCCGGTTCGCGCAACGCGGACGGGCCATCGCTCAGGAGTGCCCTATGAAGATCGATCCGCGAATAAGTGCCGAACTGGCAAGGCTTGAGCCCAATCAGGTTGGCGTTTTGGCCTGGTCCTTGTTGGCACATCCACCTATCAACATGGCAGGGGGCATCCCTGGTCAGCCTGATCCCGATACCCCCAACGAACAACCTACCGAGCCCGGTGAGCCTACCTTGCCGGATGAGCCGCCTCCCGCGCCTGTAGCCTGATCCCAAAACGCGTGTAGGAGCAAAGCTTGCTCGCGATGAATGCGACGCGGTCCATTAACGACCGAGTTATCGTTCATCGCGAGCAAGCTTTGCTCCTACGGGTGGTGGGTTACTTGAGGTTGCCGCTCAGGAACTGCTTCAGCCGCTCACTCTTCGGATTGCCCAACACGTCTTCCGGTGCACCTTCTTCCTCCACCAATCCCTGGTGCAGGAACAACACCTGATTCGAGACCTTACGGGCGAAGCTCATTTCGTGGGTCACCATGATCATGGTTCGGCCTTCCTCGGCCAGACCCTGAATCACCCTGAGCACCTCACCCACCAGTTCGGGATCGAGGGCCGAGGTGGGTTCGTCGAACAGCATCACTTCTGGCTCCATGGCGAGTGCCCGGGCAATCGCTACGCGTTGCTGTTGACCACCGGAAAGAAACGCCGGGTATTGATCCGCTACGCGCGAGGCCAGGCCGACCTTGTCGAGATAGCGTCGGGCACGGTCTTCGGCTTCCTGCTTGCTGCACCCCAGCACCCGACGCGGGGCCATGGTGATGTTTTCCAGCACCGTCATGTGGCTCCACAGGTTGAAGTGTTGGAACACCATGGCCAGGCGGGTGCGGATCCGTTGCAGTTCATTGGCATCGGCCACGTGCATGCCGTGGCGATCCTTGATCATGCGGATATTCTTGCCGTCCAGGCTCATGGCGCCGTCGTTGGGCTGTTCGAGAAAGTTGATGCAACGCAGGAAGGTACTTTTGCCCGAGCCGCTGGCGCCGATCAGGCTGATGACGTCGCCGGTGTTGGCCTTGAGCGAAACGCCTTTGAGTACTTGATGTTCGCCATAGCTTTTATGCAGGCCTTCAATGGTCAGTTTGTACATGGGGCATGCATCCTCAAGGCGAAAGTAGGTAGCCGCTGCGATAGGCTTCGGTGCCCGCAATGTGGGCGATCACCATGCCGGCAGTGGCCATGCGCCGTAGCGAGCGGGCGTACATCAACCCGGCGACGGTGCAATGAACGGGGGTGACGCGGTCAAGGATCGGGTCGATGATTTCAGCAATCAGTTGCCCGGCTTCGAGGTATTCCCCTGGTAGCGCGATAAACACCAGCAGCCCGCCGACCGGTGTCGCTACCGGTTCAACACCGGCCAGTGGCGTAGCCGGGTAGGGCAGTTCAGGCAGCGACGCGGGTTCGCCGGCAATGGCGCCGAAGTGAGTCAGGTAATTGATCAGCGCCTGGCAATCAAGGCTGGCCAGCGGGTGATTGACGTCACCCTGGCCGCGCAATTCGACGGTGACCGAAAAACTGCCCAGCGGAATATCAAAGTGTTCGCCGAAGCGTTCCTTCAACTGCCACCAGAGCAGGGTGAAGCATTCATCGAACGACTGACCGCCGGAGTCGGTCGCCAGCAGGCTGGCTTCGGCACCGATGTACCGCGCCAGCGGCTCGACCTGCGGCCAGGCCTCGGGCGTGGTGTAAAGGTGGGTGACCGCTTCGAAATCGCAATGCAGGTCCAGCACCATGTCGGCATCGCAGGCCAGTCGTTGCAGAGCCAGGCGCTGGGATTGCAGTTGCGTGCTGGCCGTCTGTTGGGCGAGGGCATTGCGCAGGCTGCTGCGAATCAGTTTGAGGTTGTGCTGCGGATCGTCGCCGAGCAGGCCTTCGATCTCGTTGCCAACGGCTTCGCTCAAGTCGACGAACCAGCGATTGAAGTTCTGCCCGCTTTCGAGGTCGTAACGGCCCAGCGGCACATCCATCAGCACTTGTTCGAGGCCTGCGGGGTTGGCCACCGGCACCAGCACGATTTCGCTGCGCAAACGGCCGGCGGCTTCGAGTTCCGCCAGACGTTGCTTGAGGTGCCAGGCAACCAGCATGCCGGGCATTTCGTCGGCATGCAGGGATGACTGGATGTAAATCTTGCCTTTGGCCGATGAGGGGCCGAAGTGAAAGCTGTGAATCTGTCGCGCGGTCCCCGGCAGCGGGGCCAGCAGGTCATGAATCTGGTGGCGCATGTCTCTTTATCCCTAAAGCGGGTCCTAGTGGGTCGGCCCGAGGAAGGCCAGCCATCGGCGTTCGGCGAGGCGGAACAGGCCGACCAGCGCAAAGGTAACGGTCAGGTAGATCAGCGCGGCGATGCCGAACGACTGGAAGGTCAGGAAGGTCGCCGAGTTGGCGTCCCGCGCGACTTTCAAGATGTCCGGGATGGTCGCGGTGAAGGCCACGGTGGTTGAGTGCAGCATCAAAATCACTTCGTTGCTGTAATAAGGCAACGAACGACGCAGGGCCGAAGGCATGATCACGTAGGCATAAAGCTTCCAGCCTGTCAGACCGTAAGCCTTGGCCGCTTCGACTTCACCATGCGCCATGCTGCGAATCGCCCCGGCGAAAATCTCCGTGGTGTAGGCGCAGGTGTTCAGGGCGAAGGCCAGGATCGTGCAGTTCATCGCATCGCGAAAGAACGCATCCAGCACCGGTTGGGCGCGCACGGCGGCCAGGCTGTAGATGCCGGTGTAGCAAATCAGCAGCTGGATATACAACGGCGTACCGCGGAACAGGTAGGTGTAGAACTGCACCGGCCAGCGGACGTAGAAGTGTGGTGAAACCCGGGCGATGGACAGCGGAATCGACACCAGGAAGCCGATGAAGATCGACGCGCTGAGCAGCCACAGGGTCATGGCCAGGCCGGTGATGTTGTTGCCGTCGCTATAAAGGAAGGGTTTCCAGTATTCCTGCAGGAGTTCGATCATCGTACGGCCTCCCGGGAACCGGCGGCGTAACGACGTTCGAGCCAGCGCAGCACGAAGTTGGAGGCGCTGGTGATCAGCAGGTAAATCAGCGCTGCAAGCACCAGGAAGTAGAACAGTTGATAAGTGCTTTTGCCGGCATCCTGCGCAGCCTTGACCAGGTCGGCGAGGCCGATGATCGAGACCAGTGCGGTGGCCTTGAGCATCACCATCCAGTTGTTACCGATACCCGGCAGGGCAAAACGCATCATCTGCGGGAACACTACGATCCAGAAACGCTGGCCGCGCTTGAGGCCATACGCGGTTGCCGCTTCGACCTGGCCCCGTGGGACCGCGAGAATCGCGCCACGAAAGGTTTCGGTGAAGTACGCGCCATAAATAAAGCCCAGGGTGATGACCCCGGCGCTGAACGGGTTGATCTCGATGTATTCCCATTCCATGAAGTCGGTAAACGACGTCAGCCAGGTTTGCAGGCTGTAGAAGATCAACAGCATCAGCACCAGGTCCGGCACACCGCGAATCAGCGTGGTGTAGACCTGCGCCGGTACGCGCACCAGTTTGACTTTTGACAGTTTTGCACTGGCGCCGAGCAGGCCGAGCAACACGGCTACCAGCAGCGACAACGCCGATAATTTGATGGTCATCCAGGTGCCTTCCATCAGCAACGGACCGAAGCCCTTGAGGCTGAAGGCGGAGAGCCCCAGGTTTTGTAAGAGGTTTTCGAACATAAATCAGCAACCTGATCGGATAAAAAAAGCGCCCATCGCGAGATGGGCGCCGGGCATTATTTGCCGCTGTACAGATTCAGATCGCCAAAGTGTTTCTTCTGAATGGTGGCGTAGGTGCCGTCGTCGTGTAACGCTTTGATACCTTTATCAAGAAGTGCCTTGAGGTCTTTGTTACCTTTCGAGATACCGACAGCTGTTTTGGCTGGCAGCAATTCGTTGTCGACCGGCTTGCTGACTTCGTAATTGGCACCTTGTGGCGACTTCAAAAAGCCCAGTTCGGCCTGCAGCATGTCCTGGATGCCGGCGTCGAGACGACCGGAAGTCAGGTCGGAATACACCTGATCCTGGTTGGCGTAGGCCTGGGTTTTCACGCCCGCCTTGTCCAGAACGGCTTTGGCATAGGCTTCCTGGATGGTGCCTTGTTCGTAGCCGACGGTTTTGCCCTTGAGCGAAGCGACGTCTGCGGTTATGCCAGAACCTTTCTTGGACACGTAAGCGGTTGGGCCGGAGAACAGCTCGCTGGAGAAATCGATGACTTTTTCGCGGGCCGGGGTGACGGTCATCGAAGAGATCACGCCGTCGAATTTATTGGCTTTCAGGCCCGGAATCATGCCGTCGAAATCGCTTTCGACCCATTTGCACTTGACCTTCAGCTCGGCGCAGATCGCGTTGCCCAGATCGATGTCGAAGCCTACCAGGCTACCGTCAGCCGCTTTTGACTCAAACGGCGCGTAGGAAGGATCAACGCCAAAACGCAATTCCTTGTATTCCTTGGCCAGCGCGGAACCGGCTGCCATGCACAACGCCAGTGCAGAAAGGGTCAGCAATGCTTTTTTCATTATTCAATCCCTAAAAACCAATATGAGCGCTTGTGGCGCAGAATTATTGTTACTGGAAAGCGTAAGACCCTATGAAAGTAGCAATTTCCGAACCAGAGTCCCGAACAAGTGTTTTAAAAGGTGATTCAAGAAATGGCAAGGAGGGATTTGTGCACGAAAACGGGCGTTGAAAATTTGATGCACCAATATAGATCGGATCACCACAAAACCCTGTGGGAGCGAGCCTGCTCGCGATGAGGGGTGTCAGTCGAAAAATTGTTACCTGATACACCGCTATCGCGAGCAGGCTCGCTCCCACAGGGAATCGGATTAACCGAGTAAATCCTGCAACGTTCCCAAATTGTCAGCTTCCTCAACCGACTTATCCTGCCGCCAGCGCAGCATCCTCGGAAACCGCACTGCAATCCCGCTCTTGTGGCGCCTGGACAGGGCGATGCCCTCAAATCCCAGTTCAAACACCAGGCTCGGCGTCACGCTGCTCACCGGCCCGAATTTCTCTACGGTGGTCTTGCGCACGATGATGTCGACCTGGCGCATTTCTTCGTCGGTCAGCCCTGAATAGGCTTTGGCGAACGGTACCAGTGCGCGTTTGCTCGCGTCAGGCGTTCCGTCCCACACGGCGAAGGTGTAATCGCTGTAGAGACTGGCGCGGCGACCATGGCCGCGTTGCGCATAAATCAGCACCGCATCGACGCTGAACGGGTCGACTTTCCATTTCCACCAGACGCCCATGTCCTTGGTCCGCCCGACGCCATAAAGCGCATCCCGGGCCTTGAGCATCATGCCTTCGACACCGAGCTTGCGGGAGGCTTGCCGTTGTCGGGCGAGGTCGAACCAGTCTTCGCCAGTGAGTACCGGTGAGGCGAGTAACACCGGGTTTTTGCCGCTGGCGACGACATGCTCCAGCTGAGTGCGACGCTCGGACTGAGGCTGGTTGCGCCAGTCTTCACCCTGCCATTCCAGCAGGTCGTAGGCGAGGATCACCACCGGCACTTCTTCGAGGATTTTTTTGTCCAGGGTTTTACGACCGATCCGCTGTTGCAGCAGCGCGAATGGCTTTACTGCAGGTGCAGCCGGGGAATGAGGGTTGAAGGCGTCCTCGGTGGTGGGTTGTCCGGTTTTACAGGCGACGATTTCACCGTCGATCACCGTACCGTCGGGCAAGCAGTGAACCAGGCTATCGAGTTCGGGGAAGCGCTCGGTGACCAGTTCTTCACCTCGCGACCAGATCCACAGTCGCCCGTCGCGTTTGACCACCTGGGCGCGAATGCCATCCCACTTCCATTCCACTTGCCAATGGCTGGCCGGGCCAAGCAGGGCTTCAAATTGTTCAACGGGTTGCGATAGTGCGTGAGCGAGGAAAAACGGGTAGGGCTGACCGCCCCGTTGGGCATGTTCGTCAGCCGATTCGGCGGCGATCAACTTCAAATAACCGCACGCGTTCGGGCGGTTGGACAGGTCGGTGTAACCCACCAGACGCTGGGCGACGCGTTTGCTGTCGAGCCCGGCCATGGCCGCCAGGGCGCGGGTGACCAGCAACTTGGAGACGCCGACGCGGAAACTGCCGGTGATCAGTTTGATGCAGAGCATCAGGCTCTGGCGGTCCAGTTGCGACCACAGGGCAGGCAGTCGCTCGGCGAGGACTTGCGGGGTTTCACCGCGCAGCGGCAGCAGTTTGCGTTCAATCCAGACCGCTAATCCATCGTTGGAACTGTGAAGCGCTTCGGGCAGCACCAGCGAAATGGTTTCCGCCAAATCGTCGACCGCCTGATAACTCTCTTCGAACAGCCACGGCGCGAGGCTGGAGATCTCAACCGCCAACTCTCGCAGGATGCGCACGGGCACCAGTTGCCGAGGTCGCCCGCCGGACAAAAAATAAACAGCCCATGCGGCATCTTCCGGCGCTGCCTCGGCGAAGTAGTGTTGCATCGCCACCAGTTTGGCGTTGCTCGACGTCGTGGCATCGAGTTCGGCATACAAATCGGCGAACGCCTTCATGGCAGCACCTCGGCGCTCTTGGGTTCGACGGCTGCGTTTTCTTCCTCATCGTCGCCGTATTCGGTGCTGAAACTCATGGCATCGAGACCCTGTTCGCGCAGATGGCGCACCAGTACCCCGACCGAGCCGTGGGTCACTATCACCCGCTCAGCACCGGTCTGTTCGATGGCCCAGAGCAGGCCCGGCCAGTCGGCGTGGTCAGACAGTACAAAGCCACGATCCACGCCACGTCGCCGCCGTGTGCCACGCAAACGCATCCAGCCGCTGGCGAAACCATCGCTGTATTCGCCGAAGCGCCGCATCCAGGTGCTGCCGCCAGCCGAAGGCGGGGCGAGGACCAGCGCCTTGCGCATCATGGGGTCGCTTTTTTGTACTTCGCCGGCATAGATCGTGGGCGGTAAATAAATACCACCTGCGCGGTAAACCTGATTGAGCGGTTCCACGGCGCCATGCACCAGAATGGGGCCGAGGCTGGCGTCAATGCCGTGGAGAATTCGCTGCGCCTTGCCGAAGGCGTAGCAGAACAACACGCTGGTTTTGTCGGTGGCGGCGTTGGCTTGCCACCACTGATTGATCTCGGCAAAGACATGCGCCTGGGGTTGCCAGCGATAAATAGGCAGACCGAAGGTCGATTCAGTGATGAAGGTATCGCAGCGCACGGGTTCGAACGGCGCACAGGTGCCGTCGGGTTCGATTTTGTAGTCGCCCGAGGCGACCCAGACTTCGCCGCGATATTCCAGGCGCACCTGTGCTGAGCCGAGGACATGCCCGGCGGGGTGAAAACTCAGGGTGACGCCATTGTGGGTCAGGGGTTGACCGTAGGGCAGGGTTTGCAGGTTGATGTCTTGACCCAGTCGCGCACGCAAAATCCCTTCGCCGGGAGCGGCCGCCAGATAATGCCGGTTGCCGATGCGGGCATGGTCGCCGTGAGCGTGGGTGATGACTGAGCGTTCGACCGGCCGCCACGGGTCGATGTAGAAATCCCCGGCCGGGCAGTACAAACCTTCAGGACGCGCGATAACAAGATCCATGTTGTTACCAAAATCGAGGGACTTGTTTGCTATGAGGTTTGCGCGGGACGAGAAGTTCTATTTATTTTTCGGGGGATTAAAGATCGTTCCCACGCTCTGCGTGGTAACGCCTCAAGGGACGCTCGGCGTCCAGTGACGCGGAGCGTCACGGGCTGCATTCCCACGCAGAGCGTGGGAACGATCAGGTGGCGGCGGGGTTACTTGCCAGGGGTTAGAGTCAACCGCTTGCTGCCATACACCTTGTCAAAGTTCTGCGGCTGCATCGGCAAACTCATGTATTGCCCCTTCAGCCACGGATCAATGCTGTCGAGGTAGTTCGGACTCGCCGGATTACCGGATTGCCCCGTACCGTTTTGCCCCATCAGCGGTTCCGCCTGGCCGAAGTCGACGATAAAGCGCATGGCTGGCGCCAGGGTGGTGTTGAAATCCTGACCCCAGGCGAATGCTGCGGTATTCAGCGTGGTGTGGTCGCCACCGGCCGCCAGTGGACCGCGCACCGTCTGGCCGCTGGCGTTTTTCCACTCGTAGCGGTGCAGTTTGCCCCATTGCCAGGCTTTGTGATCGCCACCCAACTGGCTGTCGCCCGCGCTGATCGCTGCCGCCAGACTGCGGGCGAGGATCGCCGGTTTATCTTCTTTCTGCGGCGTGCGAGCGTCATCCCAGAACGGACTGTCCTCACGCCCCAACAGATGATCAGCCTGGGCCGCATAGGACAACTTGCCGTTGGCGATAAAGGCTTTCCACGCCGGGCTGCTTTCCGGGCCCAGTTCGTCGAGGAAGATTTGCTGGGTGCTTTGCTGCAGGAACAACTCGTAAATAGCGGCATCGGCGGAGGTCGGGCTGAGTTTGCCGTCGAAGGCCATCAGGCGGGTATACGCCTCGCGAGCCTTGCCACGATCCGCCTCAGGCAACGTTTCAATGGCCTGCTTGAGTGGCTTGGCCATGCCCGGTGCTTCGAACATCTTCTTCAGCTTGGCTGCGAAAGTGGTGGTCTGGTCGTATTGCATGGCGATCAGGCTGCGCGTGTCGTGTTTGCCCACGCCTGCCAGTTCGGCCAGGCGTTCACCACGCTCCGGTGCCGACCAGGAATTGGACAACTGCATGCCGTAGCCATGCGCAATGACTCGCTGGTTGGCGGTGCCGAGCCAGCCTTGGGCTGGATCCTGGTCATAGGGGTGGAGCATCGGGTCGGCATAACCATCCCAATCGTAACGACCTTCCCAGCCCGGCGACGGCAGCAGGCCTTCGCCTTCGCGACGGTTCGGGAAGCGACCGGTGACTTGCCAGCCGATGTTGCTGGCGTCGGCAAATACCAGGTTCAGCGCGATGGCGCGGATTTCGCGGCTGGCGTCCGAGGCTTTCTCGACGGTCTGGGCGCGGGACAGGTCGAAAAACGCGTCCAGGCTCTTGTCATCGGTGAAGTTCGGCGTCTGCAAGGCCAGGCCGAAACCATTAGCCAGCGTCGTGCCTTGGGCACTGTTGAGCAGCGGGCCATGGCGGGTTTCGTACACCACTTCGCGAATAGGCCGCTGGCCTTTGACGAAGTAAGTTTCGTTGCGCACGATCGCCGGCTGCCATTTGCCACCCACCTCGTAGGAAAGACCATTGCCCTGGCGTTTGATTTTTTCCAGGAACAGGTCCTGGTTGTCGCCCATGACGGCGGTCATGCTCCAGGCCACTTTGCCGTTGAAACCGCCGAGTACCATCGGCAAACCGGCAATCGTCACACCAGAAGCCTGGTACTTCGGCGTGCGAATCTGCACGTAGCTGAACAACGATGGCACGCCCAGTGGGCCATGGCTGTCGCTGGCCAACAGGCTTTTGCCGCTGCGGCTGCGTTGCGGGCCGATCGCCCAGTTGTTCGACGAGGTGGCGCCCAGCAGATTTAGGTCGGACAGTTGGCTCGTGGCTTTGCTGATCTCGGCCAGGCCCGGGACTTGCCCGTTGAGCTTGATGCCCTGAAGTTTTTCAGCTTCGGCCAGCGGCAGTTTTTCATCGGGAGCGGACGGGGTCAGCCACGGGAGTTTATCGGTGCTGACGGTCTGGGCCAGCATCAGCGAGGCAATCTCTTCCGGCAGGTTGGCCGATTGGCTGAAGTTCAGCAGGCAGAAAATCAGCGCCGAGTCTTCCGGCTTCCAGTATTCAGGCTTGTAGCCGGTGGCCGCGAGGTCTGCCGGCAGTTTGTCGCGATAGCGGAACAGGTAGGCGTTGACGCCGCGGGCATAGACTTCGAAGAAGCGTTTGAGGCGCGGCGAAGATGCCTTGTACAGCTCGTCGGCGCTTTTCTTCAGATTGACGGCGCGCATATATCGGTCAGCGTCGAGCAGGTCCGAACCGGACATCTCTGACAAACGGCCCTGAGCCAACAGGCGCAGGGTGACCATTTGCGTGATGCGGTCGGTGGCGTGGACGTAACCCAGGGTGAACAGCGCGTCGTGGAAGGTGTTGCTTTCGATCAACGGCATGCCCATGGCATTGCGGCGTACCGAAACGTTCTGCGCCAGGCCCTTGAGCGGCTGCACGCCGGTGGTCGGCGGGAGGGTGTCCTGGGTGTTCCAGGTCTGACAACCGGTCAGGCTCAAAACACCGGCCACTGCTGCGGCAACGCCGAACCGGGGAAGAAAATGTGTAAGGGCTGGCGAGGCCATGGCAAAGCTCCTGCGGGGGGGTAGCGTCATTAAAGGCGCTACGTTAGTGAGCAGGAGGTGCCCGCGCAAGCGGGGGTATAGGGTTATTTCAAGATTTGTCCGATAAATACAATTTCTTGGGCAATGCATCCCTGTGGCGAGGGGACTTGTCCCCGTTCGGCTGCGTAGCAGTCGTCAACTTTCAATGTGGTTTGTCTGAAAGAATGCCGGGGGCGCTTCGCGACCCAACGGGGACAAGTCCCCTCGCCACATTGAAAGCATCACAAGGAAAGTGCGTCGTTTTTCAGGATTTAGGCGGGTTGATTTTGGCCACCAGCGCATACGCCTTCACCGTCGCCGGACGGCTCTGGATGTGATTGAACCAGCGCAGCACGTTGGGGAAGTCTTCCAGGTTCTGACTCTGCCACTTGTGGGAAACGATCCACGGGTAGATCGCCATGTCGGCAATGCTGTATTCGCTGCCGGCGACGAAGTCTTTATCGGCCAGCTGCTTGTCGAGTACCCCGTAGAGGCGGGCGGTTTCGTCGATGTAGCGCTTGATTGCGTAGGGGATTTTCTCCGGCGCGAATTGGCTGAAGTGATGATTCTGCCCAGCCATCGGCCCCAGGCCGCCCATCTGCCAGAACAACCATTGCAACGCTTGTTGGCGACCGCGCAGGTCTTTGGGCAAAAACTTGCCGGTTTTCTCTGCCAGGTACAACAAAATCGCCCCGGACTCGAACAGTGCCAACGGCTCACCGCCATCGGCCGGTTCGGGATCGACGATGGCCGGAATTTTGTTGTTCGGGGAGATTTTCAGGAAATCGGGTTTGAACTGGTCGTTCTGGCTGATGTTGATCGGGTGCACGTTGTAGGGCAGGCCGGCTTCTTCCAGGAATATCGAGATTTTGTGGCCGTTGGGGGTGGTCCAGTAATACAGGTCGATCATGGAGTACTCCAAATCAAAAGATGTCGTTACTTGCGGACAGCAAACGCCGGCATCAGGTCGTCCTGTTTGCGTTCGATAGCTTGCCTGTAGGAACAGGTGATGCTGAAGTGCGGGAAATTCAATGACCCCGCATGAGAAAAACCGGCATGGAGCTCAAAACAAACGCGGCGCTGATCATCATCGATCAACAAAAAGGCATCCTGCATCCCAAACTCGGTCGCCGAAATAATCTTCAGGCCGAGCAGCGAATCCTCGATTTGCTAGGGCATTGGCGTCGAACCGGGCGACCGGTGATTCATGTGCAGCACTTGTCCCGGTCGCCGGAATCGGTGTTCTGGCCGGAGCAGTCGGGGGTGGAATTTCAGGAACGGTTTCAGCCACAGACCGGTGAGCAGCTTGTTCAAAAGCAGGTGCCGGATGCGTTTTGTGCAACGGGGCTTGAGAAAAGTTTGCGAGCGGCGGGGATCGATCAGTTGGTCATTGTCGGCGTAGCGACCAACAACTCAGTGGAATCCACGGCGCGAACGGCCGGGAATCTGGGGTTTGAAACGTGGGTCGTGGAGGATGCGTGTTTTACCTTCGACAAGGCTGACTACTTTGGTAAAGCCCATACAGCCGAGGAAGTGCATGCGATGTCGTTGGGGAATTTGCACGGAGAATATGCGACGGTCGTGAGCGCTGCGCAGATTCTGTAGGAGCAAGGCTTGCCCGCGATGAACGATGATGCGGTCCATCTGATACAGCGCGGCGACCCAATCGCGGGCAAGCCTTGCTCCTACAGGGATCTGTTGCGCAACAAATTGCAAAGGCGATTCAACAGGCGAAGAAGTTCTTCGCCCGAAGCATCAAGCGCCGTGGCACTTCTTGAATTTCTTGCCGTTGCCGCAGGGGCAAGGGTCATTGCGGCCGACGTCTTTCAGGGCGTTGCGCACCGGTTCCTGGTGGGCGTGGCCGCAGTTCGGGCCGTGGACATGGCCATGGTCGTGATCATGGTGGTCGTGATGGTCATGATCGTGGTTGCAGTCAGGGCCATGGACATGGGGTTGCTGGGTCATCGGTTTTGCTCCGGAATTAAATCGGCGGGGATTATCACGCCATTGCGCGCCAGGTGCACGTAGTGCGCGATGAATAAACCGGTTTCCAGTTCACCTTCCAGACGATAGGGAATGGGCTGGTCGGGTTTTTTCAGCAGTTTCACCAGATCCCGCACCTTGGGCCACAGGTTGGTGCGGATCGGTACTTTAAAGTAGGCACTGCGTTTGGGGCCGACCGTAAACCAATGTTCGTGCTCGCCTTCGGTCAGCAACATGTCGCCCAAGTGAATGCGGTACTCGATGCCTCGCACCGTCAGGTCACTGTCGTTGGGGTTGTCGACGCGAAAGTGCAGCAAGAATTTTTGCTGCATCAATTTGGCCTGGACCACTTCGACCTTGACCAGATGCACCTGCGGTTCCGGTTCATCATCGCTGAACCAGGACGCACAACCGCCAAGCCCCAGAAAAAGGAACAAGGTGAGCATCTGTAAGACGCGCCGCTGACTGAGCATGGAGTGACTCCCTTTGATGCCCAGTCTAGTCTCTTGCGATTACCTCAACTGCTGAAATAACCCGCACAACACTTCTTGAACTTTTGTCCGCTGGCGCAAGGGCACGCATCATTGCGCCCGGCCTTGAGTTGTACGGTGGGGTCGATGAAGTACCAGTGGCCGGCGTTCTGCACGAACGACGAGCGTTCGCGGTGGCTGTGTTCACCGCTGCCGTCGTGCCAGCGCGCGGTAAATGTCACGAAGGCATGTTCCGGCTGACCGCCCAAGACCTCGGAGCTTTCTAGTTCAAGGCCCAGCCAGGTGCTTTGGGCGCTCCAGTCGCGGATGGACTGCCGATCCAGGCCTGCCTGTTGTGCGGGCAGGGTGGTCGCCACCAGATAATCGATCAGCCCCAGTACGTAGGCGCTATAGCGCGAACGCATCAAGGCTTCGGCACACGGCGCCGGATGGCCGGCATGGTAATGGCCGCAGCAGGCATCAAGCGGGATGCCGCTACCGCAGGGGCAAATGGATGTACTCATCGCGTTACCACCAATATTTCCCGAAGTTTTCCGGATTGGCCCAGAACCGTGAGTTGAGCCAGTCGGGGACTTGTTTGTAGTCAAGCAGATCATAGGTGAACAGGGTCAGCACTTGATCGTCGCGCTGGAAGCGTTCACTGGCTTGCAGGGCCAGGGAGAAAAAATCGGTTTCCTGCCAGCCGCTGGCCGGCAAGTCCGCCAGCACCGCGATGCGACTGGCGTTGAGGTTACGGATCCCGCCCAGCAGGTTCAGGCCCTCGCGTTTGGGCAAGTGTTCGAGGCAATCGACCACCAGCGCCAGGTCAAACCGGCGCGCCGCCAGTTCGGCCGGCAACACCCCGGGTGCCGCATGGGCCACACATGTTTCCGGGTGCGCCAGCTTGAAGGCCTCCAGCGCGGGGAACTCGCTGGCGCCAATCAGCAACAGGCGCGCGGGGGCGTAACGATCAAGCAAAGCGGCCAACGCCTGCTGGGGCGTGCGCGAAGAAATACCTGCAGTCATCGAAGATCCTCAATCAGAGCTGCCAAGACTAGCCTGCTCAAAGGGCCGGGCCTAGAGGTGGTTTGTCGCAAAAGCGTCGATCTACCGTGAACACAGGACAAAACTGCAATGGCCTATTGCTGGCGGAGATTAAAACTCGGGTCTTTACTACCTGAAATCGGTTTTAAGCCGATCCCCTCAGGAGAAAACTAGATGAGCATAGTTCGCACAGCATTACCCTTGGTTCTGCTAACCAGTGTGTTGACTGGTTGCGCAGGTTTGCAGAAAACCGACTGGCCGACCTGTGCGGCGGTCGGTGGCGTCGTGGGTGCCGGTCTCGGCGCGACCGAGAGCTCGGCATGGGCGGGGTATGGCGCGCTGCTTGTCGGCGGCACGGCTGCGGCCTATTGCTGGGTTCACGGTGATGGCGACGAAGACGGCGATGGCGTGCCGGATAGCCGCGACAAGTGCCCGGGAACACCTAGAGGCGTGCGCGTCGATGCCGACGGTTGCCCTCCACCGGTGCCTGCGCCAGTGGTCGAAGAAAAGGCCGTGGTTAAAGAAGAAGTCATCGTCATTCGCGATGTTCACTTCCAGTTTGACAAGGCCACACTGACCCCTTCCGATAAAGAGGTACTCAACACAATCGCCACTCGCCTGAAGCAGGAATCGAGCACCGCCCAACTGACTGTAACCGGTTACACCGACAGCGTGGGCAGCGATAACTATAACCAGAAGCTGTCGGATCGTCGTGCGCACGCGGTGGTTGAGTACCTGATTTCCCAAGGCGTACCCCGCAGCGAATTCGTGTCTGTTACCGGTGCCGGTGAAAGCCAGCCGGTTGCCGATAACAAAACCGCTGACGGCCGCGCGTTGAACCGTCGCACGGAAATCAAAATCAACCGCTAACCTCTCGTACTCCGCGGCTTGTGCAGTCGCGGTTGCGCGTCTTTACTCCTGTGTGACCGGCATTGGCCGGTAACACAGGAGCTTTCACCATGAGTGTTCTCACACGGACCGTCTTGCCGGTTGTGCTGCTGGGCAGCCTGTTGACCGGTTGCGCTACTCACAGCGATGGCACCGCCCCCCTCAATCAACGAACCTGGCCAATCTGCAGCGTTATCGGCGGCCTGGTCGGTGGCGGTCTGGGCGCTCTCCAAAATGGCGGTTGGGCGGCCGGTGGCGCGGCGCTTGGTATCTTGACCGGTGGCTTGATCTGTTATGCCCAGGATGGCGACGAAGACGATGATGGAGTCTTCGATCGACGTGATCGCTGCCCTGATACGCCCGCCAATACTCCCGTCGAACATCATGGTTGCCCATTGCCGCAGTACCCGGCCAGCGTGAAACCTGAACCTGCGCAATCGGAGGTCATCACCCTGAACGACGCGGGCGATGTGCTGTTTGCCTTCAATCAATCCGAACTGACCCCGGCCGCGCAGAGCAAGCTGGATTCGCTGATGCCCAAACTGCAAAGCGCCGATGTGGTGAGCGTCAAGGTGGTCGGTCATACCGACAACGTCGGCTCGGACAGCTATAACCAGGCACTCTCGGAACGTCGCGCCAGTAGCGTGGCGGCCTACCTGTTAAGCCAGGGCCTGGCGCCGAACAAGCTCACCAGCGAGGGCAAGGGCCAAAGTCAGCCGGTGGCCGCTAACGAAACGGAAGAAGGACGGGCGAAAAACCGTCGGGTGGAGTTGCACATCAATCGCTGAGCCCCGTGATAGAGCCGTCGGGCCACAATTGAAGTTGGTCTGGCGGCCATTCGGCGGCCTTCATGAAGAATTTTCCGTTGCCCTCTGGCTTAACCCGCGTGTAAGCCGGTACTGTGCGCGCAAAGAATAATTATCAGCGGGGGAGCGTATGAACGTGTTTTGGGGGCTGGGGAAGTTGTTGACCCTGCTGTTCTGGATGGTGGTGCTGGCCAATCAGCTCATGCCGTTTGTCAAACCTCTGCATCTGCTGGTCGATCTGGCCGGCGGCCTGCTGGCCTGCCTTCATCTTCTTGAGGCGGTGTTCTGTTTCCGCAGCCTCAGAGGTCGCGCTCACCCTTGGCTTGATCGCCTGAATATCCTCTTTTTCGGCGTTTTCCACCTGCAAACCCTCCCGGCTCCGACCGCTCCTAAGGCTTCCCATGCGTAAACTCTGTCTGCTCGCTGCACTCATCAGCCCATTGGCCTGCGCCCAGGTGGTGAGCGTCGAAACCAACTCGCTGATGCGTTTGCCCAACACCGCCAGCACCTTGCAGCTGGAACGCCTGGAAGTGGCCGACTACGGCACGTTATTGATTCCCTCGAATGTGACGGAGGTATCTGTCGGTGAATTGCGTCTGGGTCGTGAAGCGCGGATCGCCATAGTACCCGGCGAACAGCCGCTTGAGCTGAAGGTCAGTCGTGCGCAATTGTCGGAAGGCAGCCAGATCACGGCTCGCGGTGCGCCGGGGACTTACCTCAAGGCAGCCCGCTCCGGGCGTAACCTGAACTTGCAGATCAAGGCATTGAGTGCGCCGCAATTGTGGGTGGACGCTCGTGGCGGTGCGGGCGCACCGGGTTTCGTCGGTCTCGATGGGGCCAACGGTCAGGCACCGGGTTGTACCTGGGGCCAGGCCGGTCGTGGTGCCGATGGTAGTGATGGTAGCGACGGTCAGCCCGGCGCGCCGGGTGCACTGGTTCGTCTGGAAGTACCACGCGATTACCCGGCGGAGCTGATCAAGGTTCAGGTGGCCGGGGGTGACGGCGGTGTGGCCGGGCCTGGCGGTAAACCGGGCGCGGGTGGCAAGGCCAAGGGCTGTTTCGTTTACAAGGCCGATGGCGGCAAGAACGGCCGCCCTGGCGCTGACGGTCAGCCGGGGCCTGCCGGTGCGGCAGGTTCGGTGACCGTTCAGCGTCTGTAAGAACGACTGAGCTCCCCTGTGGTGAGGAAGCTTTGTGGCGAGGGGATTTATCCCCGTTCGGCTGCGAAGCAGTCGTAAAATCAGGCTGCGCGGAGTCTGGATTGGGGCCGCTTCGCAGCCCGACGGGGCGGTGCGACGTTTCGCTAAATCCCCTCACCACAAAGTCCCCCTCGCCACAAAAGCTGTGAGGCTTTAGAACATCGGCCGCGCCGCAGCAATCGCCACCAACACCAACCCGACAATCAGATTAATCCCCACCAACTTGCGAATTTTCCCAAGCGTCGCCGCCCCGGTCGGCCAATCCTGCGCCGCCACTGCCGTGCGCAACTCTGGCAACAACAACGCCTGAATCCGGATAAACAGCGCCGTCATCACCACGTACAACCCCATCATCACCTGCACATACCGCGGTGCCGCTTCAAAACCGCTGAACTGCAAATGAATCATGCCCACACCGCTGATCGGCAACAGCACCACCGCGACCCAGACCCAGCGGAAAAAACCTTGAAACACTTCTACCCACAGCTTCAAGCGGGCAGGGCCTTCAAGTGCCTTCATCGCCGCGGGCCGCAAGACCATCCACGCGAAAAACATGCCGCCAACCCACACCAGGGCTGACAGTACATGCAGGGTATAAACAAGGCCAAAAGGTGTCATTGGGGTACTCCGTTCTGCGCGGGATTAATTAGCGCGGTATGATAGCCGCCGAACCGAACCACTGAAAATTTATCCAGCGTTTTTTGCGCCCGACAATCCATGATCAGCACTGAACTCAAAACCACGATCCAGGGCGCCTACTCGCGTTTTCTCGAAGCCAAGAGCCTCAAGCCGCGCTACGGCCAACGCCTGATGATCGCCGAAATTGCCAAGGTCCTCGGTGACATCGACACCGACGACGAAGGCCGGCGCAGTGGCGACCCCGCGATCGTCGCGGTGGAAGCCGGCACCGGTACCGGCAAAACCGTGGCCTACAGCCTGGCCGCCATCCCCACGGCCAAGGCCGCCGGCAAACGCCTGGTGATTGCCACGGCCACCGTGGCCCTGCAAGAGCAGATCGTCTACAAGGATTTGCCCGACCTGATGCGCAACAGCGGGCTGAATTTCAGCTTTGCCCTGGCCAAGGGGCGCGGGCGCTACATGTGCCTGTCCAAGCTCGACATGTTGCTCCAGGAAGGTCACGCACAAACCGCCACGGCGCAGCTGTTTGAAGAAGAAGGTTTCAAGATCGAGGTCGACGAGGCCAGTCAGAAGCTGTTCACCAGCATGATCGAGAAACTCGCCGGCAATAAGTGGGATGGCGACCGTGACAGCTGGTCCACTGCCCTGGAAGACGCCGACTGGGCGCGACTGACCACCGATCACAGCCAGTGCACCAACCGCCATTGCCCGAACTTCGGCCAGTGCGCCTTCTACAAGGCCCGGGAAGGCATGGGCAAGGTCGACGTCATCGTCACCAACCACGACATGGTACTGGCCGATCTGGCACTGGGCGGCGGCGCCGTGTTGCCGGACCCGCGCGACACCATCTACGTGTTCGACGAAGGCCACCACCTGCCGGACAAGGCCATCGGCCATTTCGCTCATTACACGCGTCTGCGTTCCACCGCCGACTGGCTGGAAACCACCGCCAAGAACCTCACCAAATTGCTGGCTCAACATCCGCTGCCGGGCGACCTGGGCAAGTTGATCGAGCAGGTGCCGGAACTCGCGCGGGAGATCAAGACCCAGCAGCAATTCATGTTCAGCGCCTGCGAGCAGGTCGCCGATTTTAAACCGGGTGAAGACGTCGAAGGTCGCGAGCGGCCGCGTCATCGCTTCGTCGGTGGGGTGATTCCCGAGCACATGCGCGAAATGGGTGTCGAGCTGAAGAAGGGTTTTGCCCGTCTGACCGATCTGTTTACCCGTCTCACCGAACTGCTCAAGGAAGGCATGGACGGCGAGGTCAACATCGGCATCGCCAGCAACCAGGCCGAAGAGTGGTATCCGCTGTTTGGCAGCCTGTTGTCCCGTTCTTCGGGCAACTGGGAGTTGTGGGTCGCGTTCACCGCTGAAGACCCGGAAGACAACCCGCCGATGGCCCGCTGGTTGACCCTGGCCGAAAGCGGCTCGCTGTTCGACATCGAGGTCAACGCCAGCCCGATCCTCGCGGCGGAAATGCTCCGTCGCAATTTGTGGAACGTGGCTTACGGCGCTCTGGTGACCTCCGCGACCCTGACCGCGCTCGGCACTTTCGATCGCTTCCGCATGCGCGCCGGTCTGCCGAAAAAAGCCGTGACCGCGGTGGTTCCGAGCCCGTTTCATCACGCCGACGCTGGTGTGCTGCGGGTGCCGGACCTGAAGGCCGATCCGCGTGATGCGCCGGCCCATACCGCAGCGATCATTCGCGACTTGCCGGCCTTGGTGGAAGGTTCGCGCGGCACCCTGGTGCTGTTTTCCTCGCGCAAACAGATGCAGGACGTGTTCGACGGCCTCGACCGCGACTGGCGCAAGCAAGTGTTCATTCAAGGCAACCTGTCGAAACAGGAAACCCTGAACAAGCACAAGGCGCGGGTCGATGGCGGCGATTCCAGTGTGTTGTTCGGCCTGGCGAGTTTTGCCGAAGGGGTGGATTTGCCGGGTGCGTACTGCGAGCACGTGGTGATCGCGAAGATTCCATTCTCGGTGCCCGATGATCCCGTCGAAGCGGCCCTGGCCGAGTGGATCGAGGCTCGGGGTGGCAATCCGTTCATGGAAATCTCCGTGCCGGATGCTTCGCTGAAGCTGGTCCAGGCCTGCGGTCGCTTGCTGCGTACCGAAGAAGACCGCGGCACCATCACCTTGCTCGATCGACGCCTGGTCACCCAGCGTTACGGCAAGGCAATCCTCAATGCGTTGCCACCCTTCCGACGTGAAATTTCCTGATACAGGGCTGGGCAATTTTGCCCAACCCGTTGTCTATCTCTCTACCATCGCTTTTCCACTGGCCATTGTTGGTCGTTAGGGAGAATTTCGTTCTCATGATTCGCCGTTCGTTGCCCGCTGTATTCGCTCTGATGTTCGCAGCCCCTTTGCTGGCGGCTCCTGCCGGCCAACAGACGCTGTTCAACTTTGTGCGCCCCGCCGATGTGGTCCAGGTGGCGACTCAGGACGCCAGCCTGCCGCAATCCAACGCCGAGCAAACGGCCGAAGGCGAAGTGCTGCGTCGGGTGACGTTCAACCCTGTGGCACAACCGACCTTGCGTCTGACCCCGCAGACGGGCGCCTGGGACTGGTCGCAGTCGGGCTTCATGAGCTTGCGGATTCAGAGCGCAATGGACTGGGCCGTGACCCTGTACGTGAAAATCCAGAGCAACGATGGCAAGACGCTGGTCAGCCGCGTCGACTTGCCGGCCGGCCCTGCGCAAACCTTGTTGGTGCCGCTGCAGCCCTTTACGCCATTGAGTCTTGGCCTGAAAGCCGGCCCGCCAATGCCGATGACGTTCGATGGCCAACGCGTATTGCTGGCCAGCAGCGCCGGTGAGCTGGAGCGCAGCCAGGTAGTGTCGGTGACCTTGTCGATGGATCAGCCGAAAGTCGCCCAGAGCATCCTGCTGGAACGCTTTGGCGTGCAGGACGGCGATGCGGTTACCCAAGCGGCTTTCGGCGGGCTTGTAGATGCTTACGGTCAGTCGACCCGAACCAAATGGCCAGAGAAAGTCAGCAGCGACGAGCAACTGAAAAGCGCGGCCGCCAAGGAACATCAGCAACTGAAAACCTGGCTGGCCGAGCGCGAGAAGTCCTCCCTGGACAAGTTTGGTGGCTGGAACAAAGGCCCGTCATTCAAGGCCAGCGGTTTTTTTCGCACGGAGAAGCGCGACGGTCGCTGGTACCTGGTGACCCCGGAAGGCCATCCGTTCTATTCGCTCGGGGTCAACACCATCACCCCGGATGTCGACCAGACCTACGTCGCCGGCCGCGAGTGGATGTTCGAGTCCCTGCCCAAACCGGACGAGCCGCTGGCTAGCCATTATGGTGAAGGCGATAACCGTGGCGGCAACGGCGTCGATCAGGGCCGAGGCTACAATGCCGGTCGCTGGTACGACTTCTATGGCGCCAACTTGCAGCGTCTGTATGGTCCGCCGTGTGTGGTGACCAGCGACACCAAGGCCGGTGTCGCCGAAGCGGCCAAGGCTGACGCGGTTGCGGCAACGGTGGAGAAGGCTGCTGAGCAACCGGTCGTTCCTTCGACGGCCGAATCCGGTGTCGCCGAAGCCGCCAAGACCGGCGCTGTTGAAGCGACCGCCGCGAAAGCAGCTGAGCAAACGCCTGCCGAACCCTGCAAAGCGGCGGTTGATGAACAGCGCTGGGCCAGCCACACCCTTGATCGCCTGCAAGCCTGGGGCTTCAACACTATCGGCAACTGGAGCGCCCCGGCGCTGGCCAACGCTGATCGCGTGCCGTACACCTTGCCGCTGTCGATCGTCGGCGATTACGCCAGCATCAGCACCGGCACCGACTGGTGGGGCGGCATGCCCGATCCGTTCGACCCGCGTTTCGCCATGGCCACCGAACGTGCCGTGGCCATCGCCGCGCGCGACCATCGCGATGATCCATGGCTGATCGGTTACTTCGCCGACAACGAACTGGCCTGGGCCGGTCCCGGCGACGACCCGAAAGCCCGTTACGCCCTGGCCTACAGCACCTTGAAAACGACCACCGACGTGCCGGCCAAACGCGCGTTCCTCAAGCAATTACGCGACAAGTACCGCAACCAGGCAGGCCTGTCGAAAGCCTGGGGCATTGACCTGCCAGCCTGGGAATTGATGGAAGATCCGGGCTTCGAAGCGCCGCTGCCAAGTGCCGAGCACCCGGAAATCGAAGCCGACTTCAAATACTTCCAGAAGGTCTTCGCCGACACTTACTTCAAGACCATTTCCGACTCGCTCAAGTGGCACTCGCCGAATCAGCTGTTGCTGGGCGGCCGGTTTGCCATCAGCACCCCCGAAGCAGTTGAGTCCTGCGCTCAGTATTGCGACGTGCTGAGCTTCAACATGTACACCCTGCAACCGCAGGACGGTTACGACTTCGCCAAGCTGCGCAGCCTGGACAAACCGGTGCTGATCACCGAGTTTAACTTCGGCTCGGCCGATCGTGGCCCGTTCTGGGGCGGTGTGACGCAATTGCCCAAGGAAGAAGACCGTGGGCCCGCTTACGCCAATTTCCTCAAACAGGCGATGAGCGAACCGTCGATCGTCGGCGTTCACTGGTTCCAATACCTTGACCAACCGGTTAGCGGTCGTCTGCTGGATGGCGAGAACGGTCACTTCGGGCTGGTGGGCATTACCGATCTGCCGTTCCAGGGTTTCGTCGATACCGTGCGCAAGAGCAATTTGCAGACCGTCGATCAGCTCGGTAAAGAGGCCGAGAAGGCCAAGACTGAGGCGGATAAAGCCGGGCAAGCAGCTCAGGGCGGCAGAAAAGGCGAGGCTGGCAAAGGCGCAGGGCAGGGCGCTGGCCATGCGGGTGGGCATTCCGGCAATGGCCACTGAGTCCTGTTAGACCGCGTTATCGTTCTTCGCGAGCAGGCTCGCTCCCACAGGGGTCCAGCGTGAACCCTGTGGGAGTGAGCCTGCTCGCGATGGCGCCCGCCAAGGCACCATAAAATTCTGATCCAATCCATGGGCAACCGACCGCCCAGCCTGCAACAGTTCCCAAAACCCTCTAGGGCTGGAACAATGCGGGCCACTTTGTAGAGCTTTATATCCGGGGAGTTGCGGGTGCAGATTCAGGGTTTTTACGAGCTGAAGTTCGAAGCGGTGCGTGAAGCTTTCGCGGCGCTGTTCGACGATCCTCAGGAACGGGGTGCAGCGTTGTGCATCAAGATCGGCGGTGAAACCGTGGTCGACCTTTGGGCCGGCAGCGCGGACAAGGACGGCACCGAAGCCTGGCACAGCGACACCATCGCCAATCTGTTCTCCTGCACCAAGACCTTTACCGCGGTGACCGCCCTGCAACTGGTAGCCGAAGGCAAGCTGCAACTGGATGCCCCGGTTGCCCGCTACTGGCCCGAGTTCGCCGCCGCCGGCAAAGAGTCCGTTACCTTGCGTCAATTGCTCTGCCATCAGGCCGGTCTGCCGGCGCTGCGTGAGCTATTGGCCCCGGAAGCCCTTTACGACTGGCAAACCATGGTTGACGCCCTGGCCGCCGAAGAACCGTGGTGGACGCCGGGAAATGGTCACGGTTATGCGGCTATCACCTACGGCTGGCTGATCGGTGAGTTGCTGCGGCGTGCCGACGGTCGTGGGCCGGGTGAGGCCATCGTGGCGCGAGTCGCGAAGCCTTTGGGCCTGGACTTTCACGTCGGCCTGGCGGATCAAGAGTTCCATCGCGTGGCGCACATCGCCCGTGGCAAGGGCAATGTCGGCGATGCCGCCGCCCAGCGCTTGCTGCAAGTGACCCTGCGCGAGCCGACGGCCATGACCACGAGGGCGTTCACGAACCCGCCGTCGATCATGACCAGCACCAACAAACCCGAGTGGCGACGCATGCAGCAGCCGGCCGCCAATGGCCACGGCAATGCCCGCAGCCTGGCCGGGTTCTATGCCGGTCTGCTCGATGGCAGCTTGCTGGAAAGCGAAATGCTCGAGGAACTGACCCGCGAGCACAGCCTCGGCGAGGACAAGACTTTACTGACCCGGACCCGTTTCGGCCTGGGTTGCATGCTCGATCAACCGGACGTTCCCAACGCCACCTACGGCCTCGGCCCTCGTGCGTTCGGTCATCCAGGGGCGGGCGGTTCCACCGGCTTTGCTGACCCGGAACACGATGTGGCCTTCGGCTTTGTGACAAATACCTTGGGACCGTACGTCTTGATGGATCCGCGCGCACAAAAGCTTGTGCGAGCACTGGCCACTTGTCTGTAAAACGCGCTCAGGGGTTCCAGGGCCGGAACCCCAAGGCCTTTTTGATTTCCAAGCGTCTGTTTATCCGGGTCAATCCGGCCTGATAGTTAATTACTTCATTTTGTGGATATCCAATGTCTTCCAATAAAACCCTCGCTTTGGCTCTGTGCTTCGCTATTACCGGTTGCGCACAAACTCCACAAAGTGACTCGGATGGCAGCAGCTGGTGGCCGTTCGGCTCTTCCGACAAAGTCGCCGCTAAAGGCCCGGCTCCGGCTCCGACCCCAGTCCCGGCACCTTTGAAGCCTGCCGCGACCGCTCCGGTGGCCAAGGCTGAAAGCTCCAACCCTTGGTACTGGCCATTCGGTTCCGATGAAGTTCTCGACAAGAAGCCAGAGGTGAAAGCTGAAGCCAAGCCCGAAGCCAAACCGGTCGAGGTGGCCAAGGCCAAGGCCGATGCAGGTGGCAATTGGTGGTGGCCGTTCGGCGGCAAAGAGCAAAGCACTGCCAAAGCCGTGCCGATGCCTGATCCTAAAGTTACCCAAGCCTGGCTCGACGACTACGAGCCGCGCTTGCGCGAAGCGGTCAAGGGCAGCAACCTGCAACTCGAACGCCGTGAAAACGTATTGGTGGTGACTGCGCCGGTAGAAGGCTCGTTCAACCCTGACCGTCCGGCCATGCTGCTGCCGGTGACCCTCGGCCCGTTCACCCGCGTCGCGAAAATTCTTGAAGTCGATCCGAAAACTGCCGTGCTGATTCTGGGCCACAGTGATACGTCGGGTGCCGCACCGGCCAACGTGAAACTGAGCCAGGAGCGTGCCCAGGCCGTGGCAGCGATTTTCCGTCTCAGCGGTCTGCAGCGTGATCGCCTGATGCTGCGCGGTATGGGTGGCGAAGCCCCGCGTGCTGCCAACGACAGCAATGAAGGCCGTGCCTTGAACCGTCGCGTCGAACTGCTGGTGACCCCGCAAAACACCATGGTCGCGTTGCTGAGCAAGTACAACATGCCGGCCCCGGCGCCAGTGAAGTTGGTCGCTGCCCAGGACGTCAAGCCAGTAGTCAAACCGGTCACCCCGGCGCCAGCCGCGAAGAAAGCCGATGTGCCTGCGGCGAAAAAAGCCCCGGCCAAGAAAGCCGCCGCCAAGAAGGCACCGGCTAAAACTGCAACGCCGGCGAAAAAGACTGCCCCGGCCAAAGCCGCTGCCGACACGAAAAAAGTCGCCGACAGCGCCGATACTGTAAAAAAGTGATTCGTTAACCAAAAGGAATGCGCCATGACCCAGGGCCTGGCTGATATGCGTCGCGACTACACCCGTGATGGCCTGACCGAGGCGCAAGCCCCGGCCGAGCCGTTCGCGCTGTTCCATCAGTGGTTCGCCGACGCGGTGAAAACCGAGCAGGCGCCGGTGGAAGCCAACGCCATGACCCTGGCCACCGTCGATCAGGACGGTCGGCCGCATTGCCGCATTCTGCTGCTCAAGGGGCTGGACGAGCAGGGTTTCACCTTCTTCACCAACTACGACAGCGCCAAGGGCCAGCATCTGGCCGCGAACCCGTTCGCGGCCATGACCTTTTTCTGGCCGGCCCTGGAGCGTCAGGTGCGCATCGAAGGGCGGGTGGTGAAGGTTACGCCTGAAGAGTCCGACGCCTACTTCCAGGTTCGGCCGCTGGGCAGTCGTCTCGGTGCCTGGGCATCGCCCCAGAGCCGGGTGATCGCCGATCGTGCCGAGCTGGAAGCGCTGCTCAAGAACACCGAGCAACGTTTCAGCGACACACAACCTCATTGCCCTGAGCACTGGGGTGGTTACCGTTTGTTACCGGAGCGCATCGAGTTCTGGCAAGGCCGTCCGAGCCGCCTGCACGATCGCCTCAACTACCGCTTTCAGGGCGCCGACTGGACTCTTGAACGTCTGGCACCTTAAGCCATCTACCGATCGGGATAGCCTGCCGCAGCGGCTTCAAGCCACTGCGGCAGGTCTCGGCGCTTGATCTTCTGCGCTTGAGCGTTCGCCAGTTGCTGGAGCATGAACGCCTTTTTCTGCTCGTCTTTACCCGCCAGTGACAACGCCAGATCGCGGTCCATCCAGCGTTTGATCCGCACGTATAGCCACCAGTGGAAATACAATCCGGCAACGGTAGTGACGACAATGATGAAGTAATCCATGACAATCCTTGGGGCAGCGGCGCAGATTCCGGAATTTGCCGCTACTGTGTGGTGAGTTCGTGGAGGTGCCTGTACCGGGCCTGAATCAAACCAATTTTATCCGGGCGAGGCCGTGACAGGCGTCAAGCTGCGGAGTTTAATGAATACTTGTCCTTTGGAGTTGATGCTATGCGTAAGTCTGTTCTGCTGGTTGCTTCCTTTTCCACGATGGCGATGTTGCTCACTGGCTGCCAATCGAGCCTGACCGGTGACTCCTACTCCCGTGACGAAGCGCGTCGCGTGCAGACCGTTCGCATGGGCACCATCGAATCCCTGCGGCCGGTCAAAATCGAAGGCACCAAAACCCCAATCGGCGGCGCAGCTGGCGCCGTCGTGGGCGGTGTCGGCGGTAGCGCCATCGGTGGCGGTCGCGGCAGCATCGTTGCTGCCGTTATCGGCGCAGTCGCCGGTGGCCTGGCAGGTTCTGCAGCCGAAGAAGGCCTGACCCGCACTCAGGGCGTGGAAATCACCGTGCGCGAAGACGACGGCAGCATGCGCGCCTACGTGCAACAGGTTCAGGAAAATGAAGTGTTCCGTGTTGGCGAGCGTGTGCGGATTGCCACTGTTGATGGGACGAGCCGCGTTTCGCACTAAGCGAGAATACGGGTAAAAGAAAACCCCGATCAGGTGACTGGTCGGGGTTTTGTTTGTTAAGGATTGTCACTGCGCGGCGCGGGGGCCTATAAAATATTCCAGCCCCTCGGGGAAGTCGATTTCTAATAGCTCTGCAACCTGTAGGATTTGAGCACCTGTCAGTTCCAGTTCTCCAGGCTCTATTTCTTCCAGTTTTTTTGACTCGGTCAATTGAGCCAATGCCTGGTTCATCTCATAGTCTTTGATGGTCAGTTGGAACTGCAATGAATCATCTTGTTTTTCATCAGGGTAAAAACCGGTGATGGATAGATAGCGCATAGTTTTCTCTTCAGTTTCTTGAGGTTTTTCTACCAGGCTTTGCCTTTTTAGTTCGCTCGCCAGTTACGTGATTGAATTCGCCCAAATGCACTCCGAATTTATCGTAAAGCTCTACAGCACCGCTTTTGGAATCCCATTCATATATACGGCCTCTGCGGTCTAGCCATCGGGCTCGTTTTTTACCTCCACCTCGAACTGAAACCTTCGGTTTTACGGGGAGTGCATCAGGGAAGCCTGGGAGGGTTTCTGGATCATCGTAGTACTTATGATCCCCCGGCATGCTCATCACTACATAAACCGGATTTACCCCTGAACCCAGCGGAAACACAAGAATGAAATCCTTGTACTCCGGCGGGTAAACCGGATTCACGATGATGCTATCCGCCGCTTTCGTCGGCGGATAAACCCAAATGTGCGGCGCTTGCGGAGCTGCTTCCAGCGCTGGAATACCAAGGATGTCGGAACCATCCACAGCCGGTGTCCAGATCAGCTCAACACCATCCCCCAGATCCGCCACCTGCTGACTGCCGCGCAAGCTGAACTGCACGACATCAACCATTTCCCAATCACGGTTCTTGCCGGTGTAGAAACCGTATCCCTTGAGACTGCCGTCAGCTTGTTGCTCGACCCTTAGCCGAACACGAGTTCGAGCCTGTTTCAGGGCGCGTAAGTGATCTTCGGTATAGAGCGCGCTATCGCCGAGACTCGGCGTCCAGAAGAACGCGACCAGGCCGGCCAATAGGGTGGTTCCAGCAGCACCGAGTGCTGCAGTGGGAACAGCGATAGCCGGGGCGCGAAGAGCCATTCGGCCAATACCGAGCGAAACGGTACTGCCGCTGATGGTTTCAAGATTCAGCAGCCCGGCATCGTCTGCCTCGCGAGCACCGAGCCAGGCGACTTCTCCGTAGTCCTTGAGGTTGTCGGTGGGCACCATCCCCGAAGGATTCGAGTAATCGATGATGGCGTCGGGAAGCTTGCAGGACTTGGCGAATACGCATCCTGCGCGAACGGGTTCGTGCTTTTTCGCGACGACCTCACGACTCCGTTCGAAGGCGTGTTGCCTCGCGAGCATCGCGTCGTAAGCGTTTTGTCTGGCATCCCGCGCGGCCAGTTCGGTGGCCGTCATAAAGCGGTGAGTGACGTGATGACCGTCGCCTGACGGAGGGTTCTTGACCCGGGGAATGTCCTTATTGCCAGCCACTGATCTTCCTTGCGTTCGAACATCGACAGCCCCCAACAAAGGGGCTGTGCGACGTTAACGAACGAGGCTGATCGTGGCTGTAGGACGAGTCTTGAATGACGCTAAGAGTTGTCTCTGTTTATCAGGATTGCAGAGTGGCGCTCTTGCGACTCGCCGCCGCCGTCACCGCATAACCAATCAATGCTGCCAGTATCGAACCGGTCAAAATCCCCATCCGGTCCATCCCTGCGTATTCACTGGCACCCGGCACAAACGCCAGGGAGCCGACAAACAGGCTCATGGTGAAGCCAATGCCGCAGAGGATTGCCACGCCCATTACCTGGCCCCAGTTGGCGCCTTGGGGCAGGGCGGCAATGCCGATTTTCACGGCCAGCCAGGTCAGGCCGAAGACGCCGAGGGTTTTGCCCAGCAGCAGACCGACTGCGATGCCCATCGGTACGTGGTGGGTGAAGCTTTCGACGGTCACGCCACTCAGGGACAGGCCGGCGTTGGCGAAGGCGAACAGTGGCAGGATGCCGTAGGCCACCCATGGATGCAGGGCATGTTCGAGGGTCAGCAGCGGCGAAGGTTCGGCGTTTTTCGTGCGCAGGGGAATGCAGAAGGCCAGGGTCACACCGGCCAGTGTCGCGTGGACACCGCTCTTGAGCACGCAAACCCAAAGAATCAGGCCGATGATCATGTACGGCCCGAGCTTGACCACCCCGAGCCGGTTCATCGCGATCAGTGCCACGATGCACGTCGCGGCCAGGGACAGCGAAAGGGTCGAGAGCGTACCCGAGTAGAAGATCGCAATGACGATGATTGCGCCGAGGTCGTCAATAATCGCCAGCGTCATCAGGAAAAGCTTCAGCGACACCGGTACCCGCTTACCCAGCAGGGCCAGTACGCCGAGGGCGAAGGCGATGTCGGTGGCCATCGGGATGGCCCAGCCACCCAGGGCTGCCGGGTCATCGCGGTTCAGAAACCAGTAGATCAACGCCGGAACCACCATGCCGCCAATCGCCGCCGCGCCGGGCAGGACGATTTGCGACGGTTTCGACAGTTGACCGTCGAGGACTTCGCGCTTCACTTCCAGACCGATCAACAGGAAAAACAGGGCCATCAGGCCGTCGTTGATCCACAGCAGCGCCGGTTTGGCGATTTGCAACGCACCGACCTGCGCCACGACCGGAGTGTCGAGAAAACTGCTGTAAAGCCACGACAGTGGGGAATTGTTGATGATCAACGCCAGGGCAGCAGCGGCGATCAATAACAGTCCGCTGGCAGCTTCCAACTGGAAGAAACGCGTGAAAGTGCTACGCAGAGGCAAGGTCGCTCTCCATCGGTGAATTCAAAAGGTGGCACACCCTAACCCGTACCGTTAGTTGTTAAAACAAAAGTTATATTCTTTTTTGTTATATGTCGTTACAACGTGAACGATCAGCAGGGACCTGAGCCTAGCAGTTGTCGGGCGTATTGAACCTCAGCTGTACCTGTGCGTGATGTAGGTTTTTTCCTAAGCTTGTTAGCTGAGCCTTGCAACAAGGCCGACTCAACGAGAAAACCACCATGAGCGACAACCGACAGTGGGCCCGCGAAGCCATCCGGATCATCGAGGCCGACTTCCAGCGCAGCGCCGACACCCACCTGATTCCCTTGCCGCTGCCGGGTTTTCCGGGCATCGAGTTGTATTTCAAGGATGAGTCCAGTCATCCCACCGGCAGCCTGAAGCACCGCCTGGCGCGCTCGCTGTTTCTGTATGCGCTGTGTAACGGCTGGCTCAAGCCCGGGGCGCCGGTGATTGAAGCGTCCAGCGGTTCGACGGCGATTTCCGAGGCGTACTTCGCCAGTTTGCTGGGCTTGGCGTTCATTGCGGTGATGCCGGCGAGCACGTCCAAAGAGAAAATCGCGCAGATCGCTTTCTACGGCGGCAAGAGTCATTTGGTCGACGATCCGACGCAGATCTACGCCGAATCCGAGCGCCTGGCCCGGGAACACGATGGGCATTTCATCGACCAGTTCACCTATGCCGAGCGCGCTACCGACTGGCGGGCGAACAACAACATCGCCGAGTCGATCTTCCAGCAAATGCGCTTCGAACTGCACCCCGAGCCGAGCTGGCTGATCTCCAGCCCCGGCACCGGCGGCACCACCGCGACGCTGGGCCGTTACGTGCGTTATCGCCAGCATTGCACCCGCGTGCTCTGCGCCGATGCCGAGCGCTCGGTGTTCTTCGATTACTACCAGACCGGCGACGCCAGCCTGCGCCTGGATTGTGGTTCGCGGATTGAAGGCATTGGCCGGCCTCGGGTCGAAGCGTCGTTCCTGCCCAAAGTGATCGATGCGATGGTCAAAGTGCCGGACGCGTTGTCTCTGGCGGCCATGCATTACCTGGCGCAGCGTTTGGGACGTCGAGTCGGCGGGTCGAGCGGGACCAACCTGATCGGCGCGTTGATGGCGGCCCAGCAGATGGCGGCGGCGGGGGAGTCGGGGTCAATCGTGGCGATTCTGTGTGATGGCGGCGAACGCTATGCCACCACTTATTACGATCAGGCTTGGCTCAAGGCCCAGGGGTATGAGTTGAGCGGTTTGATGGATGCGGTGGCAGCAAGCGTTGAGCGCGGCGAGCCGCTGCCGGCCAGCGTGCTGCGCGCCAATATCTGAGATATTTCAAGCACTGAAGATCCAAATGTGGGAGCGAGCCTGCTCGCGATAGCGGTAGATCAGTCAACATCTCTATTGAATGTTATGCCGCCATCGCGAGCAGGCTCGCTCCCACAGGGGATTTGTGTCAGGCCTCGAGGCCGAGGATGTCGCGGGCCACGGCTTCTGCAATCCGAATCCCGTCGACACCCGCCGACAGAATCCCCCCCGCATAACCCGCGCCTTCACCCGCCGGGAACAAGCCTTTCACGTTCAGGCTCTGCATCGACTCGTTACGGGTAATCCGCAGCGGCGACGACGTACGGGTCTCGATCCCGGTCAACACCGCGTCGTGCAGCGAGTAACCGCGAATCTGCTTCTCGAACGCCGGCAACGCTTCGCGAATGGCTTCGATGGCGAACGCCGGCAAGGCCAACGCCAGATCACCCAAGGCAACCCCCGGTTTGTAGGAGGGTTCAACACTGCCCAACTCGGTGGACGGCTTGCCGGCAATGAAGTCGCCGACCAGTTGCGCCGGCGCTTCGTAGTTGCTGCCGCCCAGCACAAAGGCGTGGGATTCCAGGCGTTCCTGCAACTCGATACCCGCCAGCGGGCCGCCCGGATAATCGATTTCCGGGGTGATCCCGACGACGATCCCGGAGTTGGCGTTGCGCTCGTTACGCGAGTATTGGCTCATGCCGTTGGTGACCACGCGGCCCGGCTCGGACGTCGCCGCCACCACGGTGCCGCCCGGGCACATGCAGAAGCTGTAGACCGAACGTCCGTTGCTGGCGTGGTGCACCAGTTTGTAGTCGGCGGCCCCGAGTTTCGGGTGGCCGGCGTACTTGCCCAAGCGTGCACGGTCGATCAGCGATTGCGGGTGTTCGATGCGGAAACCCACCGAGAACGGCTTGGCTTCCATGAACACGCCACGGCCATGCAGCATGCGGAAGGTGTCCCGAGCACTGTGGCCGAGGGCCAGAATCACGTGTTTCGAGTGGATCTGCTCGCCGCCGTTGAGCTCGACGCCGACCAGTTGGCCGTCCTCGATCAACACATCGGTCACACGCTGCTGGAAGCGCACTTCGCCACCCAACGCGCGAATTTGCTCACGCATGTTTTCCACAACACCGGTCAGACGGAACGTACCGATGTGCGGTTTGCTGACGTAGAGGATTTCTTCCGGAGCACCTGCTTTGACGAACTCGTGCAGGACTTTGCGACCGATGAATTTCGGGTCCTTGATCTGGCTGTAAAGCTTGCCGTCAGAGAACGTCCCCGCGCCACCTTCACCGAATTGCACGTTGGATTCCGGGTTAAGCACGCTTTTACGCCACAGACCCCAAGTGTCCTTGGTGCGCTGACGCACTTCGGTGCCGCGCTCGAGGATGATCGGCTTGAAGCCCATTTGCGCGAGCAGCAGCCCGGCGAAAATCCCGCACGGACCGAAGCCCACGACGACAGGACGTAGCTCAAGATCAGCCGGCGCCTGGCCGACCGCTTTGTAGCTGACATCCGGCGCCACGTTGACGTTACGATCATCGGCGAACGTGCGCAGCACCGCCGCCTCATCGCGAACGTTGAGGTCGATGGTGTAGATGAAGCACAGCTCGGAGGACTTTTTGCGCGCATCGTAGCTGCGCTTGAACAAGGTGAAATCGAGCAGGTCATCACTGCTGATGTTCAGGCGCTGCACGATGGCAGGGCGCAGGTCTTCTTCGGGATGGTCGATCGGCAGCTTGAGTTCGGTGATTCGTAACATGACAGGATCCGGTTCGCGGGGCGCAAAACTGCGCCAAGGCGTTTGAAGCCCGCGATTATAAGCCTCAACGAATGATTCCCGTGAGGCTAAAACGATCAGTCGTTACGCGATCCGCCGAAATACCCGCAGCCACGCTGAACCTGACCGTCGATGCGCAGTTCGGCGCTCATGTGCTGGACGCTGCCGGTGGTGCTGTCGACGCAACGTTGCGGCGCGACCCACAGTTCGATGTGCTGGTTATTGGCTTCGGTGCTGAGGTTGAAGCGGCCATCGCCCAGTTGCTCTTCAACGTAGGGCACGGCCAATGGCGGCTGACCGGCGCGCTCGATGACCATCCCTTTGCCGCTGACTTTCACGTTCCACTCAGGCCCATGGCCGGCAGCGCGCAGAATCAGCACTTTGAAATTCGGATCGTTGCATGCAGTGCCCGAGCGCTCGACGCGGTACAGCTGCGCAAGGTCGAGACGGCTGTCGACGACCCGCCCGCGTACGTCAGCAAACAGCTTGCCCTGAGCATCGGCCAGGGTCGCGGCCTCTTGCAGGAGGCTGGTGCCACCGGTGTCGTTGACCACATAACTGCGCTGTTCATTGCACGGCTGGAACAACAGCTTGCCGTCGGCCGCCGTCAATTGGCCCTGCATGCGGGTCTGACCCACGTGGGAGGCACTTTCACGCGGGCCGTCGAGCAACTGGCAAGCGGCAAACAACGGAAGCAGGGCAAAAAGGACTAAGGAACGGGCAACACGCATCTTTGAGTCTCCAGACAAGTGCCGCCACGTTACTCAGCCTGACCGTTCATCACAACCCCACTACTTTTGAATTCGATTCGCCCATCACTTGTAGGAGCACGGCTTGCCGGCGATGGCGTCTTCGATATCGCCATCGCCGGCAAGCCGTGCTCCTACAGGTCGCGGCGGTTTAGCCCACGTGAAAGGTCTGACCTGTTTGCAGGCCCTCGACGCTTTTGGCGTAGGCCAATGCCACGTCCGCTGCCGGAACCGGTTTGTAGCCGCGGAAATACGGCGCGTATTTGCCCATGGCTTCGACCAGTACGTTCGGGCTCACCGAATTGACGCGCAGGCCGCGAGGCAGTTCGATCGCTGCGGCGCGGACGAAGCTGTCCAGGGCGCCATTGACCAGCGCTGCCGAGGCGCCGCTACGGATCGGGTCGTGGCTGAGCACGCCCGTGGTGAAGGTGAACGAGGCGCCGTCGTTGGCGTACTCGCGGCCGATCAGCAGCAGATTGACCTGACCCATCAACTTGTCTTTCAGGCCCAGTGCGAAGCTTTCTCCGGTCATTTCACCGAGGGGGGCGAAGGTCACGTTGCCGGCGGCGCAGACCAGTGCATCGAACTTGCCGGTTTGCTCGAACAGCTTGCGAATCGATGCGCTGTCGCTGATATCCACATGGAAATCACCGCTGTTGCGGCCGATGCGGATGATCTCGTGACGCTCGGACAGCTCCTTGTCGACCGCTGAACCGATGGTGCCGCCTGCGCCTATCAAAAGAATTTTCATGCTGCTGTTCCTTGAGTGGTTGAAAGTGGCTTCAGTCTAGAGTGGTTTTTTCCATCGATAAGCGTGCTAATAGGCAACCTTTGGTTTTCAAATGGAAACAATCCATGAGCGAAATGGATGATCTGGCGGCGTTCGCGATATTGATTGAAGCAGGCAGTTTCACACTGGCGGCGCAGCAACTGGGGTGCAGCAAAGGTCAGTTGTCCAAGCGCATCAGCCAACTGGAATCGCGGTTTTCAGTGGTGCTGCTGCAACGCACCACCCGCCGTTTGAGCCTGACGGCCGCGGGCGCGGCGCTGTTGCCGCAAGCCCAGGCGCTCGTAGTCCAAGTCGAGAGGGCGCGTCAGGCATTGGCGCGGCTGAAGGACGACATGGCCGGGCCGGTGCGTATGACGGTTCCGGTATCGCTGGGGGAAACCTTCTTCGATGGCTTGTTGCTGGAGTTTTCCGGCAAGTACCCTGAGGTGCAGATCGAGCTGGACCTGAGCAACAACTACCGTGATTTGTCCCGCGACGGGTTTGATCTCGCGGTTCGCTCCGAGGTGGGCAATGACGAGCGCCTGGTGGCCCGACCGCTATTGGCCTGGCACGAAATGACCTGCGCCAGCCCGGCTTACCTTGAGCAATACGGCGAACCGCTGACGCCGCAGGCCCTCGCTGAACATCGCTGTCTGCTCAACAGTCACTACAGCGGTCGCGAAGAGTGGCTGTATCACCAGCAACACGAGTTGTTGCGGGTGCGCGTGTCGGGACCGTTCGCCAGCAACCATTACAGCCTGCTGAAAAAAGCGGCACTGGCCGGCGCCGGCATTGCGCGGTTGCCGTCCTACCTGCTGCAAGCGGAATTGGCTGACGGCCGTTTGCGCTGGCTCCTGCGTGACTATCAGACCCGCCGCATGCCGATGTACCTGGTGCATCCCTATCAGGGTGGATTGCCGAAGCGCACACAGGTGTTGGCGGACTATTTGATTGGCTGGTTCAAGCGCAGCGGTGAAGCGCTGGATCGGCTCCAGCACACCACATAGATCCCTGTGGGAGCGAGCCTGCTCGCGAAAGCGGTAGGGCAGACAACATTTCTGTTGAATGTGAAATTGCATTCGCGAGCAGGCTCGCTCCCACATTGGATTTTCGTTGTTTTGGGATTTGAGTCGGGCACAAAAAAAACGGCCCGAAGGCCGTTTTTTGTTTACCGCAAAGACTCAACCACCCAGGTACGCTTCACGCACTTTCGGGTCAGTCAGCAATGCTTCCCCAGTACCTGTCATCACCACCCGGCCGTTCTCCAGAACGTACGCACGGTCGGCAATTTTCAACGCCTGGTTGGCGTTCTGCTCCACCAAAAACACCGTCACGCCATCCTTGCGCAGCTGTTCGATGATGTCGAAGATCTGCTGGATGATGATCGGTGCCAGGCCCAATGAAGGTTCATCGAGCAGCAACAGCTTGGGTTTGCTCATCAGCGCGCGGCCGATGGCGAGCATTTGCTGTTCGCCGCCGGACATGGTGCCCCCGCGTTGGGCGAAGCGTTCTTTCAGGCGTGGGAAAAGTCCGAGGACCTTGTCCATCTGTTCCTGATAATCGCCCTTGTCGGTGAAGAACCCGCCCATGGCGAGGTTTTCTTCCACGGTCAGACGGGCAAACACCCGACGACCTTCCGGCACGACGGCGATGCTCTTGCGCATGATCTGCGAGGAACTCTGACCGACCAATTCCTCACCCATGTAGCGGATGCTGCCACTGTGGGCTTGCGGTGAACCGCAGAGCGTCATCAGCAGAGTCGATTTGCCGGCACCGTTGGCGCCGATCAGGGTCACGATCTCGCCCTGGCGGACTTCGACGTTGACGCTGTGCAGGGCCTGGATCTTGCCGTAGAAGGTGGAAACGTTTTCGAATTGCAGCATTTACGCTT
>Ga0255334_1000399_pt1 | contig 36513 bp, 37 predicted proteins | sample EtOH5_35cm_T3_12_FD_202080 | JGI IMG/M metagenome (GOLD analysis project Ga0255334, IMG submission 202080) | Sandy soil microbial communities from University of British Columbia, Vancouver, Canada - EtOH5_35cm_T3_129 | ecosystem: Engineered > Artificial ecosystem > Sand microcosm > Unclassified ... | reverse complement strand
ATCGCGCCGCAGGGCGCGCTCTGCATGATCGACGACCTCGGCGCCGCCCCGGTCGGCGCGCTGAAGCCGAAATCGGCCAGCCTGCATTGGGAATACATGTTCGCCCGCCCGGTCTGGGGCACGCCCGACATGATCGAGCAGCACCGGCTGCTGACCGAGGTTTCGCGCATGATCGACGAGGGCGTGCTGAAGACCACGATCGGCGAGAACTTTGGGCGCATCAACGCGGAGAACCTGATCCGCGCGCATGCGCTGCAGGAAAGCGGCAAGGCCCGCGGCAAGATCGTTTTGGAAGGATTCTGAGGATGCTGGTTCTCATCACCGGCGCCTCGGCCGGGTTCGGTGCCGCGATCGCGCGGCGTTTTGCGGAAGATGGCGCGAAGCTGCTGCTGGTCGGGCGGCGGCAGGAGCGGCTGCGCGACCTCGCCGAGGAACTCGGCGGCTGCCATGTGCTGCCGCTGGATGTGCGCGACCGCGCGGCGGTGATGGCCGGCATCGCCGGGCTGCCCGAGGCGTTCCAGGCCATCGACCTGCTGGTGAACAACGCGGGGCTGGCGCGGGGGCTGGCGCCGGCGCAATCGGCCGACCTCGACGACTGGGACGCGATGGTCGACACCAACATCAAGGGCCTGATGTACATGACCCGGGCGGTGCTGCCGGGGATGATCGAACGCGGCCGCGGGCATGTGGTGAACCTCGGCTCGACCGCCGGGGAATTTCCCTATCCCGGCGGCAATGCCTATGGCGGCACCAAGGCCTTCGTTCGCCAGTTCAGCCTGAACCTGCGCGCCGACCTCTGGGGCACGCCGGTGCGGGTCACGGATGTGGAGCCGGGGCTGGTCGGCGGCACGGAATTCAGCACCATCCGTTTCGGCGGCGACGCCGCCAAGGCGGCCGCGGTCTATGAGGGGGCCGATGCGCTGACCCCGGAAGACATCGCCGACACTGTGCATTGGGTCGCGACGCGCCCCGCGCGGGTCAATGTGAATGTCGTGCAGGTGATGCCGGTGACCCAGGCCTTTGGGCCGCTGCGGGTGCACAAGACCGGCGGCTGAGCCGCCTCGATGGACCTGCGGTGGCGGGCGTCCCATGCTGCGGGAAAACAATGCATCAGGAGTGCCGCGGCATGATCGTCGACCTTCGCATCTATACCTGCGCCCCGAACCGGATGGGGGAGTTCGTGAAGCTCTATGAGGAGAGCGCCTGGCCGATCCAGAAGAAGTACCTCGGCCGCTGCCTCGGCTGGTACACCACGGCCGAGGGCGCGCTGAACAGCGTCGTCCACATGTGGGCCTATGAGAGTCAGGGCGACCGCGAACAGCGCCGCGACGCGATGGCGGCAAGCCAGGAATGGCAGGACTACCTGGTCAAGGCCGCGGCCCTTGGCGCGCTGCAGAAGATGGAGAACCGGATCCTGAAGCCGACCGCCTTCTTCACCGCCTATACTGCCGGCATGCCGTAGGCGGGTGGGGGATTGATCGCCGGCCTCACCAGCTTGCTGGCCTGCCAGTTGGCGGGCGAGATCCTGTCGCGGAGCCTCGGCCTGCCGGTGCCGGGGCCGGTGGTGGGGATGGTGCTGCTTTTCCTCGCGTTGATGCTGCGGCGGCGGCCGGTTCCGGCCGGGCTGAACAGCACGGCGGACGGGTTGCTGTCGCATCTCGGGCTGCTGTTCGTGCCGGCAGGGGTGGGGGTGGTGCTCTATCTGCCGCTGCTGGCGCGGGAGGGGACGGCGATCGCGATGGCGGTGGTCGGCGGCACCTTGCTGACCATCGCCTTCACGGGGTGGCTGGCGCAGGCGCTGTTGCGCCGCTTCGGATGACGGATCTGGCCCAGATCTGGGTCTATCTGGCGCGCGAGCCGCTGGCTGCGCTGACCGTCACCCTTGTCGCCTGGCTGATCGCCTTGCGCGCCGCCGATGCCGCGCGCTGGCATCCGGTGGCCAATCCGACGCTGGTGGCGGTGGTGCTGCTGTCGGCGCTGCTGCTGGCCGGCGGCATCGCCTATCGCGATTATTTTGCCGGGGCGCAGTTCGTGCATTTCCTGCTGGGGCCGGCGACGGTGGCGCTGGCGGTGCCGCTGTATCGGCAATGGCAGGATGTGCGGCGATCGGCCGTGGCGGTGGTGGCCGCGGTGGTGGCGGGGGGCACGGTGGCCTCGGCGACCGGCATTGTCATTGCCTGGGCCATGGGGGCGACGCCGGAGGTGGTGGCGACGCTGGCGCCGCGATCGGTCACCACCCCGGTCGCCATGGGCATCGCCGAACGCCTGGGCGGGTTGCCGAGCCTGACGGCGGTGGTGGTGATCTCCTCGGGCATCCTGGGCGGCGCGGTCGGTCCGCTGGTGCTGAACCTTGCGCGCGTGAAGGACTGGCGGGCGCGAGGGCTTGCCATGGGCACCGCCGCGCATGGCGTGGGCACGGCGCGGGCCTTGCGGGTGAATGAAACGGCCGGTGCCTTTGCCGGTCTGGCAATGGCGTTGAACGCGCTGGCGACGGCGCTGCTGCTGCCACTGATCTGGCATCTGGTGGTCGGCTGACGGGGATCCCCCCTATCCGACGACCTCGATCCCGAGCAGCCCCGCCGCCAGCAGCGTCCGCACATCCGCCGCCGCCAGCGCAATGCAGCCTTCGGTCGGCGAATACTCCGGCCGCGCCACATGCAGGAAGATCGCGCTGCCCCGGCCGCGCTGCACCGGCGCGTCATTCCAGCCCAGGATGCCGATCAGGTCATAGAGCGCATCCCGCCGCCACAGCTCCTCATGCCGCGCCGGATAGGGCAGCCGGACGCGGGTGTTGTAGGCCGCATCGCCGGGGTCGTCGCACCAGCCATCCTCCGGTGCCAGCGGCTCGACCGGCACGCGCGCGGCGGGCGGCGCGCCGCGGGCGGCGCGGTAGAGCACGCGCCGCAAGGGCAGCAGCCCCGTCGGGGTCGCGCCATCGCCTTCCCGCTTGTCGGCGCGGATGCCGCCATGGCCGAGGGCGCAGCGCATCACCAGCCCCTCCAGCCGCAGCAGCCCATCGGGGGTGACACGGGCGATCCCGGGCTCAGGCATGGGGAGTCTGGGCATAGCGCCGCGCGGCGACGCTGGGGGAAACGCTAGGCGCCGTCGACTCGCGGAACGCCGCCAGCCCCGCCGTGACCAGGGCCGCGATCGGCCCGCCGATGATCGCCGCGCCGAGCACCGCGATGGCGGGGATCACCGTCTCCCCGGTTGCCGCCCGGTAAAGGCTGCCGACCACCGGCACATGATGCAGCGGGTTGAGCGAGCGCAGCACCTCCTCGAAGGTCGCATCCGAGGGCATGGGCGTCGCCTCGTTCTCGCCCAGCGGCGGCCCGCCATCGGGCGGGTGCTGCCGGGCCAGCGCCGTGGCCGCCGTGCTGGAGGGGAAGACGGTGCTCATGCACGTATATGCCTGCAACCCGCATGCCTGCCGCAAGAGGCAGGGGCGCGCCGGTCAGCCCACGCGCCGGTCAGCCCAGCAGATGCCCGAAACGGTCCTGCTTGGTCGCGAGGTAGCGGTCGTTCACGCCATTGCCGCGGAACTTGTGCGATTCCCGGCCGACCACCGCGATGCCGCAGGCCGCGAGCCCGGCGAGCTTGTCCGGATTGTTGGTCAGCAACCGCACCCGCGGGATGTCGAGCTGTTCCAGCATGGTCGCCGCGACCAGGAAGGAGCGTTCGTCGGCGCCATAGCCGATGGCGCGATTGGCATCGAGCGTGTCCAGCCCCGTATCCTGCAAGGTATAGGCGCGCAGCTTGTTCACGAGGCCGATGCCGCGCCCCTCCTGTGCGAGGTAGAGCAGCACCCCGGCCCCTTCCTCGTTCATCTTGGCGATGGCGCCGCGCAGTTGCGGGCCGCAGTCGCATTTCAGCGAGCCAAGCAGGTCGCCGGTGAAGCACTCCGAATGGATACGCGCGAGCGGCGCGCCGCCGGCGGCCAGGACGGCCGCGACATCGCCGACCAGGATCGCCAGATGCTCGATGCCGCCATCGGCGGCGCGGAAGGCGATGATGCGGCTGTTCGGCGCATCCTCCAGCGGCACGCGGGCTTCGGCCACCCGCGCGAGGCTGGTCGCCGCCTGCCGGGGATAGGCCATGACATCGGCCTGGTCGACCGCGAGCAGCGACAGCCGCATCCCCGCCGGTTCCGCGGCCGGGGCCGCGACCAGCGCCGGCAGCAGCCGCCCGAGCTTGGCCAGCGCGATGGCGGCGGCACCAAGGCAGGGCGTCGCCGCGCGTTCGGGATGTTCGGGCAGCAGCCGCTCGGCGACCGGATCGGCGAGCGCGCGCAGGATGCCGGGCTCCAGCAGCGCGGGCGGCAGGCGAAGGGCGACGGCGCCTTCCTCGGAGCCCAGGCCCTGCGGCACCGGGCGTTGCAGCACCGCCGCGGCGCGCACCGGGGCCAGCAGCAGCACCGGCGGGCCCAGCGCGACCTCGGCCAATTCGGCCAGGCCGCGGGCGCCCACGACCTCGGCCGCCGCGACGACCAGCGCGCCTTCCGGCCCGCGGAGGATGACGGGGGTGCCGCGACGCAATTCGCTGACGGCGCGATGCACGAGCCGCATCGACAAGGCGCCGGGATCCGGCACCGAAAGGTTCGGGCGGAGATCGGTCGCGAGATTGCCGTCACTGGTCATGGGGTGCAGAATCCGAATCGGGCCGCGTGGCGTCGTCATGTGCCGTCATCGCAATGTGGCGCGCGTCCCGCATATGAAACCCCCCTGCTTTGTCGTTCCAGCCAAGCCTGGGCCAGCCAAGCCTGGGCCAGCTAGGCCTGGGAACATGGCGATCCGATGGCGTGCCATGCCAGGGGAGCGGCCCCGGCCCAGGCAACGTCGGCTGGCCGATGGCGGTTGCGTACCGGACGGCGGGCGGAGGCGAAGCCGCTCTTGCGGTCGTGATCCCATGGCGGCACCATCACGAAACGTTTCCGGCGCGTCCGGAGGATTCGATTGATCCGGGCTGCGCCGCCCGAGCCAGGGAGTGCCCGCGCCGATGTCCGCACGTCCGATCCTGATCGTGGACGACGATCCCGCGCTTCGCGCCACGCTGGTGGAACAGCTGGCCGTGGATGGCGAGTTCCTCCCCGCCGAGGCAGGCACCGCGGCCGAGGCGCAGGCGATCCTGGTCGCGGATGGGGCGCGGTTCGATGCGGTGCTGCTGGACATCGGGCTGCCGGATGGCGATGGCCGCGACCTCTGCGCCCGGCTGCGTCGCGCCGGGGTGAAGGTGCCGATCGTCATGCTGACCGGGGCCGATGCCGAAGCCGATGTGGTCAAGGGGCTGGATGCGGGCGCCAATGACTATATCGCCAAGCCGTTTCGGCTGAACGAACTGCTGGCGCGGCTGCGGGCGCAGCTGCGGGTGTTCGACAACAGCGAGGACGCGGTCTTCACCATCGGGCCCTATATCTTCCGCCCGGCCTCCAAGCTGCTGCTGGAGCCGGTCAAGAACCGCAAGATCCGGCTGACCGAGAAGGAGGCCGCGATCCTGAAGTACCTTTATCGCGCGGGGGCCCGTCCGGTGCCGCGGCAGATCCTGCTGAACGAGGTCTGGGGCTACAACGCCAACGTGACGACCCATACGCTGGAGACACACATCTACCGTCTGCGCCAGAAAGTCGAGCCGGACCCGACCAACACCTGCCTGCTGCTGACCGAGGCCGGGGGCTACAAGCTCGATCCCCGCGGCGGCAAGCTGGCGGCCTGAACAGCCGGGGCTGGCCGGCGCCCCCTGAAGGGGGAGCCGGCCGCCGCGCGATCAGACGATCTCGGCGGCTTCGTCGAAGGACAGGCGCGGGCTGCGGGGGAACAGCCCTTCGGGGTCGCCATAGCCGAGGTTGACCAGGAAGTTGGACTTCCAGCCCTTCTCCTTCAGGAACAGCTCATCCACCTTGGCGTTGTCGAAGCCGCTCATGGCGCCGGTGTCCAGGCCGACGGCGCGCGCCGCCAGGATCAGATAGGCGCCCTGCAAGGTGCCGTTGCGGAAGGCGGTGGCTTCCGCGAAGGCGGCATTGCCGGCGAACCAGGCCTTGGCATCGGCATGTGGGAACAGGAAGGGCAGCTTCTCGTAGAACATCGGGTCATGCGCCACGATCACCGTCACCGGGGCGGTCATGGTCTTCTCGACATTGCCCGGCGCCAGCGTCTCCTTCAGCTTGGCCTTGGCCTCGCTGCCGCGGACGAAGACGAAGCGGGCCGGCGAGGCATTGGCCGAGGTCGGGGCCATCTTCAGCAGGTCGTAAAGCTCATGCAGCTTGGCATCCGGCACCGGCCGGTCCTGCCACTTGTTCTGCGTGCGGGCGGCGAGGAAGAGCTGGTCGAGCGAAGCGGCGGCGATGGTCGCCGGCGTGGTCATGTCGTTCATGGCGATGTCCCTTTCGATGGGTGCGTCTGTATGCTGCGCCGCGGGGCGGCAGGTCCAACCCGTGCCGCCCATCGCCACCATCACCCTGGTGAATGACCCTCAGGCCTCCACCTGCTCGACCGACTGCACTTCCGGGACGTAATGGCGCAGCATCGTCTCCACCCCATGCTTCAGCGTGGCGCGGGAGGAGGGGCAGCCGCTGCAGGCGCCCTGCATCAGCAGCTTCACGACGCCGCCGCGGAAGCCGCGGAAGATGATGTCGCCGCCATCGCCGGCGACGGCCGGGCGCACGCGGGTGTCCAGCAGCTCCTTGATCTGGGCCGCGATCTCCTCATCCGCGGGGTCGACGTCCTCGCTTTCCTCGGTCTCCGCCTCGGCCGCGAAGATGCCGTGGCCGGCGAGGTAATGCTCCATGATCGCGCCCAGCACCTGCGGCCGCAGGCCCTGCCAGTCGTCGCCATCGGCCTTGGTCACCGTCACGAAATCCGCGCCGAGAAACACCCGTGCGACCCCGGGCAGGGCGAAAAGCCGCTCGGCCAGGGGGGATCGGGTCGCGGCGGCGGCGGAGGTGAAATCGGCCGTGGCGCCCTCGCCAGCCACCGCTTCGCCCGGCAGGAACTTCAGCGTGGCGGGGTTGGGGGTGGTTTCGGTCTCGATGAACATGGCGCGCAATCCGTATGCAAGTTTGGCTGGAACATGTGTCGCCGGCCGGTGCGGTGCAACCACCCGCCAACCGGCCGGTCGGTTCACCGGCGGTTCAGGTAACGCGTTCCAGCTCCGCCTCGGTGATGCCGGCGGGCACGATGGTGATCGGCACGCGGACCTTTGAGGCGAAACGCCCGATCAAGGCCGAGATCAGCGGACCGGGCCCGCCGGAGTCACTGGCGGCGGCAAGCACGAGAATGGAGATCGGGCTTTCCTCGTCCAGCAGCTTCAGCAGTTCGTCGCGGGCGTCGCCCTCGCGGATCATCAATATGGGGTAGCCGCCGGTGATGTCCTGCACCTGGACCGCGAGGCCGGAGAGCAGCTTTTCCGCCTCCGCCCGCTGCTCCTCGGCCATCAGCGCGCCGACGCCGGCCCATTCGGTCTGCCCCGGCGGCTCGATCACCCGCAGCAGGGCGACGCGTCCGCCGGATTTGCGGACCCGCAGGCTGGCGTAGCGGAGGGCGACGTGACGTTCCTCGCTGTCGTCCACGACGACGAGGAAGACGCGGTCGCGCTGGGCGGTTTCGGTCATGCGGGATTCACCCTCTCCGGAAAATGACGCTTCCGAGCCAGCCGGCGAAGGCCGCGATGGCAATGCAGGCCAGACCGTAGAGGGCCGGCTTCTGCACGGCGAGGGCATTGATCTGTGCCGCGGTGCCGACCCGCTGGACGCGGAAGATCAGCTCCTGCCGCGCCATCACCCGCGCCTGGCGGATCAGCAGCACCTGCACCGTGTAGTCGCCGGTCGCGACGGTGGCCGGCAGCGGCAGCCGGGCATTGAACAGCTGCCCGCCGGACACCTGGATCGGCGCGGTCTGCTCGGCCCAAAGCCCCTCCTGCTGCTTCAGGTCCAGCAGGGCGGCGCGGAAGGCCGGGGAGGCCTGGCCGCCGCGCGCCCGCAGCGGCAGGGTGTCGAGGCCGAGGCGGCGTTCCTGCCGGTCCGGTTCGGCCAGCATCTCCCAGGGCGGGCGGGTGCCGGCGATGGCGTAATAGCCGGGGACATCAGGGAAGGTCGCCGAAGGCCCGTTCAGCCAGAAGCCGAGGACGCGGACCTTGCGCCGCACCACCATGGGCTGCACCGGGCCGGCCGCGACGATCAGCACCTCGTCCCCGGGGCTGCCGGGCTGGGCGGAAATCGGCAGCGCCGTCGCGCCGAAGACGAGGATGGAGGCGCCGGTGAAGCCGGTGGTGATTTCGACCTGGGTTTCGGCCAGCTCCGCGACCAGGCTCGGCTGCGCCAGGGCGGTTCCCGGCGCGGCCAGGAGCAGCGCCAGCAGTGCCAGGACCTTCACTGGGCCGGTTCGATCACAAAGGCCTGCTCCGGCGTCTGCACCAGCCCCCAGAACAACATCGCCGCGACGGCCAGGACCAGCAGCCCGAGCAGGAAACGGGTTTCCTCGCCGCGCAGCTTGGCCCCCATGGCGGCGCCGAATTGCGCGCCCGAGACCCCGCCGGCCAGCAGCAGCAGCACCAGCACGACATCGACGCTGCCGGTCTGGATCGATTGCAGCAAGGTGACGTTGGCCGAAACGAAGACGACCTGGAACAGGCTGGTGCCGATCACCACCGCCGTCGGCATGCCGAGCAGATAGATCATCGCCGGCACCAGCATGAAGCCGCCGCCGACACCCATCACCGCCGAAAGGATGCCGATGCCGAAGCCCACCAGCATCGGCGGAATGATCGAGATATAGAGCCGCGACTTGCGATAGCGCACCTTCAGCGGCAGGCCATGCATCCAGAAGTGTTCGTGCAGCCGGACCTGACCGTCGCGGTTGCGCTGCAGGATGGCGCCGAGGGATTCCCGCACCATCAGCGCGCCGACCGAGCCCAGGACCACGATATAGAAGAAGGCGACCGCCAGATCGACCTGGCCAAGCCGCCGCAGCAGCGCGAAGAGCTGCACCCCGAGCACCGAGCCCAGGAAGCCGCCCACGAGCAAGGTCAGCCCCATGCGCGCATCCACATTGCCCCGCCGCCAATGCGACATCAGCCCCGAGACCGAGGCGCCGAGCGTCTGGCAGGCGCCGGAGGCGACCGCGATCGGGGAGGGGATGCCGGTCAGGATCAGCAGCGGCGTCATCAGGAAGCCGCCGCCCACCCCGAACAGCCCCGAGAGCCAGCCCACGCCAAAACCGATGCCCAGCAGCAGCAGGGCATCGACGCTCATTTCGGCAATGGGCAGGTAGACTTGCATGATGCGGCTGCCGTCGCGGGCGAAAGGCCCAGGATCGCGTTTGTTTGGACCCTCCTCCCAGACGCGGCAAGGCCAGGACGGGCCGATTCCGGGGCTTGCGGAAAGCTTGCGGCAGCTGTGGCCGGCCTGCCGCCAGACCTTGCGCCAGACCTTGCGCCAGACGTCGCGTCACGCGTGGCCGAGGCTGGTGGCGTCGGCCAGATTGGCGGTGATCCAGGCGGTCATCGGGCTCGCCACCGCCTCGAAGGCGAGATGGTCCGGTGCCGCGGCGGAATAGGCTTCCGACCGTTCCAGAATTTCGGCCAGGGCGGCGAACAGCGCGGCACGGTCCGGGCCCTTCGTCGGCTCGCCGCGCACCAGGGCCTGCTGCACGAACATCCGGTAGAGCAGGGCCGTGGCCGCGTCGCGCGACAAGGCCGCATGCCCGGCCAGGCGCTGGAAGGCGACGCGAACCTCGCGCCCAAGGGGGCTTTCGGCCAGATCGAGGCCGAAATCGCGGCCGAAGCGGGCAATGGCGGTCCGGCCGCCATCGCGGCGCGGGGTGAGGCTGAGCAGGCCCATGACGGAGCAGTCCTTACCAATATCGGCGGGCCCCGGCTGGAGCCTGCCACACCGGGACGGGCTGCAAGGGCTGGGCCGGCAAGGCGCCTTGCATTCTGCGAGTCCACGCCCCCGCTGGCCGCAGCTTGCGGCGCGCGGCCGTTCAATAGCCGGCGGCGAAATCCACCAGATTCAGCAGCGGTCGACCCTCCCGCGCCCGGTGCAGGTTCTCGACCACCTGCGGCGCGGCGCTGGCGGGGATCGTCAGGCTGGCCGCATGCGGCGTCAGCACGATGCCGGGATGGCGCCAGATCGGATGCCCGGGCGGCAGCGGTTCGGGTTCGGTCACATCCAGCGCCGCCCCGGCCAGGTGCCCGGCATCCAGCGCCGCCAGCAGGTCGGGCTGCACCACATGCCCGCCGCGGGCAGCGTTCAGCAGGTAGGACCCGCGCGGCATGGTCGCGAAGGCCTGGGCATCCAGCACGCCGCGTGTCGCCGGGGTCAGCGGCAGCAGGCAGACCAGGATGTCGGAGGTCGCGAGCACCGTCCGGAACCCCTGCGGCCCGTCGTGGCAGGTGACCCCCGCCAGGACCTTCGGTCGCCGCGACCAGCCGCTGACCGGAAAGCCGAGCCCGGCCAGGGCCTGGGCCGCGGCGGTGCCGAGTTCGCCCAGCCCCAGGATGCCGATGCGGCGGGCGGCGGTGGCCGGGGCCGGCAGTTCCTCCCACACCCCCGCCGCCTGCTGGGCGCGATAGGCCGGGTCCTGGCGGTGAAAACGCAGCGTGTTCAGCAGCACCCATTCGGTCATGCCCGAGGTCAGCATCCGGTCCACCAGCCGCGCCACCGGCACCCCCGGCGGCAGCCCTGGCGGCCGCAGCAGATGATCCACCCCGGCCCCCATCGAGACCACCAGCCGCAGCCCCGGATAGCGTGCGAGATCCGCGAGGTCATGCGTGCCCCACATCACCACCGCCTCGATCGCCGCCGGGTCGCCGGTCTCGGGCCAGAGGCGGATGTCGAGGGCCGGGTCCAGCGCCAGCAGCGCCGTGCGCCACTCCTCCTGGGCGGCGGGCTTGGTCGCGAGCAGCACGGCCATCAGGCGGCCTCCTCCCAGGCGGGTTCGTCCTCGGCCGGCGGCAGGCTGCGGATGAAGCTGCGCCAGTCCTCCTTGCGGGTCGCGGCGCGCCGGGTGCCGTCGGGCAGTTCGGCAAAGAGGCTCAGCACCCCCTGGGACCAGAGCGCGTCGAAATGCGTCTCCGACTGCAGCGCCCAGAGCGAGGCGCGGTCGAAGACGCCATCCTTGATGTCCGGCTGCACCTTGGCGATCCACCAGAAGCACCCCGCCGCCAGCAGCACCGCGCCGAGGTAGAAATGCACCAGCACGGTCGCGGCGAAGGAGACGGCGAGGATGGCCGCGACCGGCCAGATGTTCTCGCCATAACGATAGACCGGGCTGCCGGGGCTGTTCATCTTGCGGATGTGGATGCCGAGCTTGATGCGCTCGCGCTCCAGCAGCCAGGCCATCCGGTCCAACTCCCTCAAGACGCTTTCCCCTGCCGATCGGGCCGCAGGTCGAAGGCGGCGGCCATCAGGGCGCGCGTATAGGGCTGTTGCGGGTCGGCGACCACCGCGGCGGCCTCGCCTTCCTCGACGATCCGGCCGTCCTTCATCACCGCGATGCGATGCGCCATGGCGCTGACCACGCGCAGATCGTGGCTGATGAAGACATAGGCCAGCCGATGCCGCGCCTGCAGGTCGCGCAGCAACTCCACCACCTGCGCCTGCACGCTGACGTCGAGCGCGCTGGTCGGCTCGTCCAGCACCACGAGGCGTGGCTTCAGCACCAAAGCGCGGGCGATGGCGATGCGCTGGCGCTGGCCGCCGCTGAACTCATGCGGGTAGCGTTCGGCCATGGCCGGCTCCAGCCCGACCTCCTCCATCGCGCGGGCCACGGCACCGGCGCGGGCGGCGCGGGTCAGGCCGGATTCGTGGACCGCGAGGCCCTCGCCGACGATCTCGCCGACGCTCATGCGCGGCGATAGGCTGCCATAAGGGTCCTGGAAGACGATCTGCATCCGCCGCCGCAAGGGGCGCAGGGCTGAGCGGGAGAGGCCGCCGATCTCCCGTCCCTCGAAGCGGATGCTGCCCTGGGCGGGTTCCAGCGCCAGCAGCGCAAGGCCAAGGGTGGTCTTGCCGCTGCCGCTTTCGCCGACCAGACCCAGGGTCTCGCCTTCGCGGACCGAAAGGCTGACGCCATTGACCGCCTTGATATGGCCGATGGTGCGGCGCAGCAGCCCTGTGCGGATGGGGAAATGCACGCGCAGATCGGCGATCTCGGCCACCACGGGGGCGGCGGGCGTGATCGGGGCGGGGCGGCCGCGCGGTTCGGTCGCCAGCAGCATCCGCGTGTAGTCGTGCTTCGGATTGGCGAAGACCTCGGCGACCGGGCCCTGCTCCACCACCCGGCCATGGCGCATCACCACCACCGCATCGGCATGGCGGCGCACGATGGCCAGGTCATGGGTGATCAGCAGCAGCCCCATCCCCAGCCGCTGCCGCAGACCGGCCAGAAGCTCCAGGATCTGCGCCTGGATGGTGACGTCCAGCGCCGTGGTCGGCTCATCGGCGATCAGCAGCCGGGGATTGTTGGCCAGGGCGGCGGCGATCATCACCCGCTGCCGCTGCCCGCCCGACATCTGGTGCGGAAAGGCGCCGAGGCGGGCGGCGGGATCAGGCAGGCCGGCACTTTCCAGGGCGGCGATGACCTCCGCCCGCAGTGCCGCGCCGCGCAAAGGGCGGTGCAAGGTGATCGCCTCGCCGACCTGGCGGCCGACGCTGTGCAGCGGGTTCAGGCTGGTCATGGGTTCCTGGAACACCATGCCGGCGACGCCGCCGCGCAGCCGCTGCAACTCGCGGTCGGGCGCCGAAAGAACCTCGGTCCCGTCCAGCGTCACCGATCCGGCGGGGTTGCTGCCGCCGGCTGGCAACAGCCGCAGGCAGGACAGCGCGGTGACGGATTTGCCGCTGCCGCTCTCGCCGACCAGCGCCAGGGTCTGGCCGGGATGGACGGTGAAGGAGACATCCTCGACCACCGTCCGGCCGCGGAAGGCGACCGACAGCCCCGCCACTTCAAGCAGCGGGCGGGTCATGCGGGGTGGCTCGGGCGCATGACCTGCTTTGCCTTGCCGCGCGGGTGGCGGCAAGGCGCGCGCGCGGTCAGCGCTGCGGCGGGATTTCCGACACGCGAAGGGTCGCGCGCTGCGGCCGGCCCTGGTCGAAGGTGCCGATCCAGAAATTGTAGTTCCCGCTGGCCGGACGCTGGATGACGATGCCGGGGTTCACCCCCTCCATGTCGTCGTTGCAGAGCCAGTTGCCGGCTGGGTCGTTGATGATCAGCGTGGTGTCCACGCCCGCCACGACCGAGATGTAGAGCGGGAATTCCCCCGCCGTGTAGTTCAGGTCCACATCGGGCTTGCTGAAATCGATCCAGCCGGAGCAGTCCGGGCCAATGCCCGTGGCCTCGCCATCGCCGCCCGCCTCGACCGCGACCTCGGTCGGGTCCGGTTCGAAGTTGGAACGCAGGTTCAGCGTGGTGTAGCGCGGCGGCGCGCGCCAGTTTGGCGTCGCGCTGGGCGCGGCCGCGCCCTTGGACTGGGCAACAACGTCCCCGCCGGTCATCAACACAAGGGCGGCAATGGCGACGGCTGTTTTCAGCATCGAGCTTCATCCCTGCTTGCCCATCCCGGCACGGTGCTGGGAGGGGCCTGGCGCGAGCGAACCATGCCGCAACGAGGGGAGGCCGCCAACGGGGCGGCCAGGCAATGACGTGATTATCATCGCCGGCATCAGCCGCCGCCCGGCAGCTTGCGCGGGTCGAAGGCGTCGCGCACCGCCTCGCCGACGAAGATCAGCAGCATCAGCACTCCGCCGAGCACGACGAAGGCGGTCAGCCCCAGCCAGGGCGCCTGCAGGTTGTTCTTGCCCTGCGCCACCAGCTCCCCCAGCGACGGCGAGCCCGGCGGCAGGCCGAAGCCCAGGAAGTCGAGGCTGGCAAGCAGCGTCACCGAGCCCGAAAGGATGAAGGGCAGGAAGGTCAGCGTCGCGACCATGGCGTTCGGCAGGATGTGGCGGAACATCAGCGCCGCATCCGACACGCCCAGCGCCTTGGCCGCCCGCACGTAGTCGAGGTTGCGGCCGCGCAGGAATTCGGCCCGCACCACGCCCGTCAGCCCCATCCAGGAGAACAACAGCAGGAAGACCAGCAGGGTCCAGAACCCCGGCTGCAGCACGCTGGCCAGGATGATCAGCAGGAACAGCTGCGGCATCCCCGACCAGACCTCGATGAAGCGCTGGAAGGCGAGATCGACCCAGCCGCCGTAGAATCCCTGCACCGCCCCCGCCGCGACGCCCAGCACGGAGGAGGCGATGGTCAGCGCGAAGCCGAACAGCACGCTGATCCGGAAGCCCCAGATCACCCGGGCCAGCACATCCCGCGCCTGGTCGTCGGTGCCGAGCGGGTTGCGCCAGGAGGGCGGCGCCGGCGAGGGCCGTCCGAGGTCGGCGACCACGCTGTCATGGCGATAGGGCACCAGCGGCCAGACCATCCATCCCCTCCGCTCGGCGATCTCGGCGCGGAATTCGCGGTCGCGCCAATCGGCAGCGGTGGGCAGCCCGTCGGGGATGATGTCGCTCTCGGCGTATTCGGTCAGGACGGGGAAGAAGAGGCGCCCGTCCACCCGCGCCACCAGCGGGCGGTTGTTGGCGACCCCCTCGGCGAAGAGGGTGAGCAGGAACAGCACCACAAAAATCCACAGCGACCACCAGCCGCGGCGATTGGCACGGAAATTCGCAAGGCGCCGGCGCGTGATCGGCGACAGGGTCATCGCCGGGCCGAGAAGTCGATGCGCGGATCGACCACGGTGTACATCAGGTCGCCGACAAGCTGCATGACCAGTCCGAGCAAAGTGAAGATATAGAGGGTCGCGAACATCACCGGATAATCGCGCCGGATCGCCGCCTCGAAGCCCAGCAGCCCGAGCCCGTCCAGGCTGAAGACGATCTCCACCAGCAGCGCCCCGGTGAAGAGGATGCCGATGAAGGCCGCGGGAAACCCCGCGACGATCAGCAGCATCGCATTGCGGAAGACATGGCCGTAGAGCACCCGCGTCTCCCCCGCCCCCTTGGCGCGGGCGGTGACGACGTATTGCTTGCCGATCTCATCCAGGAAGGCGTTCTTGGTCAGCATGGTCAGCCCGGCGAAGCCGCCCGCGACCAGCACCAGCGTCGGCAGCACCATATGCCAGGCGTAATCCACCGCGCGGTCCCATAACGGCAGCAGCTCGGTGCCGGGGCTGGTCAGCCCGCGCAGCGGAAACCACTGCACGAAGGAGCCGCCGGCGAACAGCACCACCAGCAGGATCGCGAACAGGAAGCCCGGGATGGCATAGCCGGCCAGCACCAGGACGCTGGTCCAGACATCGAAGCGCGACCCGTCCCTGACCGCCTTGTGGATGCCAAGGGGAATGGAGATCAGATAGACCAGCAAGGTGGACCAGAGCCCGAGCGACACGCTGACCGGCATTTTCTGCAGGATCAGATCGACCACCGGCGGTCCTGGAACAGGCTCCGTCCAAAATCGAAGCTGAGGTAACCCTTCATCATCTCGTAGAAACGGACATGGGCGGGCTTGTCGAAGCCGAACATCTTCTCGATGTCGCGCACGATGGCCGGGTCCAGGCCGCGCGCACCGCGATAGGTGCTGGTGGTGCCGCCGTTCTGCTGCGGCGCGCGGATCTCGCCGCCGCCCTCCCCGGTCAGGCGGCCGAGGGTCGCGCCCTCACCCTTGATCTCGGCCAGCAGCTGTTCGACCGGCCCGCCGGGGGCCAGCTGCACCACCGCGAAATTGATCAGGATGATACCGAACAGCGTCGGGATGATCAGCAGCAGCCGCCGCAGCAGATAGGCCGCCACTACAGCGACCGCCGCGCTTCCGCCAGGGCCGCGTCCTTGGCCGCGTCGAACCACCAGGAAGAGGGGAAGCCGAGCCCGTAGCGCGGGTTCTTCGCCGGCCGCCCGAAGCGGTCCCAATAGGCGATCCAGAAGCTGCGCAGATGCCACTGCGGGATGACGAAATGGTTCCACAGCAGCACCCGGTCCAGCGCCCGGACCGTGGTGGTCAGGGTCGGCAGGTCGGGCGCGGCGATGATCTTATCGACCAGCGCATCGACAACCGGGTTGCAGAAGCCGGCGATGTTCTGGCTGCCGTGCTGGCTGGCGGTGGCGCAGGTGAAGAAGTCGCGCTGCTCATTGCCCGGGCTGTTGGATTGCGGGATCACATCGACGGTCATGTCGTAGTCGAAGCCATCCATGCGGACCTGGTACTGCGCCGGATCGACGGTGCGCACCCGTGCCTCCATCCCGATCCGCGCCAGCGCCTGGACATAGGGCAGGGCCACACGCTCGAAGGAGGGGCCGTTCAGCAGGATCTCGAATTCGAAGGGCTGGCCTTGCGGGCCGACGAGGCGGCGTTCGCGGATGGTCCAGCCGGCTTCCCGCAGCAGCCGCAGCGCGGCGCGGGTGCCGTCGCGGTTGCTGCCGCTGCCGTCGGTGACCGGCAGATGGAATTCCTCGGTGAACACCTCCGGCGGCAGCTGCGCGCGGAAGGGTTCCAGCAGCGCCAGCTCCGCCCCCTGCGGCAGGCCCCGCGCGGCAAAATCCGAATTGGAGAAATAGGATTCGGTCCGCGCATAGGCGCCGTAGAAGAGGTTGGCGTTCATCCATTCGAAGTCGAAGACCAGCCCCAGCGCCTGCCGCACCCGGCGGTCCTGGAACATCGGCTTGCGCAGGTTCATCGCGAAGGCCTGCATGCCGGTCGGCAATTCGTGGCGCAGCTCGCCCAGCTTCACGAGCCCGGCGCTGCGGGCCGGGAAATCATAGGCGGTGGCCCAGTCGCGGGCGATGTTCTCGGTGCGGAAATCGATGCGGCCGGCCTTGAAGGCCTCCAGCGCCACGGTGCTGTCGCGGTAGTAGTCGTAGCGGATGGTGTCGAAATTGTTCTGGCCGCGCTGGGTCGGCAGGTCGCGACCCCAGGCTTCGGGGACGCGGGCATAGGTGACGCCGCGGCCGGCCTCGAAGCTGTCGATCCGATAGGCGCCGGACCCCAGCGGCGGGTCCAGCAGCGGCCTGGCAAAATCCCGCCCTTCCCACCAATGGCGCGGCAGTGGCGAGATCTGGCCGAGGATCAGCGCCAGCTCCCGGTTGTCGCCGTTCTTGAAGGTGAAGCGCACCCGGCGGGGCGATTCGGCCAGGCATTCGGCGACGCCGGCATAATAGGCGCGGAACAGCGGCCGCCCATGCTCGCGCAGAATCCCGAAGGTCCAGGCGACGTCCTCGGCGGTGATCGGCCGGCCGTCGTGCCAATGCGCCCCTTCCCGCAAGGTGAAGGCGACCGACAGCCCATCGGCGGCGAGTTCCACATATTCCGCCAGATTCGCGTATTCGACGCTGGCCTCATCAGGGTTGGGCGCCAGCAGCGTGTCGTAGATCAGCCCGATCCCCACCGCCGGCGTACCGCGCAGGATAAAAGGGTTGAAGCTGTCGTAGGAACCGAGCGCGGTCAGCGCGATGGCCCCGCCCTTGGGCGCATCGGGGTTCACCCAGGGAAAGGCCGAAAAATCCGGCGGTAGCGCGGGGGGCGCCAGCAGGCTGAGCGCATGGCGGCGCTCGATCGGTGCGGGCGCGGGCGCCTGGGCCAGCGAGGGAAGCGGCAGCCCGGTCGCGAGACCGGCGGCGAGGAGGGTGCGTCGGCGCATGGCAGCAGAGTGGGGGGCGAAGCTCCGCCCCGCAACCGGTGTCAGGGCGCGACCCGGACCGTGCCGAGCGACCGGCTCAAGGGGGAGGCCGCGTCGCCCCCCTGTGGCACCACCGGCACCGGCGGCTGCGGCTGCGGGCCAGGGGTCGGCGCCGCGGCTGGTGCCGAGGTCGGTGCTCCGCCTCTGCCGGAACCACGCCCCAGATCCTCGCGTTCGACCGCTGCCGACCCGGGCGCGGCCGGGGCGGCACGCAGCCAGTCGCGCAGGTTCTGCCGCACCTGGTATTCGAACTCGACATTCAGATCCGCCATGGCATTGCGCACCAGCGTCTCCGCCGCCTGCCGCCGCGCCCCGGACGCGGAAGGATCGCCGAGAGTGAAGAGCCGCCGCACCTCGGCGGTGGCGAAGGCGATCCGGCGATCGTCGCCGCCCAGGATCTCCACCCGGCAGCGCAGCGCGCAGGTGAGGCGTTCGGGGGCGGTGGTGAAGAAGCTGTCCTCGCCCATCTTCTCCCGCAGCAGGCTGGCCTGTTCGACCAGGAAGCGGGCGCGGCCCGTGGTGCCATCGGCAAAAAGGCGTTCGCGCCCCATGCGCGCGACTTCCTCGGGCGGGCGTAGGGGGGCTGGTTCATCCACCCGGAACGCCGGGCCGATGCCGGGGATCATGACCTCGATATCCAGTACGTTCAGCCGCAGTGGCGTCAGATGCGCATAGCCGGTGACAAGGGGGGGCAGCGAGGAGGAGGGCTGCTCGGATGTCGCGCAGCCCGCGACCAGCGCCGGCAGCAGGAAGGTGGCGCGGCGCGAGAGGAGCCTGGTGCTTTCGGTCATGCGGGGTCCAGTCTCCTGTTTCATGCAAAGGGCGGCGCCAGTCACGCCCGTCCGGCACCGGACAGGACGTCCGTGCGGTCGAAGCGAAAACCCAGGTTGCAGAATTCGCAGGTCATGGTGATGACCCCGTCCTCCGCCATGTGATCCAGGTCGTCGGCCGGGAAGCCGGTCAGCAGCCGGGCCAGCCGGGCCCGCGAACAGCGGCAGCCATAGGACAAGGGCCGCGGCCGGCCGAGCGCGATCCGCTCCGCCCCGAATTCCTGGCCGAACAGCCGCAGCAGCAGCGCCTCCGGCGTCAGCGCGTCGTCCAGCAGCTCGGCCTCGGTCACCGTGGAGGCCAGGGCCAAGGCGGTGGCCCAGGCGTCGGTCTCGTCTTCCTCCGGCGTCTCGATGCCGCCGCCGGCGGCGATCTTCTCCAGCACCAGCGCCGAGGCCCGCCAACCCGCCGGCGTCCGCCCCGCCGCCAGCCAGACGCGGGAGGCGAGCTGTTCGGAACTGTCGAAATAGCGCGCGGTCATCTCGGCCAGGCTGTCGCCCTCGATCCCGACCAGGCCCTGGTAGCGGTCCATGTCCTCGCCCTGGTCGCAGGTGAAGGCAAGGTAGCCCGCCCCCAGCATCCCCGCGGCGGTGGCGGTGTCGTCGAGGCGCTCCGCCTCGAAGCGGACATGGCCGCGCAATTCGCCGGCATCGGTGCAATCGGCCAGCAGCATGCCCACGGGGCCATCGCCCTTGGCCTGCAGGCTGAAGGAGCCCTTGAACTTCAGCGCCGCCGCCAGCCCCGCGGTCAGCGCCATCGCCTGGCCCAGCAGTGCCGAGACCCCCGGCGGGTTGCTGTCGTGGCGGCCCAGCAGCGCCTCGGCCAGCGGCCCCAGGCGGACCAGTCGGCCGCGCACCGGCCGGCCCTCGATGAAGAAAGGCAGCATGGCGCGGGCGACGACGATGTCGGGCACCGGCGGGCGGTCATGGTTCAGGAAATCGGGGGTCCCCGAGGGCAGGGTCGGATCGGTCATCCCTCGCTCCCGACCAGGGCCTCGCTCTGGGCGAGGCGATAGGCATGGGCGGGATAGGCGCCGAGCACCGTTACTTCCTTGGAAAAGAAGCGCAATTCCTCCAGCGCCCGCTTCAGGGCAGGCTGCTCCGGGTGGCCATCCACGTCGCAAAGGAACTGCACGGCGAAGAACCGCCCGTCGAGCATGTAGGATTCCAGCTTGGTCATGTTCACGCCATTGGTCGCGAAGCCGCCCAGCGCCTTGTACAGCGCGCCGGGGATGCTGCGGACCCGGAAGATGAAGGTGGTGACGGTGTTGGGTGCGTCCACCGGGGGCAGGTGCGGTTCGCGGGACATGACGTAGAAGCGGGTGGTGTTATGGGCCGCGTCCTCGACATTGCGGCGCAGGATTTCGAGCCCATAGATCTCGGCCGCCAGGGCCGAGGCGATGGCGGCATCCTCGACGCCGCCGCGTTCCGCGATCAGCTCGGCGGCGCCTGCGGTATCGGCCTCGATCACCGGGGTCAGCTGCAGCTCGGCCAGGATGTTCAGCACCTGGCCCAGGGCGACCGGGTGGCTGTGGGCGCGGCGCAAGGTGGCCAGGGTCGCGCCCCTGGGCGCCATCAGGCAGTGCTCGACGCGCTCGAAATGCTCGCCCACCACCGACAGGCCGCTGTCGGGCAGCAGGCGGTGGATGTCGGGGACGCGGCCGGCCAGGCTGTTCTCGCAGGGCAGCATCGCCAGCGCGGCGCGGCCTTCCCGGACCGCGGCCATCGCGGCCTCGAAGGACGGGCAGGGCAGCGTGGCCCAGCCGGGATAGGCGGCGCGGCAGGCGAGGTCGGAATAGGCGCCGGGCAGGCCCTGGAAGGCGATGATCTGGGCGGTCACGTATGGGCTTTCAGGGGGGGCTTCCGCGGGCAGGCGGATGCTGCATCTTGGGAGGACGCTTTTACGGGCCGGCCCGCGCCCGCGCAAACCGACCGGAGTTCCGCGTGATCCTCGACCCCGCCTTCCTGGCCATGGCCCATGCCGCCGCCGATGCCGCCGGCGCGGTGATCCGGCCCCTGTTCCGCTCGGCGCTGCTGGTCGAGGCCAAGGGCGACGCCAGCCCGGTGACCGAGGCCGATCGTGCCGCCGAATGCGCCATCCGCGCCCTGCTGGCCGAACGCCTGCCCGAACACGGGGTGATCGGCGAGGAATATGGCGCCGAGCGGGAGGATTCCGAATGGGTCTGGGTGCTGGACCCGATCGACGGCACCCGCGCCTTCGTCACCGGCCGGCCGCTGTTCGGCACGCTGGTCGGGCTGCTGCATCGCGGCCGGCCGGTGCTGGGGCTGATCGACCAGCCGGCGACGGGGGAGCGCTGGCTGGGCATCGCCGGCCAGCCGACGGTCTTCACCGGCCCCTTTGGGGGCACCGCCGGCTGCCGGCCCTGCGCGCGGCTGGCCGATGCCGAGCTCTCCTGCACCGCCCCGGACATGTTCGCCCTCGGCCGCCATGCGAAGTTCGAGCAGGTCCGCGCCGCTGCCCGGCGCACCACCTGGGGCGGGGATTGCTACGCCTATGGGCTGGTCGCGCTGGGGCTGATCGATGTGGTGGTCGAGGACACGCTGAAGCCCTGGGACTGGGCCGCGCTGGTGCCGGTGATCGAGGGCGCCGGCGGCCGCGTCACCGACTGGGCGGGGCGGGATCTGGTGCTGGGCTCGGCGCAGGGGGATGTGGTGGCGCTGGGGGATCCGGCGTTGTTGCCGGAGGTTCTGGCGCTGCTGGCGTAGCCGGCGCCGATGGGGCCGGTACCGGTGGCGCCGGCGTTGGCGTGACCGGTGTTGGCGTGACCGGTGTTGGCGTAACCGGTGCCGGCGTCACGGCTGCGGGTGTCGGGGGGGATGCCGGCGGGGGGGCGCCGATCGCCGCCGGCAAGACCACGATCACCACCGCCCGCCTGGCCTGGGCGGCGGCGGCACGGCGGCTGAAGCCCGCGTTGCGCGCCTCCGCCCGGATGCGGTCGCGTTCGATCCCGCCTTCGCCCGACAGCGCCAGTGCCACCGCCCGCGCCCGCCGCGCCGCAAGCTGGGTGCTGGTGGTCTGCCCCCCTTCCTGCCGCGCATAGCCGAGCACGCAGATGTTCCGCGACGGGTCTGCGCGGGCCACCGCCAGCGCGGCCGCCAGCGGGGAGCGCATCGCCTCAGGCTGCGGCTCGGCGTGGCCGGCGCGGAAGACGACCTCGAAGACGTCATCCTCCAGCTGTTCCGCGCCGATACAGCTGAAGGCGCGCGGCTGCGCCCAGGCGGTGCCGCCGGGCAACAGGAGGCCGAGCAGCGACAGCAGGAGAAGGGTGGCCAGGAATGCTCGGATCATGTGGCCACCACAACGCCAGCCTGGGCGAGTCGTTGCAACAGCGTCGCCGCTTCCACCGCCGGATGCGCGCTGCTGAGCTCGGGGGCGGTGACCTCGGGCCGGGCCAGCAGCCAGCTTGTCGCCTCGGCCTCGGCCGGCGACAGCGGCAGGCTGCCGCTGGCGGTCTTCAGCACCAGATCGGCACCCCGCCGCACCGGTTTCTGGCCCGCGGCCAGGATGCGGAAGCCCGGCGCGTCATCGGCGCCGGGGGCGGCCGCCTCGGGCGCGATGCCGCGCGCGGCCAGAAGGTCATTGCCGCCGCGGCGGAACCGATGGCCGGCGACGAAACCGGCCAGCGCCTCCATCACCTTGGGATCGCGGGAAAATTCGGACAGGCGCTGGCCCAATTGCCCGGCGCGGCTCGTCATCGCGAATTTCGCCGCCGCCGAGCCGTCCTGGCGCGGCAGCGGCTGGCGAAACAGCGGGTCGTGCAGCGCGCGTTCCAACAGGATGTTCAGCACATCCATCCCCAGCACCGCATGCACGCCATAGGCGACATGGACGCTGGCCGGTGCCTCGGCCAGGGCGTCATGGTACCAGCCACGGGGCAGGTACAGCAGGTCGCCCGGGCGCATGAACACCTTCTGCCGCAGCTTGCCGCGGGCCTGGTCGTGATGGGCCTGCGGCTGGCCGCGGAACAGCGGATGCGCGATCGGATACTCGGCGCGGCCTTCCCAGATGTTCCAGATCTTCTCGCCTTCGACCTGCACCGCCCAGACGTCATGGGTGTCGTAATGGGTGTGGAAGGCCTTGTGGCTCTGCCAGGAGATATAGACGTTGGCCTGGGACTTGCCGAAGCCGGCGGCCTCGATCGCCTCCGACACGCCGGCCAGGCCCGGGGTCAGGCTGTCCACGTCGTTCATCACCACGCTGGCCCCGCGCGAAACCCATTGGCGCACCAGCGCGGCATCGGGCTGCAGCACCTGGGTGCCGTCGCGCCCGGTCTCGCGCCGGCAATACTGTTCGGGGGGCACCGTCTGGCTGTCGATGACGAGCTTGAGGCTGGTGCCGGTCCAGATATGCGTCATGTCCAGCAGCCGGTTGATCTGGCGCCAGGACAGCACGGCCGCGAATTTCGCGGCCCCGCCTACCACATGCAGCGGCGCGCGGTCGTAGTGTTCGGCCAGGAAGGCCTCGGGCGTGACGGGCGCCAGCAGTGCCGAAATGTCGCGGATCATGCGGTATCCCCGAAGAGCGCCCGGATCGCCGCCATATCCACCGCCGCGATCGTCGGCGGCGACCAGCGCGGCGCATTGTCTTTGTCGACCAGCACGGCACGGACGCCTTCGATGAAATCGGGATGCAGGGTGACGCGACGGGTCAGGGCGCGTTCCATCGCAAGGCATCCTGGCAGATCCAGCGCCATACCGCGACGCAGGAGTTCGAGGGTCACGAACAATGCCGTCGGCGACACCCGCCGCATGGCCTTGGCCTGGGCCAGCGCCCAGTCGGAGGCATCGGCCTCCAGCGCCGCCAGGATATCGGGCACATCGGGCTGGCCGAAGCAGCGGTCGATCGCCGGCGCCTGCGCCATGCGCGGCCCCCGCCCCGGCAGGGCGTCCAGCGCACCGAGGTCGCCCGCGACCAGCGCCGCCCGCAGGCCCGGCAGATCCGCCCGCGCCACCGCATGGGTGGCGAGGCCGGCCTCGACCGCCGCAGCCCCTTCCAGCCGCGCCCCGGTCAGCCCGAGCCAGGCCCCCGTCGCCCCCTTCAGCCGCGGCAGCACATAGGAGGTGCCGACATCGGGGAAGAAGCCGATGGCGGTCTCCGGCATCGCCAGCAGCGCGTGTTCGGTGACGATACGATGGCTGCCATGGATCGACACGCCGATGCCGCCGCCCATGCAGACCCCGTCGATCAGGCTGATCCAGGGCTTGGGGAATTCGGCGATGGCGCGGTTCAGCGCGTATTCCGCGCCGAAGAAGCCATCGATGGTGGCGGTGTCGCCATCCAGCGCCGCCTGGCGGATCGCGCGGACATCGCCGCCGGCGCAGAAGGCACGGCCGCCGGCCCCCTCCAGCAGCACCAGCGACACCGCCGGATCGTCGCGCAATTCCGTCAGCGCCCGGCTCATCGCCACGATCATGCCCTGGTCCAGCGCGTTCAGCGCGCGCGGGCGGTTCATCAGGATGGTGCCGGCGGCGCCGGTCCGGCCCCAGATGACGGTGGCGTCCACGGTCGCGTCGCTCATTCCCCGAGTCCTTGCTTGCTGTCGCCGCCGGCCCCCTGCTCACGCAGACGCGTGCGGCGGGGCCCCGAAACAGTCTTGTGCCGATGCTGGCCGCGAGATCAATACGACCTGCGCTCTGCGCGCGGAGCCCGGCGTAACCCGATGGCGCGGCAGCGTCCAGGCGAGGAAGGCCGGCGGCTCCATCGGCAAAGCGCCAAAGCGGCGGGAGGCCAAACGACAAAATCGGCACCAGGGCGAGCGGAAACTCCGCGTCGCCATGCTTTTGCCGCAGCCTGGGGCGAGGCTGCCGTATCGATGAAAGGGGCGGGCCGATGCTGCGCCGTTCACTGCTGCTGTCCTTGGGCGCCGGACTGGCCCTGCCGGGGGGATACGCACGCGCCCAGCCCACCCCCGCCGCCGCCGCGGCCGCCATCGATGCCGCGACCGCAGGCGTGGTCGCCGCCGCGACCAACGAGACCCGCGACCTCACCATCGCGTCCTTCGGCGGCGCCTGGCAGGACGCCTTGCGCGAAGCCCTGTTCCGCCCGTTCCAGAGCCGCACCGGCGCCCGCCTGCTGGAGGAGACGCGCGAAGGCGGCATCGACGAATTGCGCGCCCGCACCGGCACCGGCCACAGCTGGGACGTCGCCCAGGTCGAGGGTGATGAGCTGCTGATCGGCGCCGCCCAGGGCCTGTTCGCCCCGATCGACTGGGATGCGCTGGGGGTCGCGGACCAGCTCGACCCCGATGCGGTCAATCCCTTCGGCCTGGGCGCCATGCGGGTCGCGCTGGTGCTCGGCTACAACCCCGGCGCCACGCCGCAGGATGTGACCGGCTGGGCCGATCTGTTCGACCTGGCACGGATTCCCGGCCCCCGCGCCCTGCGCCGCAGCGCCCGCGGCACGCTGGAGATCGCGCTGCTCGGCGACGGCGTCCCGCCGGATGCGGTCTATCCGATGCTGGCGACCGAGGCCGGGGCCGATCGCGCCTTCTATCGCCTGGCCAAGATCCGCGGCGAGGTGATGTGGTGGGACCATGGCAGCCTGCCCGGCCAGTGGCTGGCGCGGCGGGAGGTAGCGTTGGCCGCCGCCTTGAACGGCCGCATCGCCGCCGCCGGCCGCGCCGCGGACCTGCCGCTGGAAATGGTCTGGAACCAGGCGCTGGTCGCCATGGAATACTGGGCGCTGCCGCGCACCGGCTCGGCGCCGCGGCGGACCAGCGCCTTCCTGCGCGTCGCGGCCGAGGCCGGGGTGCAGGCGGCACTGGCCACCCGCGTGCCCTTCACCCCCACCGCGCGCGGTGCGACGGCGCTGCTGCCGCCGGATGTCCTGGCGCGGCTGCCCTCGGCGCATGCGTCCCAGGCGATGGCCCTGGACGACAGCTTCTGGGCCAAGGACGCCGGGCGGCTGGAACACCGGTTCGAAACCTGGCTGGCCGAGGTCTGAACCGCCCCCTATTGGCGCAGAGCCGGAGGCAGGGTTAAGCAGGGCGCGCCTTTCAAGGAAACGCCCGATGGCCAAGGCCCTGCCCGTCTCTCCGCTGCTGGTTCCCTTCCCGGAGATGCCACCTGTCGCCGGCGTGCGCCTGGCGACGGCGGCCGCCGGCATCCGCTACCAGGGCCGCACCGATGCGACGCTGATGGAATTCGCCCCCGGCACCACGGTCGCCGGCGTCTTCACCCGCAGCCTCTGCCCCGGCGCGCCGGTGGACTGGTGCCGCGCGGCGCTGAAGGGCGGCAAGGCACGGGCGCTGGTGGTCAATGCCGGCAATGCCAATGTCTTCACCGGTCGCGCCGGCGTCGAGACGGTGAAGGCCACCGCCGCCGCCACCGCCGCCCTGCTCGGCTGCAAGCCGCGGGAGGTGTTTTTGGCCTCGACCGGGGTGATCGGCGAACCGCTGCCGCATGAACGGCTGACCGCGGCGCTGCCGACCCTGCAAGACGGGCTGTCGCCGGATCGCTGGCAGGATGCGGCGCGCGGCATCATGACCACCGACACCTTCCCCAAGGCCGCCCGTCGCACCGTGATGCTGGGTGGGGCCGAAGTCACCATCGCCGGCATCGCCAAGGGCAGCGGCATGATCGCCCCCGACATGGCGACCATGCTGTGCTTCGTGGCGACCGATGCGAAGCTGCCGGGGCCGGTGCTGCAGGCGGCGCTGAAATCGGCGGTGGATGCGTCCTTCAACCGCACCACGGTGGATTCCGACACCTCGACCAGCGACACCGTGCTGCTCTTCGCCACCGGCCAGCAGAAGCACGAGCGCATCGCCGCCGATGCCCCCGGCCGCGCCATGCGCGCCTTCCGCGCAGCCCTGGCCGAGGTGCTGCTGGATCTGGCGCTGCAGGTGGTGCGCGACGGCGAGGGCGCCCAGAAGCTGGTCCGCATCGATGTGACCGGCGCCACCAGCGCCAAATCCGCGCATCGCATCGGCATGGCCATTGCCAATTCGCCGCTGGTGAAGACCGCGATCGCCGGCGAGGACGCCAATTGGGGCCGCATCGTCATGGCCGTCGGCAAGGCTGGCGAACCGGCGGATCGCGACACGCTCTCGATCGGCGTCGGCGGCACCTGGATGGCGCGCGAAGGGGCGGTGGTCCCAGGCTATGACGAGGCCCCGGTGGTTGCCCATATGAAGGGGCGCGAGATCGAGATCGCCGTGGACATCGGCCTCGGCAAGGGGGCGGCGACGGTCTGGACCTGCGACCTGACGCATGGCTACATCGACATCAACGGGGCCTACCGGTCCTGACCATGACCGGCTTCGCGCCACTGGTCACCGCGCGGCTGCTGCTGCGCCCGCTGCGCGCCAGCGACGCGCCGGATGTCCACCGGCTGGTGAATGACTGGGACATCGCCAAGAACCTCGCGCATGTCCCCTTCCCCTATCCGCGCGACCTGGCCGACAGCTGGATCGCCGATACCGCCGAACGGCTGGCGGCAGGCCGCGCCTATTCCCTGGCGGTGGAGCGCGACGGCGTGCTGGTCGGCTGCGCCGGGCTGACCCTGGATGGCGAGGAAGCCGATCTCGGCTATTGGATCGGCCGCCGCTACTGGGGCCAGGGGATCGCGGCCGAGGCCGCCGGGCGCCTTTCCGCCTGGGCGCTGGCGACGCTGCCGCTGCGCCGCATCCGGGCCCAGGCGCTGCTCGACAATGCCCGCAGCATCGCCGTGCTGACCCGCGTCGGCTTTTCCCCCGATGGCGAGGGCGAGGCGGACTTCGTGTCTCGCGGCGGCATGATGCCGGTGGTGAAGTTCGTGGCGACGCGCGATAGCCTGCCGAGCCTTACGCCCGCCCTGGCGGCGGCGCCCGCCGCCGCCAGCCCGCGCATCCTGCTGGTCGCCGCCTGTGCGCTGATTGATAGCGGCGGCCGCGTGCTGCTGGCCCGCCGCCCGGAAGGCAAGCCGCTGGCCGGGCTGTGGGAATTCCCGGGCGGCAAGGTGGACGCGGGCGAGACGCCGGAAGACGCGCTGATCCGCGAATTGCACGAGGAGCTGGGGATCGAGGTGAACAGCGCCTGCCTTGCGCCCTTTACCTTCGCGAGCCACGCCTTCCCGGATTTTCACCTGCTGATGCCGCTCTACCTCTGCCGTCGCTGGCAAGGCCAGGTGACGGGGCGGGAGGGCCAGGCGCTGGCCTGGGTGCGGCCCCAAAAACTGGGCGACTACCAGATGCCGCCGGCGGATGTGCCGCTGGTCGCGCTGCTGCGGGATTTTCTGTAACGCGAGCACGGTGGGAGGGCTTTGCCCTCCCACACCCACCCACCAGGAAACTGAGAGTTTCCTGGACCTTCCTTATTTTAGGGGGACGTGCAGAAACACCCTGTTTCTGCCGGGGTGATCGAGGGAGCTATGCCCCTCGATCTTCGGCCAGCAGCACCACGGATCGCGCGGCCAACGCCAGCCGTCCCGCCACCGGTCCCTCACGCGCGGGATCGGCGCTGTCGGTAAGGATGCGCCAGCCGCGGGACGGCGGAAGCACTGCCGAGGCCCCGGCCTCCGCCCCCTGGATTGCCACCAGCACCCGATCCTCGCCGAGGCAGAGGGCCACCAGCAGGCTGCGGCCATGCGTCTCCTGCCAGTCGTGGGCGGACATCGCGACGCCGTCGAGGCGCAGCCAGGCGACATCGGGCGGCGAGCCTTCGCCGGTCAGCCAGGCTTCGGCATGCAGGGCGGAATGCGCCAGCCGGGCCGCCACCAGCCGCGCGGCGAAATCGACCAGCGCCTGGTCCATGCCCTGCCAGTCGAACCAGGACAGCGCATTGTCCTGGGCATAGGCGTTGTTGTTCCCGCCTTGGCTGCGCCCGGCCTCGTCGCCCATCGACAGCATGGGCGTGCCGCGCGCCACCAGCAGCAGGGTCAGCAGCGCACGGATGTCGCCGATCCGGCGGGCAAGGATGGCGGGGTCGTCGGTCGGGCCCTCGGCGCCATTGTTCCAGGAGTGGTTGGCATCGGTGCCATCGCGGTTGTGCTCGCCATTGGCCTCATTGTGCTTGTCGTTGTAGGCGACGAGATCGGCGAGCGAAAACCCGTCATGCGCGGTCAGGAAATTCAGGCTGTCGGTCACCGGGCGGCGCCGCGCGGCGAAAATATCGGCGCTGCCCGCCAGCCGCGTCGCCAGCCCCGACAGCATCCCGCCCTCGCCCCGCCAGAAGCGGCGGAGGTCGTCGCGGAAACGGTCATTCCATTCCGGCTGCCCTGGCGCGAAGGCGCCGAGGTGGTAGCCGCCGCGGCCCGGGTCCCAGGGTTCCATGATCAGCAGCCGGTCACGCAGCAGCGGGTCCTGCCGCATCGCGATCAGCAGCGGCGCCTCGGCGCAAAAGCCGGAATCGCTGCGCCCGAGAATGGTGGCGAGGTCGAAGCGGAACCCCTCGACCCCGGTGCGGAGCACCCAGGACCGCAGCGCATCCATCACCAGCCGCACCACCGCGGGCCGGTCGCAGCGCAGCGTGTTGCCGCAGCCGGTGTCGTTGACCAGCACGCCGTTGCGCATGCGGTAGTATTCGCCCTCGTCCAGCCCGCGCAGCGACAGGGTGGGGCCATGGGCATCGCTCTCCCCGGTATGGTTGAAGACCACGTCCAGGATGGTGCCGATGCCCGCGGCGCGCAGGGCGGCGACGGCGTCACGGATTTCCTCCAGCCCGCCGGGCGCGAGGCGCGGATCGGGGGCGAGGAAGGCGATCGGATTGTAGCCCCAGTAGTTGGTCAGGCCGAGCGGCGGCAAATGCCGCTCCTCGATCCAGGCGGCGCAGGGCAGCAGTTCGACATGGGTGACGCCAAGCCGGCGCAGATGCGCAATGGCGGCGGGATGCGCGAGGCCGGCAAAGGTGCCGCGGATTGCCTCGGGGATCGCCGGATTGGTGATGGTGAAGCCGCGGACATGCAGTTCCATCACCACCCGCGGGCCAGTCATCAGCGGTGGCGGTGGGGCTTCGCTCCGGGTTTCGACAACGGCCTTGGGCATGTGCGGGGCGCTGTCCAGCCCCGCCGCCGACATCGAGGGATGCAGCCGCGGCACGCGGTCCAGCCGGGTCGCATAGGGGTCGATCAGCAGTTTCTGCGGTGCCCGATCGGTTCGCAGCCCATAGCGCGCCCCGGCGTGCAGCCCCGGCACCCGACCGTGCCAGACGTCGCCGGTATGCTCCTGCAGGCGGATGCGCCCGGTTTCCTTGTCCGCGGCGTCGAACAGGCAGACCCAGACCGCCGTCGCCGCCGGGGCATGGACGGCGAAGCTGCCATCCGGCCCCGGCCCCAATGGCATCACGCGGCAAGGCTCCGATACAGCGCCGCATAGGCTGCCGCGGGCCGCGCCCAGGACACGTCGCTGCGCATCGCGTTGCGTTGCAGCCGCCGCCAGATGGCGTGGTTGCGGAACAGCGAGATGGTGCGCAGGATCGCGGCCTCGAGCATCGGGGCGGTTGCCGGCGAAAACACGACGCCGCTGCCCTGGCCCAGCGCCAGCGCCGCGGGGTTCGCATCGATCACGGTATCGGCCAGCCCGCCGGTCCGGGCCACCACCGGGATGGCGCCATAGCGCAGCGCACAAAGCTGGGTCAGCCCGCAGGGTTCGAAACGCGACGGGACCAGGATGGCATCAGCGCCGCCCTGGGCCAGATGCGCAAGCGCCTCGTCCAGTTCGAACACCGTGGCGACGCGGCCCGGATGCGCGGCCTGGGCAGCGCGGAAGGTGTCTTCCAGCCCGCCATCGCCGGACCCGAGCAGCGCCAGCTGCCCGCCGGCCTCCAGCAGCGCCGGAAGGGCGGCGGGCAACAGATCCAGGCCCTTCTGCCAGGACAGGCGGCTGATGACGCCGAACAGCGGCGCGGCGGCATCGCGATCCAGCCCGAGCCGTGCCTGCAGCGCCGCCTTGTTCCTGGCCCGGCCCGCGGGGTTGCGGGCGGCCAGATACGGATCGGCAGCGGGGTCCCAGACCGTGGTGTCGATGCCGTTCAGGATGCCATGCAGATCATGCGCCCGCGCGCGCAAAAGCCCGTCCAGCCCCATCCCCCCTTCGGGCGTGCGGATTTCCGCGGCATAGGTCGGCGAGACGGTGGTGAGGCTGTCGGCCAGCGCCAGCCCGGCCTTGAGGAAGCCGATCTGCCCCCAATGCTCGACGCCATCGATGGTGAAGGCATGGTCCGGCAGGCCGAGGATGCCGAGCAGGCCCCGGTCGAACTGCCCCTGGAAGGCCAGATTATGCACCGTGAAGACCGCGGCCGGACGCAGCGACCCGCCGTAGTGCAGCCGCGCGATCGCCATGCCCGTCTGCCAGTCATGGGCATGCATCACGGCGGGCAAAAAACCGGGGATGGCGCCGCGGGCGATGTCATTGGCGATGGCGCCGAGGGCACCGAAGCGCAGCGCATTGTCACCCCAGTCCACCCCATCGGGCCCCGCATAGGGCCCGCCTGGCCGGTCGTAGAGATGCGGCGCATCCAGCACGAAGAGGTCGAGCGTCCCGACCCTTGCCGCCAACACCCGGGCCGGGCCGCCGAACAGGCTGCCGGCGTCATGCGCGACGCTGACGCCCGCCGCCCCATGGGCCGCGGCGGCATCGAGGGCGGCCATGACGCCGCGATAGCCCGGCAGCAGCGTGGTCACCGCGATGTCGTGCCTGGCCAGCGCCGCCGGCAGCGCGCCCACCACATCCGCAAGACCGCCGGTCTTGACCAGCGGGAAGACCTCGGGCGAAACCGCAAGCACCTGCATCAGACGGCGAGCCGGTCCAGCATCGGCTGCGTCACCAGCACCACGCCGCGTTCGGTGCGGCGGAAGCGGCGGGCGTCCTCCACCGGATCTTCCCCGATCACCATCCCTTCGGGGATGCGGACCCCGGAATCCACGATCGCATTGCTGATGCGGGCGTGCCGGCCGATATCCACACCGGGCAGAATCACCGAGGAATTGACCTTGGCCCAGGAATGCGCCCGCACATTGGTGAAGACCAGCGACCGCCAGAGCGCCGCGCCCGAGATGATGCAGCCGCCCGAAACCAGGGAGGAGATCGCCTCGCCACGCCGGCCGGGCACGTCATGGACGAATTTGGCCGGCGGCGTCAGCTCGCTGTTGGTCCAGATCGGCCAGTCGCGATCGAACAGATCCAGCTCCGGCAGCACATCGGTCAGCGCGAGATTCGCCTCCCAATACGCATCCAGCGTGCCGACGTCCCGCCAATAGGGCGGGGCATCGGCGCTGCTGCGGACGCAGGAGCGGGAGAAGGGATGCGCCACGGCCCGACCCTGCTTGACCATCAGCGGGATGATGTCATGACCGAAATCGCGCGAGGAAGTCGGATCGGCGGCGTCGCGCCGCAACTCCTCCATCAGCACGGAGGTCTTGAAGGCGTAGATGCCCATGCTGCCGAGGGCCATGGCGGGATTGCCCGGCATGGCCGGCGGCACCTTCGGCTTTTCCAGGAACTCCAGCACGCGGTCGGCGGCATCGATGGCCATGACGCCGAAGGCCGAAGCTTCGGCGAGCGGCACCGCGTGGCAGCCGATGGTGACGTCGGCGCCGCTGTCGACATGCTGCTGCAGCATCGATTCGTAATCCATCTTGTACACATGATCGCCTGCCAGGATCACGATGTACTCGACGCCATAGGCTTCGATGATGTCGATGTTCTGATACACGGCATCGGCGGTGCCCATGTACCACTTGTCCTCCGCCACGCGCTGGCTGGCGGGCAGGATGTCGAAGGATTCATTGCGTTCCGGCCGCAGGAAGGTCCAGCCGCGCTGCATGTGGCGGATCAGGCTATGCGCCTTATACTGGGTGGCGACACCGATGCGGCGGATACCGCTGTTCAGCGCGTTGGAGAGGGCGAAGTCGATGATGCGGGATTTGCCGCCGAAGAAGACCGCCGGCTTGGCCCGCCGGTCGGTCAGCTCCATCAGCCGGCTGCCGCGTCCCCCCGCCAGGACATAAGCCATGGCGTGCCGGGACAGGGGTTGCGCCGGCGTCGGGGCTCGAACCATTTTTGGGGGACGCCCTAGCATATCGTGTGAGGTTAGCCGGTCGCCTGCCCGCCTCCCAGACCAAAAAAGCATCTCGAGCGAGGTTAAGGCGTCGCGCTCAACCTTTCGTCGGCACCTTCCAGATATCCTCCGCATATTCGGCGATGGCCCGATCGGAGGAGAACCAGCCCACATTGGCGGTGTTGAGGATGCAGGAGGCCGCCCATTCGGCCGGTTTGCGCCAACGCTCGGCGACGCGGCGCTGTGCTGCCCAATAGCTGTCGAAATCGGCGGTCACAAGGAAGTAGTCGCCCTGCCGCAACGCCCGGGTCAAGGGATGGTAGCGGTCGCGTTCGTCGGGGGAGAAGACGCCACCCTCGATCTGGTCCAGCACCTGGGCGAGCTTCGGGCTGGCCGCGATCACCGGCCCCGGGTCGTAGCCACGGGCACGGCGTTCGGCGACCTCCTCGGTCGACAGGCCAAAGATGAAGATGTTGTCGGCGCCGACGCGGTCGAAGATCTCGACATTGGCGCCATCCATGGTGCCGATGGTCAAGGCGGCGTTCAGCGCCAGCTTCATGTTGCCGGTGCCCGAAGCCTCCATCCCCGCGGTCGAGGTCTGTTCCGACAGATCGGCGGCCGGGATGATGACCTCGGCGAGGGAGACGTTGTAATTGGGCAGGAAGGCGACCTTCAGCCGCCCACGCACCACCGGGTCGTTGTTCACGACCTTGGCGACATCATTGGCGAGGCGGATGATCAGCTTGGCCTGATCGTAGGAGGCCGCCGCCTTGCCCGCGAAGATCTTGACGCGCGGCGACCAGTTGCGGGTGGGGTCGGCGCGGATCGCGTCATAGAGGGCGATGGTTTCCAGCACGTTCAGCAGCTGGCGCTTGTATTCGTGGATGCGCTTGATCTGGACGTCGAACATCGCGGTGGAATCGACGCGGACCCCGATCCGTTCCTGGATGACCTGCGCCAGCGCCGTCTTGTTCGCCTGCTTCACCGCCATGAAGCGTTCCTGGAAGGCGGCATCCGTTGCCAGCGGTCGCAATTTTTCCAGCACATCGGGGCGGTCCAGCACCTCCGGCCCCACCGCCTCGATCAACAGCTGCGTGAGCCGCGGATTGGCCAGATGCAGCCAGCGGCGGAAGGTGATGCCGTTGGTCTTGTTCACGATCTTGCCGGGGAAGATCATGTCGAAGTCGCTGAACAGCGTCTTGCGCAGCAGCGCCGTATGCAGGCCGGAGACGCCGTTGACCTTGTGCGAACCCACCACGGCCAGATGGCCCATGCGCAGCCGGCGTCCGTTGTTCTCCTCGATCAGCGAGACCGAGGCGAGCAGCCGGCTGTCATTGGGATGGTCGCGACCGACCTCATCCAGATGCAGGGCGTTGAGCATGTAGATGATCTGCATCTGGCGCGGCAGCAGCTGCTCCATCAGCGGCACCGGCCAGGTCTCCAACGCCTCGGGCAGCAGCGTGTGGTTGGTGTAGGAGAAGGTGCGCCGGGTGAGGTCCCAGGCTTCCTCCCAGGGCACGCCCAGAAGGTCCACCATGATGCGCATCAGCTCGGCGATCGAGACCGCCGGATGGGTATCGTTGAGCTGGATCGCGACGCGGTCCGGCAGCGAGCGGATGTCGCCATAGACGCGCAGATGCCGTTTTACCAGATCCTGCAGCGAGGCCGAGGCGAAGAAGAATTCCTGCCGCAGCCGCAGTTCCTGCCCGGCGGCGGTCTCGTCGGAAGGGTAGAGCACCTTGCTCACCGCCTCCAGCCGCACGCGATCGGCCAGGGCGCCGACATGGTCGCCGGCATTGAAGGATTCCAGCCGCAGGATTTCCGGGCTGCGCGCCGACCATAGCCGCAGCGTGTTCACCTGCGCTGCGCGCCAGCCGACCACCGGGGTGTCGTAGGCGACGGCATCGACGGTCTCGGCCGGGGTCCAGACGCGGGGGCCGAGGTCATGGGAATTCTCGGCCGCGGCGACATGGCCGCCGAAGCCGATGGTATAGGCGATCTCCGGCCGCGCGAATTCCCAGGGGTTGCCGAAGGCCAGCCAGTCCTCGGGGTATTCATGCTGCACGCCGCCGACGATGGCCTGGCGGAACAGCCCGAAGTCATAACGAATGCCATAGCCGAAGGCGGGAATGGCCAAGGTCGCCATGCTCTCCATGAAGCAGGCGGCGAGCCGGCCGAGGCCGCCATTGCCGAGCGCCGCATCCGGTTCCTGCCCGCGCACAGCCTCAAAATCGGCACCCAGCGAGGCCAGCGCCTCGGTCACCGCCCCGGTCATTTCCAGGTTGTTGACATTTTCGGCCAGCAGCCGGCCGATGAGGAATTCCAGCGACAGGTAATAGACCTGCTTGCGCTGGGCGGCGTAGGCGGCGCGGGTCTGCGGCAGCCAATGGTCCAGGATGCGGTCGCGCACGGCCAGCGCGGTGGCCATGAACCAGTCGTGCTGGTTCGCGGCCACCAGGTTCTTGCCGACGGCATAAGTCAGCTTTTCCAGAATATCGTCGCGCAGCGAGGCCGCATCCACGCCCCGAGGCGCGGTTTTCGTGTCGGCGAGAAGGGCGACCTGGGGCGCGGTGGTTGTCTCGATGCTCATCGGTGGCGCCCTTCCCGGGGTATGCGGTGATCCCCAGGATGACAGCAGCCTGGGGTCGTGGGGGAAGCCCGCGCTATTCGGCGGCGCGGGCGACGCCGGCCTCGGCGATCAACCGGGCCAGGATACGGCGCATCATAACACCTGGCTTGTCCGAGGGCATGTTCATCTCCACACCCGTCTGGTCCAGCGGCACGTCCCAATCGGTGGATTCCAGGATCTCGCGATCCTCGCCGGTCACCACGCGGTCAAAATCGATGACCTTCTGGGCCGGCGCATCGGCCTCGGTGTCGTTGCGATAGACCCATTGGCAGATCATCGACCGATGGTCGTCCACCGGCGTCGCGGCGGTCACGATGCTGTGAATCAGCCCGTTCGGATAGGTGATCCGCAGCTTGCGCAGGAAGGGTGCGTACCAGCGCGCATTCATGGACCGCACGGTGGTATCGCTGTCCATCTTCAACAGCGCCTTCTGGGCTTCCGGGTTGCGGACGGGCACTTCGGACCGGAAGACAAAGCCATCGGCGAATTCGTCGATCTCGACCTTCGCGGGTTCGGGGTGGCCCTGGTCGCCGAAGCTCGCGCGATGGACGAAGGCGAAATGCGCGTTGTCGAAGGAGTTTTCCATCACCCGCAGCCCGGCGCAGTTCCAGGATTCGTAGAACTCATGGATCTGCCGGAAGCCTTCCGGCTCTTCCTCGAAGTCGGGGATCGCCTGGCGGGGTTCGTCGAGCGCGACCCAGACGTAGCCATAGCGAATTTCGGCGCGGTGTTTCGGCACGCACATGCTGGTGCGGCCCTGGCGGTCCACCGGGCGCTGCGGCACCCGGACGACGGTGCCGTCGCGGTCGTACTCCCAGCCATGGTAGCCGCAGGCGAGCGCGCCATTGGCGTAAAACCCCTTGGAGAGCTTGGCGGTGCGATGGCAGCAGCGGTCATCCAGCGCCGAGGGCCGGCCGTCGCCGTCCAGCCAAAGCACAATGTCGCGGCCAAGCAGGCGGAAGGGCCTGGGCCCGTCCTCCAGCAGGGAGACCGGGATGACGGGATACCAGAACTGGCTCAGCAAGGGGGTTTCGGTCGCGCGCATCGGGAGATGCTCGCGCGGCGGCGGCGGCCGAGCAAGGCAAAACTGGCGCTGCGGCCTGGCCCCTGCGCCGATGCGCGCCGGCGCGGGGGCTGCTACATGCGAAGAGGTTCCCGACCGCTGGAGTGCCCCCGCCGATGACCTTCCCGTCCCGCTACTGGGCCGATTTGCCCTGGCCTGCCTTCCGCGACCTGCCCGCCGATACCGTGGCTATCCTGCCGGTCGCCAGCATCGAGCAGCATGGGCCGCATCTGCCGGTCTCGGTGGACACCACGATCAACGAGGGGGTGGTGGCCCGCGCGCTGGATTTCCTGGCGCCCGAGGCGCCGGTGCTGGTGTTGCCGACACAGCGCGTGGGGTTG
>Ga0255334_1000398_pt1 | contig 36554 bp, 34 predicted proteins | sample EtOH5_35cm_T3_12_FD_202080 | JGI IMG/M metagenome (GOLD analysis project Ga0255334, IMG submission 202080) | Sandy soil microbial communities from University of British Columbia, Vancouver, Canada - EtOH5_35cm_T3_129 | ecosystem: Engineered > Artificial ecosystem > Sand microcosm > Unclassified ... | reverse complement strand
CCCTAAGCGTCACCGGGGGGACCATCGCCACGATCCACGCCATCGGCAACCCCGACAAGCTCCGGCACCTCCAGCCCCGCTGAGGCTCGCCGCATGCCACGTTGCTCGGGCCGACGGAGACGGCGCCCGCCTGGGCCGACCGCGGCCGACCCTCACAGCGGCGAGGGCCTGTGCTCCACCGTGACGCGGAGATGGGCGGCGAGGAGCGGGGCGAGGCCGACGAGCTGGTCCCAACCGACCGTCGCGCCTGCCAGCCCCGCCACACCGTCCACGGCCGCCAGCTCTGCACCGCGCGGGTCGACGTCACGCAGGCGGGACTCCGTGACGTCCAGCCGGTCCACGCGGGAGTCCTCGACCACCATGTTCGCCACCTCGGCGTGTGCCAGGTCGAGGTCACGCACGGCGAGGCGTGACAGCCGCAGCTCGTGCACCTTGGCCCCACGCAGGTCGAGGTAGTCCAGCCTCGTGCCGACGAGAGTCAGCCGTGTGACCTCAGCCCGTGCAGCAGGAGTGCGCCGACTCGCCCTCGGGTCCACGTCACGTCGCGCCAGGTCGAGTCGTGCCCGTCGAGGCGGTTCGCCCGCACGTCGGTGAAGGTGGTGTCGAGCACGCGAGCGTAGGCCAGAAGCACGTCGTCGAGCACGCAGCCCGTCAGGGCGCAGTCCAGCAGCCGCGCATGCGAGCCGTCCTGACGGGTGAGGTCCGCGTCCTCGAGGACCACGCCGTCAAGGTCGGCGCCAGGGGTGAGCGGTTCTGCTACGACACTCATCCTCGCGCACGACCGGCGCCCTCTCACCGCCTCTGAGCAGTCAGACTCACGTTGCGAGCCGTGACCAGGGATTGGGCGCCGCGGCGATCAGCGCCTTCGAGTAGTCGTGGCGTGGGTGCTGGAGCACCTCGGCGGTGACGCCGGACTCGACGACGCGGCCATTCTCCAGCACGATGATCTCGTCGGTCAGCACGCGGGCGCTGAGCAGGTCGTGCGTGATGTAGAGAAGGCTGACCCCGCGCTCGCGGCGCAGCTCGTCGAGCAGAGCGAGGATGCCGGCTCGCAGCGTGACGTCGAGCATCGAGACGGGCTCGTCGGCGACAAGGACACGCGGGTTGCATGCGAGCGCCCGGGCGATGACGACGCGCTGGCGCTGCCCACCGGACAGCTCGTGCGGCAGACGGTCGACGAAGTCATCGCCCGGCGTCAGGTCGACCGCCTCGAGCGTCTCGATGACGCGGTCGCGCACTGCCGGGCCGCGCACGCCCTCGAAGTTCGCGAACCCGCGGCCGAGGATGTAGCCGATGCGGTGCAGCGGGTTGAGGGCCGAGTACGGGTCCTGGAACACCAGCTGGATGTCCTCGTGCAACCTGCGGACACCGCGCCCGCCGAGCTGGTCGACACGCGTCGTGCCGAAGGTCACGGTCCCCGACGTGGGCCGCTCGATCCCGGTGATCAGCCGTGTCAGCGTCGACTTGCCGCTACCGCTGGCCCCGACGAGCGCCACCGCCGCACCGGGCGCGACGGTGAAGCTGACGTCCTCCACCGCGACGACCGGCTTCTCGCGCCACCTCGACGGTCGGTAGATCTTCGTCGCACCGTCGACGACGATCGCGGCGTCGTGCGCGGGCCGGTGCCCCGCGCGGCTCCGCGAGGCGCGCGGTCGCGCCTCGTCGGGCACGGCGTGCTCCCCGATCCCCGGCAGCGAGACGTGCTCGGCGCGGGGATCGGCGTAGTGGCTCAGCAGCAACTTCGTGTAGTCGTCACGCGCGCCGGCGAGGATCTGCTCGGGGCCGGCGTCCTCGACGATCTCGCCGGCGTGCATCACCAGCACCCGGTCGGCATGCTCGAGCACCAGCCCGAGGTCGTGGCTGATGAGGACGGCGGTGAAGCCTTCCGCGCGCTGGAGCTCGCTGATGGTGCGCATCACCGAGGCCTGCACCAGCACGTCGAGTGCGGTGGTCGGCTCGTCGAACACGACGAAGCGCGGGTCGAGTGCGAGCGCGAGGGCGATGGCGGCGCGCTGGCGCATCCCGCCGGACAGCTCGCCCGGGTACCGCGAGAGCGCCGTGGTCGGCAGCTCGACCTTCTCCACCAGCTCCGTGGCGCGGCGCTTGGCGTCACGGGCCGCGACGTTGTGGTGGGCGCGGAAGATGTCGACGAAGTGGTCCTGGAGGCGCCGCACCGGGTTGAGGGCGTTCATGCCCGACTGGAGCACCATCGCGAAGCCACCGTTGCGCTGCCGGCGCACCTCCTCGGCCCCAAGCCGGGCGATGTCGACTTCGTCGAACACGATGGAGCCGGACGTGATGCGCCCCGGCGCCTTGAGCAGCCGGGTCAGCCCGAATCCGAGCGTCGACTTGCCGGACCCGGACTCTCCGACGAGCCCGACGAACTCGCCCTGCCCAAGGTCGAAGCTGACGTCCTTGACCGCCTCGGTGAACCGGCCGTCGGCGCGGTCGAAGCCCATCGAGAGGTTGCGTACCTGAACGAGAGTCACTCCGCCACCGCCTTGGGCTCCTTGGTCGGTTCGATGTGCGCGATCTGCCCGATCTGCTCCACCCGGTTGACCGGCCCGGCCGGCTTCGCCGGCTTGATCTGGCGCAGCCGAGGGTTGCCGATCGCGTCGAGGCCGAAGTTGATGAACGTCAGCGACAGGCACAGCAACGCGATGCACAGGCCCGGCATGAAGATCCACTGCCACTGCCCGGTGAGCATGGCCGAGCCGTTCTGCGACCAGAACAACATCGCGCCCCAGCTCATCGTGTTCGGGTCCCCGAGCCCGAGGAATGCCAGGCTGGACTCGGCGCCGATCGCCCCGAGCGCCGCCGCGATGAAGTTCGCGACGATGATCGAGGTCATGTTGGGCATGATCTCCCGGAAGATGATCCGTGGCGCCGAATCCCCGGAGAACCGCGCCGCGACGACGAAGTCGCGCGTCCGCAACGTGTTCGCCTGGGCGCGCAGCACTCTGGCACCCGTCGCCCAGCCGGTCACGACGATGACGAAGACGATCACGGACATGCCGCCGTTGGCCAGGTAGGCGGCGAGGATGATCATCAACGGTGTGCCCGGGACCACAAGGAAGATGTTGACGAAGAAGTCGATGACGGCGCCCAGGCGGTCGTTGGTGTAGCCCCACGCCAGGCCGATGGCGATCGCGACGAAGGTCGCGATCGCCCCCGCGACGAGCCCGACGAACAACGAGATCCGCGAGCCGAGGATCAGCTGGCTGAGGATGTCCTCGCCGGTCGCCGTCGTCCCGAGCCAGTGCGCGGCCGACGGGGCCAGGCGCCGCTCGAAGTCCGACCGGTCGGCGGGATACGGCGCGACCAGGGGCGCGAAGACCGCGATCGCGACGAAGGAGCCGAGCATGACGATCCCGATGCGTGCCAGTCCACTCGACCATACGGTGCGGGCCATCGCCCGCAGCTCGGACTCGCGGCCTCGCACGTGGTCCGCGGCGACGACGGTGGTGCCGGTCATGAGGTCCGCCTCGTTCTCGGGTCCAGGAAGCCGTACACGAGATCGACGGCGAGATTCGCCACGAGTGTCGACACCGTGATCATGAGGAAGCACGCCTGCATCAGCGGGTAGTCCTGGTTGATGACCGCGTTGTAGAGCAGCAGGCCCATGCCGGGGTAGCGGAAGACGGCCTCGACGAGGAGCGAACCTCCGACCACCGAGCCGAGCGACAGGCCGAACGCCGTCAAGGTGGGCAGCAGCGCGTTGCGGGCGCCGTACCGCAGGGCGATGGTGCGCGGGTGCAGGCCGTTCGCCTCGGCGAACGTCACGTAGTCCTCGCCGAGCGTGGTGATGACGTTGTTGCGCATCCCGATCATCGAGCCGCCGAGCGAGGTGAGGACGATCGTCACCGCCGGGAGGACGCCGTGCCAGGCCGCCTCGCTGACGAACCCCCAGCTCGGGTTGGGGACCGTGGTCGCCCCGTAGGCGCCGGACGTCGGGAACCAGTGCAGCAGGTAGCCGAGCACGTACAGCAGCATCAGCGCGGTCCAGAAGTACGGGAACGCCGCGATCGCCATGCTCGACAGCGTCGGCGCCGAGTCCAGCCACGTGCCGCGCCGCCACGCCGCCAACGTGCCGAGGCCGAATCCGAGCACCGCGCTGATCACCGTGACGGAGCCGACCAGCACCAGCGTCCACGGCAGGGCGCCGGCGACGACGTGGTCGACGGACTGCGGGTAGTACGAGTACGACAGCCCGAAGTCGAACCGCCCCACGCGGCCGAGGTAGTCGACGTACTGGTCCCACGTCGAGCCGGTCGGCACGCCGAGCAGGGCTTCGATCGCCCGGCGCGTCCCCGCATCCACGGGGCCGCGCCGGGCGATCTTCGCGAGTGCCGCGTCGGCGGGCGAGCCGGGCATCAGCCGCGGCAACAGGAAGTTGATCGTGACGGCGACCCACAGCGTCAGCGTGAAGAAGCCGAGCCGGTTGAGTGCGCGCCTCACGGGTTCGTTTCCCGTTGTCTCCTCGCCAGCACGACGACGGTCAGCCGACCCTGGTCAGGTGCGTGACGATCTGCAGCACGCTGGCGTCCCACGTGCGTGGAGGCGCGTAGGGGTCGTCCTCGCTGGGCCAGCCCTCGAACCGGGAGCTGTCGAAGATGCCCCAGAGGCCGCCGTAGTAGAGCACGAAGACCGGCAGGTCGTCGTACATCGCCTGCTGGATGACGTAGCCGATCTCCTTCTGCGCGTCCTCGTCCGTGGTGACCTTGAGCTCGGCCAGCGCGGCGTCGACGTCGGGGTTGGAGTAGCGCTGCTGATTGCCGGACGCCGACTTGTCGCCGATCGGCTTGACGAACGAGCTGTTGAGCAGCTGGTTGAAGTCGAGCAGCAGGTTGCCCTGCCCGCCGAAGGAGCCCATCGCCAGGTCGAAGTCGCCGGCGTTGAACGCCTCGAAGTAGCCGGCCTCCTGGGGCTGCTCGACCTCCACGGCGATGCCCGCCTCCTGGAGCTGACGCTGGATCGCCTGCACGGCGCGCAGCCAGTCCGTCCACCCGTTGACGGTCATGATCGTCAGTGCCAGCTGGGTGCCCGAGGCGTCGACGAGCTTGCCATCCTGCAGCGTGTAACCCGCCTTCTCGAACGCGGCGAGCGCGGCGTCGACGTCCCGGGTGACGTAGCCGTCGTCGGGGGTGTCGGGGCTGGACCAGTCGGCGAAGCCCGGCAGCATGAGGCCGGTCTGCGGCGCACCGTCCACATAGCCCTCGACCGCGTCGTCGGCGATGGCGTCGCGGTCGAGCGACAGCGAGACGCCCTTGCGCACGTTGAGGTCCGCGAGCGGGCCGTCGGTGAGGTTCGGGTACATGGCGATGACACCGCCTGCCGGGAACCAGTACGACCGGTGGTCCGGGTCGGGGGCGACCCAGACGTTGTCGACGTCGCTGATGTACGCGTAGCCCCAGTCGTAGCCGTTGTTGACGATGTCGGTCTGGGTGTTCGAGGCCGGGAAGACGATCTGGTCGACCTCGACCTTGTCGGCCTGCCAGTAGCTGTCGTTCTTGACGATCGAGTACTGGTTGGGTGCGAAGTCGCCGGCGAGGAACGGACCGGTGCCGACCGGTTCCTCGTTCGTGTAGGTGGTCGGGTCGGCGATGTCGGCCCACAGGTGCTCGGGGACGATCAGCGTCTGCTCGATGGGGCGGATCGCGGTGACGTCGTCAGCAGACAGCTCGAACGTGACGACGTTGCCGTCGGCGCTCAGGCTCGCCAGGCGCTGCCAGACGCCGAGCGAGTCGAGCGCCGGGAACTCCTTGATGAGGTCGAACGTGAACAAGACGTCGTCGGCGGTGAAGGGCTCGCCGTCCGACCACGTGACGCCGTCGCGGATCGTCACCTCGATCGTCGACGCGTCGGTGAACTCGTAGCCCGTCGCGAGGAACGGAGTCTCGGAACCGTCGAGCGTGTTGGCAACGAGCAGCGGCTCGTAGATGAACTTGGTGCCGATACGGCCGCCGACGTACGGGTTGAAGTTCTTCTCGAACGTCGGGCTGCCGTCGTCGGCGGCGAGCTTGAGCACCGCGTCCGACGAGCCGCCGGAACCATCGGCGGAGTCGGTGGCGTCCGGGGTCTCGCTGCTGCCGGAACATGCGGCGAGGACGAGTGCGACGGCGGTCGCCGCGGCTATCGCGAAGGCGCGGCGTGATCGTGCTGTGTAGAGCATCATTGCCTCTCTTTCGGACCTGAACCGGTTCGACGTTCGCGGGTTGCGGGGAGCCTAGGGATGCCTTCGACGGCGGGCAACAAATCGCTCAGTGGGGCTGCGCGCCACGTCGGCGCCGGTCAGTACAAGCAGCCGCACGACTCTCGGATCACCAACCGGGTCGGGATGACCCGGTCCTCGGGCGGAGGCGGGGCGGACACCTCCTCCCGTCGGCGTGCGGCGTCCAGCACCACCCGCGCGGCCTCGGCCCCGATCGCCTGGATCGGCTGGTGGATCGTGGTGAGCGTCGGTGAGGCGAGGGAAGCGAGCGCGTTGTCGTCGAAGCCGACGATCGCCACGTCGCCAGGAACGGCGACACCCAGTCCGGGAAGGGTGGCGAGCAGACCGATCGCCAGCTCGTCGTTGGCGCAGACCAGCGCCTGCGGCACCGCGCCGGAGGAAACGAGCTCGCGGGCGGCGGCGGCGCCGGCCTTCGAGTCCATCCCCTGGACCAGTGGCGGTGCGACCTCGGCCAGGCCCCGTTCGGTGAGCGCCTCCCGGAACCCGGCATACCGCGCGGCGGCGTCCGGTGAACCGCGACCCAGCCCGACGAACCGCAGCGTCCGGTAGCCATGGACCTCCAACAGGTGCGCAGTCAGCTCGCGGGTCGCCCCGTGGCCGTCGGTGCGGATGCAGACCAGGTCCGGCACCGAGTCGGCGACGACGACGAGCGGACCGTGCGCGGCCAGCTGGTGAAGCAGGTTGCCGTCGACGGTGCCGCCGACGACGACGAGGCCGTCGGTGCGCTCGGAGAGCTGCCGGACGGCCTGCCCGACGTCCCGGCGCATGTGGGTGCCGATGACGCTGAGCGCCATACCGGCCTCGCCCGCCACGGACTCCGCGCCCTGGATCAGCTCGGCGAAGTACGGGCCACCGAGGCCGGGCAGCACGATCCCCAGCATGGAGAACCGGCCGTTCGCCAGCCCGCGACCGAGTGCGCTGGGCCGGTAGCCGAGAGCCTCGATGCTCGCCAGCACCTTGGTCCGGGTGCCCGGTGTGACGTGCGGGTCGTCGCTGGTGACCCGCGACACCGTGGCGACCGACACCCCGGCGTGCCGCGCGATGTCGCGCACCGTGGATCTGCTGGAACGCGCCATCACGCGGGTCCTCTCGTCGATGAGCGGGACGCCTGGACCGGCTGGACGTAACCGGTTACAGCCCCTAGCGTGGCCCGGTAACCGGTTACATGCAAGTGCCCGGCCTCGATTCCGTCAGTCGCACACTCACCTACGAAGGAGAAGTAGCCCGCAGGTGACGAACGCCCCGCCGACCCCCCGTCACCTCCCCGACCTGCGTCGCGACCTGGTGCTCAGCGGAGAGGTCCACTACTTCCGGCTCGACCCGGACGCGTGGGCCGACCGGCTGGATCAGGCCGTCGCCTGCGGGGTCACCGCGGTCGCCACCGACATCCCGTGGCTCGTCCACGAGCTGCCGGACGGCACGTTCGACCTCGGCGAGCGGTACGCGCGCCTCGACGTCGCCCGGTGCCTCGACCTGGCGGCCGACAAGGGCCTCGCCGTCGCCCCCCGGCCCGGCCCCTTCGTCATGGCCGAGCTGGAGAACGAGGGTCTCGGCTGCTCGGTGCTGCGCGAGCACCCCGAGATCCGGGTCGCCGGCTGGGACGGCGGCGTCCGGCAGGAGACGGTGATCGACCATCTGCACCCCGACTACCTCGCCGCCGCCCGCCGCTGGTACGAGGCCATCCTCCCGATTCTCGCCGAACGCCTGCCCCACCGCGGCGGACCGGTGGTCGCCGTCCAGCCGGACAACGAGGTGGGGATGCTGCCCTTGGTGCTCAACAGCCCGGACCTTTCGGACGCGACGATCGCCGGCCTCGTGTCGTGGCTCATCGAGACCGAAGGCGCCGCCGCGGTGGGCGCCCGGTACGGCCTCGACCCGTTCCGCAGTGCCTCGGCGTGGCGCAAGGCACTGCGGTCGCCGTCCGAGACCGTCGTCCTCGGGTTGCACCGCGACCTGGGGCGCTGCACGCGCGCCCGGTACGCCCGCTACGTGCGCACGCTCGCACGGTGGTGCCGCGAGCTGGGCGTGACCGGCGTGCCATCCGTCGTCAACGTCCACGGCTGCTGGGAGGGTCGCGCGTCAGCGCTCCTTTTGGGCATCTCGCAGCTCTACGAGGCGTGGGCCGACGACCCGGACATCCTGCCCGGCACCGACTACTACGTGGGCGACCTGACGCTCGACAGGCTGCCGGGCCTGTGGGCGTCCAACGCGTTCCTCGCCGCCACCGCGCCCGGTCGTGCCGTCGGCTCGATGGAGTTCGAGGTCGGCACCGGCGACCGCTGGGAGGCGCTGGACGTGGCGTCCGGCCCGGAGGCCGCGCCGCTCACGCTCCAGCTGTGCCTGGCGCAAGGCAGCACGTTCGTCAACCACTACCTGCTGACCGGCGGCCGCAACCCGGCACTGTTCGCGCCTGTCGGCGACGGCAACGACCGCATCTCCTTCACCGGCGAGCGACACGGCGTCGCGGCCCCGATCGACCTAGAGGTCCACCGCTCCCCGGGGTACGGGCCGCTGGCGCGGATCACGACTGCGGTCCGCGACCAGACCGAGGTGCTGGGTGCCGCCCGGCCCGAGACGCCTCCGGTCGCCCTCGGCTTCGTGCCCGACCACGTCATGACCGAGTACCGCTATCCACCCTCGGCGAGGGACGCGGCGCTGGTCGCCGCGCTCGAGGCGTGCCGCGGATCCGGGTCACGCGAGGTCCTCACGCGCGCTCTGGTCACCTGTGGGTTCGCGCCCGACGCCGTCAACGTCCAGGACGGGCCGCTCGACCTCGAGCGAGTGCTGGCGCTCGCCCCGACCCCGTACCTGGCCGACGAGGTCCGGGCGAAGCTGGTCACCTGGGTGCGCGACGGTGGCAGGTTGCTGCTGCACGGCCCGCTTCCCCCGCAGGACATGCTCGGCCGGCCGGCCACCACTTTGATCGACGCCCTCGGCCTCGAGGTCGGATACGCGACGCCGACTGGGCGCCGGGAGGCCGCGTACACCGCTGGACCACAGGCGACGCCGCTCGTCGTGCCCGCGAGCGGGCACGACGAGCGGCCCGTGTGGGACGTAGCCGAGCTGTCGGTCGGCTTCGCCCAGCCGTTGGCGACCGGGCCGGATGTCATTGTGCTCGCGAGGCTCGCCCGAACCGGCGAGCCCTGTGCGGTCGAGCTGCCCCTCGGCTGGGGCGGGTCGTCGTCCTCGCCGCCACGCCGGACGGTACCCGGGTGACCCACGTCCCCAACGTCTCCCCCTGGCCCGCGCGGGTACGGCTGAGCCGCACCGGGACGTGGCTGGTGCAGCGACCCGTCGACGAGTTCGCCACAGTCGGGTACGCCCCGGGGCCGGCCGCATGACGACCGACCTTGCGTCCCGACTCGGCCGCACCGTCCTCTATCAGGTCTACCCGCAGAGCTTCGCCGACGCCGACGGCGACGGGATGGGCGATCTCGACGGGATCCGCGGGCGTCTCGACTACCTCGCATGGCTCGGCGTGGACGCGCTCTGGCTCAACCCGATCTTCGCGTCCCCGTTCGCCGACGCCGGCTACGACGTCTCCGACTACCTGATGGTCGCGCCGCGGTACGGGACGAACGATGCCCTCGCCACCCTCTGCGACGAGGCCGGGCGGCGCGGGATCGCCGTGCTGCTCGACCTCGTCGCCGGGCACACGTCGGACCGGCATGCCTGGTTCACCGCCGCTGCCGATCCGGTGGCCGCCCCCGACGTCCGGGACCGATACATCTGGTCCGACGGGCCCCGTCCCGGCTTCGCCGCCGGGTCACGCGGCGGGTTCTACATGCCGAACTTCTTCGTCAGCCAGCCGGCGCTGAACTTCGGGTACGCCCGGCCCAACCCGACCGAGCCGTGGCGCCAGGCCGTGGACGCCCCGGGTCCGCTGGCCAACCGGGCGGCGCTGCGCGAGATCATGGCGCACTGGTTCGGACTGGGAGTCGCCGGCTTTCGGGTGGACATGGCCGCCTCGCTGGTCAAGGACGACCCCGGTCTCACCGAGACCTCCCGGCTGTGGGGCGGCCTGCGCAGCTGGCTGGACCAGCACTTCCCCGGCCGGGTGCTGCTCGCCGAGTGGGGCGACCCGCGCGCCTCCGTGCCGGCCGGCTTCCACGGTGACTTCATGCTCCAGTTCGGTGGCGAGGGCGACGGGCTGGCGCTGCGGTCGCTGTGGAACAACGGTGCCGGCACCATCGACGATACCTGGGCATTGCGCTCCGCGTGGGCGGACGGGGCCGCACAGGGCGACGCAGCGCCGTTCGTCGGCGCGTGGCGGGAAGCGCAGGCGGCGATCGCCGCAGCGGGCCGTGGCGGAGTCGTCGGCCTGCCAACCGCCAACCACGACTTCACACGCCTGGTCGCCGGCCCGCGCGATGCAGGCCAGGCGCGTGCCGCGTTCGTTCTCGTCATGACCTGGCCGGCGATGCCGAGCGTCTACTACGGCGACGAGATCGGCATGCGGTATGTGCCCGGCACGCCGACGACGGAGGGCTCACGGCTCGGACCCCGCCTCGAGCGGGCCGGGTCGCGGACCCCGATGCAGTGGGGCCCGCTTCCCGCCTCCCGGTACGGTCCCGGGGCCCCGGCCGAGTCCCGCTACCTGCCGCAGGACCCTGACCCCGCACGCCCCACCGTCGCCGCGCAGGTGGACGACGAACGGTCGCTCCTGCGCCACGTCCGCGACCTGATCGCCTTGCGGCGCGCCGACCGTCGACTCGACGCCGACGCACCCGTCGAGGTCCTGTCCACCACCTATCCGATGGTCTACCTGCGCGGCGGGACACTGCTCGTCGCCCTCAACCCCGGCCACGCGTCCGTGGCGTTCCGCCACCCCGGCGTCGGCGCCGGCGTGCCGCTCGTCGCCTGCGGCCTGCGTACCGACGGGGACGAGGCCACCCTCGCCGGCCACGGTTACTCCGTCATCGACCTGTCGGCCGTCGTCGCGCGCTAGGCCGCCGTTCTTCCCCACTGGATCGAGAGGAACCTCATGCACACGACCCCGGCCCCCGACGGCTTCATCTGGGGCGCGGCGACAGCCGCGCACCAGACCGAGGGCGGCAACGTCAACTCCAGCAACTGGTACGAGGAGCACCTGGCCGGCTCGACCGCCAAGGAGGTTTCCGGCGACGCGTGCGACTCCTACCACCGCTACCCCGAGGACATCGCGCTGCTTGCCGATGCGGGCCTGACCGCGTACCGGTTCTCGCTCGAGTGGGCCCGGATCGAGCCCGCGAAGGGCGAGGTGTCCACGGCCCAGCTGCTGCACTACCGGGCGATGATCGACGCGTGCCGCGACGCGGGCGTCGAGCCGGTGGTGACGCTGCACCACTTCACGCTGCCGCGCTGGCAGTACCTCGAGGGCGGCTGGTACGCGCCCGACGTCGTCGACCGGTTCCGGTCCTTCACCGAGGCCGCCGCGACGATCCTCGACGACGTCACGTGGGTGGTCACCATCAACGAGCCCAACATGATGGTCAACCAGGCACAGGCGAAGATCGACACCGAGGTCGGCGTCAACTGGCCGGGACCGTCGCCGCACGCCGCCCGTGTCATCGCCGCCGCGCACCACGCGTCGACGGACGTGCTGCGTGGGCTCGGGCACGTCAAGGCCGGCTGGTCCGTCGCCAACCAGGTGTACCAGGCCGCGCCCGGATCCGAGGCGCAGCGCGACGAGTGGCAGTACTGGCGCGAGGACTTCTTCCTCGAGCAGGCGCGCGGCGACGACTTCGTCGGCGTGCAGTCCTACCTGCGCACCATCATCGGCCCCGACGGCAAGGGCGGCTACGGACCCCAGCCGTGGCCGGCGGGCACCGAGCTCACGCTCACGGGGTGGGAGTACTACCCGGAGGCCGTCGGTCACGCTCTGCGCCACACGCGCGAGGTGACCGGTGGGGTGCCGATGATGGTCACCGAGAACGGCATCGCGACCACGGACGACACCCGGCGGATCGACTACGCGACGGGCGCGCTCCAGGCAACCGCGGCGGCCATCGCAGACGGCTGCGACGTGCGCGGCTACCTGCACTGGTCCCTGTTGGACAACTACGAGTGGGGCTCCTACGACCCCACGTTCGGGCTCGTCGCCGTAGACCGGCGCACGTTCGCCCGCACCCCGAAGCCGAGCCTCGGCTGGCTGGGCCGGCTGGCGAAGGCGAATGCGTTCCCGGTGGCCGCGGGGTAGCCCCGCATCGTTCCGGGCCGCTCCGTCAGACGACGACCACCTCGACGCCGTGTGCCCGGATCGCGTCGAGCTCGGCCGCGTCGGCGGAGCGGTCGGTGATGAACGTCTCCACCTGGTCGACGTCGGCGATCTTCGCCAGCGCGGCCTTACCGACCTTGGACCCGTCGGCGACGACGATCGTGCGTTGCGCCTTGGCCAGCATCGCGTGGTTGGTGCGTGCCTCCGTCTCGTCGTGTGTGGTCAAGCCGGCGGCGGCGGACACCCCGTCGACGCCGAGCACCGCGGTGCCGACGTTGACCGCCGTGAAGGTGCCTTCCGCCAGCAGGCCGACCAGCTCGAGAGACTGCGGGCGCAGCAGTCCCCCGGTCATGAGAACCTTGAGCTGAGGGTGCGCTGCGACGAGGGTCGCGATGGTCAGCGAATTGGTGACGATCGTCAGCTCCGAACGATCGGTCAGCTCCCGGGCCACTCCGGCGGTCGTCGTCCCGCCCCCGATGGCGATCCCGTGGCGCTGCCGCGGGATCCGGGCCGCGGCGGCGACCGCGATGCGCCGCTTGGCGTCCTCGAAGCGGGTGTCGCGCAGCGCCACCGGGATCTCCGGGAGTCTTTGCGACGCCTTGACCCCGCCGTGGTACCGCGTCACCAGACCCTGCTGCGCCAGCACTGCCAGATCGCGGCGCACCGTGGCGGCGGACATGCCGAACTCCTCCGTCAGCTCGGTCAACGACAGCCGGCGTCGTTCCGCGATCAGCTCGAGGAGCTCGGCGAGCCGGCGCGAGCGCTCGCGCGACCCGCCCGCTGCCACGTGCTCGGGGTGCACGGTCATGAAACGATCATCGCGGTTGAGCGTTTTCCGGTCAATATGCTCGTATTCTTGCAAGGTCTCCGCAGCATTGCACAAGATGGCGCCCATGCTCGGGGACGGCGCGACCACTTCTCTCAGAACGTCGCGACCCGTCAGCCGGGTGGCCGGTGGCGCGCGATGACCCTGATCGGGGCTGCCAGGCTGGTGTCGGATGCGGCGGCCGCGGGTGCGGCAGTGCCATCGTTCAACGTGATCACGCTCGAGCAGGTCGAGGCGGTCGCCGCCGGAGCGTCCGACGCCGGCGTGCCCGTTCTCCTCCAGGTGAGCCAGAACGCGATCGTGTACCACGGCGGGTTCGCCGCACTGTTCGCCGCGTGCCGCGAGGTCGCGGCTGCGGCGCCGGTCCCTATCGGGCTGCACGCCGACCACATCCAGGACCCCGCTCTGGTGGACGCGATCATCGCCAGCAGCTGCGAGTTCGGGGTGGGCTCGATCATGGTCGACTCGTCTCGGCTGCGCTACGAGGAGAACGTCGCCGTCACGGCCGAGGTCGTGAACAGGGCCAGACGGCACGGGCTGTGGGTGGAGGCGGAGCTCGGCGAGGTTGGCGGCAAGGACGGTGCCCATACCCCGGGCGCGCGCACGGATCCCGCTCAGGCCGCGGCGTTCGTCGCCGCGACCGGTGTGGATGCCCTGGCCGTCGCGGTGGGTAGCAGCCACGCCATGCGCGATCGGTCGGCCGTCCTCGATGACGAGCTGATCCACGACCTGGCCGGGCACCTCGACGTCCCGCTCGTGCTGCACGGCAGCTCGGGCGTGCCCGACGAGGGCATCGCCCGAGCTGTGTCCCGCGGAATCCGCAAGGTCAACGTCGGCACGGCGCTCAACGTCGTCACCACGGCCCAGCTGCGGGCGGACCTCGCGGCGCAGCCCGAGGCCGTGGACCCGCGGCGCTACCAGGCGGGTGCCCGCGAACGCACGCGGGAGCTCGTCGCCCACCTCGCCCGCGTGGTCGGGCGGAGCGACCAGAAGCGAGGAGCCACGTGAGCCGAACCCGACGTGAGATCGAAAGCCAGCCCGGGGTCTGGGAACGTGCCCTGCTGGAGGTGCCTGCCGCGACGACGCTGCTCGGCCGCCCCGGCGAGCGAGTCCTGGCGATCGGGTGCGGCACGTCCGCCTTCGTCGCCGCCTCCTACGCGCGGCTTCGCGAAGCTGCGGGGCTGGGCGAGACCGACTCCGCCTACGGGTCGGAGCTGCCCTCGGGGCACCGCCGCTACGACGCTGTCGTGGCGATCACTCGCTCGGGTACCACCACCGAGGTCCTCGACGCACTCACCTCACTCCCCGCAGGCACGCGCCGCGTGGTCGTCACCGGCGTCGCGGACTCCCCGTGTGTCGCGCTGGCGGACGAGGTGCTGCTCCTCGACTTCGCCGACGAGGAGTCGGTGGTCCAGACGCGTTTCCCGACGACGTTCCTGCTGCTCGCTCGCGCGGCGGTGGGTCACGACGTCGCGTCGCTCCCGGGCCGCGCGCGCGCGCTGCTGATGGGGCCGGTCGTCGAGCCCAGGCAGGACGTCGACCACTTCGTCTTCCTCGGCCGGGACTGGGTGTACGGGCTGGCGCAGGAGGCGGCGCTCAAGGTGCGCGAGACGGCGCAGGCCTGGTCGGAGTCCTATCCCGCCCTCGACTACCGGCACGGACCCATCGCCGTGGCGACCGAGCAGTCCCTCGTGTGGCTGATGGGTCCGAGCGACGCCACCCTTCCCGCAGACGTTGCCGCCACGGGCGCGACTGTGGTCACCGCCGCTACCGGCGACCCGCTGCTCGAGCTGGTCGCCGTGCAGCTCATGGCCGTGGCTCTGGCGGCACGCCTTGGCCTCGACCCAGACGCACCGCGGAACCTCACCCGGTCGATCGTCCTGCCGCGGGGCACCGCGTGACGGCCCGGGTCCTCGTCGCGGGCGACGCCAACCTGGACCTCGTGCTCCGCGGCGACGTCGAGCCCCGGTTCGGGCAGGTGGAGCAGCTGCTCGACTCGGCGGACCTGGTGCTCGGGTCCAGCGCGGGTATCTGCGCCACCGGGCTCGCCCGACTCGGCGTCGCCACCGCGCTCGTGGCGGCCGTCGGCGACGACCACCTCGGCGAACGGACCCGTCGGCTGCTGGCGGACGAGGGCGTCGACACCTCCGGCCTTGTGCTGTCGTCGGCCGCGACCGGGCTGTCCGTCATCCTGACCGGTCCCACGGACCGCGCCATCCTCACGTTCGCCGGCGCGATCACCAGGCTGACCTCGTCCGACGTCGACGCCGCGCTCGTCCGGCCCACACCGACCCACCTGCATGTCGCCAGCTTCTTCCTGGTGCCCGACTTCGCACACGGCCTGGCCACGGTGCTGCGCGACGCGCGCGCCCGCGGCGTCACCACGAGCCTGGACCCGAACTGGGACCCGGCGCAGCGCTGGGACGGGCTGGTCGACTGCCTACCGCACGTCGACGTGCTGCTCCCGAACACCGCCGAGTGCCTGGCGCTGGCGGGGCTCCTCGGACCGTCGACCGACGACCTCGACGAGGCGGGCACCCGCCTGGCCACCGTCGTCCCGGTGGTCGCCGTCAAGGACGGCGCCGCGGGGGGCCGGGTGTTCGCCGGCGATCGGCGCCTCGCCACGCCGACGCTCGCCGTCGCCGTCGTCGACACCACGGGGGCCGGGGACAGCTTCGACGCCGGCTTCCTCGCCGCCTGGACCGAGGGACGGAGCCTCGACGAGTGCCTGCGCTGGGGCGTCGCCGCCGGGGCGCTGTCGACGCGAGCCTCCGGCGGGACAGCTGCGCAGCCGGACCGGGCGGACCTGCTGGCCGCGCTCGGACGGGGTGAGACCCGCTGATCACCTGCGTCGGGTTGTCGCCCGCCCTGGACGTGACGTATCTGGTCGACTCGTTGCGGCGCGGCCGGATCCACCGGCCGCAGGGTGTGCTCGCACTGCCCGGCGGCAAGTCGCTCAACGTGGCACGCGCCCTGGCCGTCCTCGGGGCGCGGGTCGAGGCGATCACGCCGCTCGGCGGCCACACGGGCAGGCGGGTTCGTGCGGCGCTCGCACCGTCCGGAGTGCGCCTGACGGCGGTACCGGTGCGCGCCGAGACCCGTACGTGCGTCAGCATCGTCGACGAGCAGAGCGGGCAGACGACCGAGGTCTACGAGGAGTCCACGCCGGTCGAGCCGGACGAGTGGTCGGCGCTGGCCGAGGCGATCCGCGCCACCTCCGCCGGCTGGCTCGTCGTCTCGGGGTCGGTCCCGGCCGCGGTGGCCCCCATGCTGGGCGAGATCCTCGCCGAGCGTGCGGCGGCGGGGGTGAACGTGGCGATCGATACCCACGGCGAGCCGCTGCGCACGTTGCTGAGAATCTTCACCCCGGCGGCTGTGAAGGTGAACCGCGCCGAGGCGGCCGAACTCGTCGGCGACGGCCGGACACCGCAGCTGTGCGCCCGCCTGCGCGAGCGCGGCGTCCGGACCGCGATCGTCACCGATGGTGCGCGCGGCAGCGTTCTCGGCACGACCGAGGGGATGGCGCTGGTCACCGGACCGGGCGGCGGGCACTACACGGTGGGGGCGGGCGACTGCTACCTCGCCGGCTTCCTTGCCGCTCTCGTCACCGGGTCGAGACCGGTGGAGGCAGCCATCGCCGCCACCGCGACCGCGGTCGCCAACACCTACGTCCCGGGCGCCGCCCGGTTCGAGCCGGCCGACGTCGCGGCGGCGGTGCGCCGCGTCACCGTGGAGCCGCTGGACTGACGCCGGCGCCCGCTACGCCGTGTGGACCACCAGCTCCACGGTGGCGCGACCGCCGGGCAGGGTGATCGTCTCGGCGACCGGGTCGAAGCCTGTCCAGTCGTCGCCGTCGGCTAGGACGCGGGCGACGCGGTTCCCGCCGGGGAGCCGCAGATGCAGCGTCGTCTCGACTCCCGCATCCTCGCGGGTCGCCCGGGCACGTACCCGCCCGTGCGCCAGCTCGGACTCGATCGCCAGGTCCACCGCACCCCAGCGCGTCGCTGCGCCGGAAATGGCGACCCGCCGCCCGTCGGCCAGCCAGTCGCGGGGCACGCCGGCGGCGAGCCGCAGCCGCTCGTCGAGCGGCTCTTCGAAGACGAGCATCCAGCGCACCAGCATGGGCACGACGAGCTGCGCGGGCACGGCGTAGCCGATGCACTCGCGATCGGGGTCGACGAGTCGCGTCTCGGGGGCCGTCCACGTGCCGCGGGTGTACTGGTGCGACGACAGCGCGTACAGGCACAGCAGGAACTCCCGGATGCGGCCGTGCTGGAGCAGCCCGTACGCGTGGCCGTAGGACAGAAAGCCCGCCAGCTCCGGCGAGTTCGCCGCGAGGTCGGGGCCGTGCACCATGCCGTAGGCGCACGGGACGCCGAGCACCACGTCCCGGTGGGCCTCGCGGTACGCGACGACCGTGTCGACCGTCGTCGCGTCGAGGACACCGGAGAACAGCAGCTCGGCGTTCGCGCGGTAGGCCCGGAACTGTGGGTCGGCGACGTCCGCGCCCACGGCGACGTGGAACGGCTCGCGTGCACCCGCGATCACGGGCAGGCACGGGACGTCGGGGAGCAGCGAGCGGGCGATCGCCACGTCGAGGTCGGCGCGGATCGCCCGGCCTGCCGCGTCGAGCTCGCCGGCCCAACCGGCCAGGTCGGGTCCGCCGAGGCGGCGGACTGCGTCGGCGAGCGACAGCAGCCCGCGGGCGGCCTCAGCCGAGTTCGACAGGTACGGCTGCAGGTACCGCCCGGGATCGGCCTCCAGGCACGAGTCCGCCTCGCACCAGCCGTGAATCACCCCGAAGGCCGGGGCGGCCTCATCGAGCGTGCGGGCGTGCCCGTGCAGGCCCACCAGCAGGTCGCCGATCGCCCGGAGCCGAACTGCGTGCTCGGTCAGCACGGCGCCGTCGCGCGCGGCCCGCGCGTAGTCGGCGACGACCGTCAGCATCCGCCCGTACTGGCCGGTCTCGGGGCCGCGGTACCAGAGCGATCCGTCGTCACGGACGAAGTGCTCGAGGTAGTTGTCGACATATCGGCGCGCCTGGTCGAACAGCCCCCACAGCACCGACGCGGTGACGTCCGCGTTGAAGGTGTCCTGGAATCCGTCGTGCTCGGCCCCCGCGTACATGCGGTCGAGCACCCCGTACTTGGGGAAGTCCCCGACGCGAGTGATCCGCGCCCGCACCAGCGAGTGCCTCGCCTGCGCGACGAGCCGCGCGTCGGGGACGTCGATCGCCGGCACGTCGGCCAGCACCCCTTGCCAGTGCTCCGCGAGGCCGAGCAGGTCCTCATAGAACCCAGCGGCCTGGGTCGTCTTGTCGCGTGGGGGGTAAGGCGGGTAGGTGTCGACGTAGTCGACACGTACCGGCCGTCCTTCCTCGACCCGGACTACTCGGTGCCACGCCCGCTGGACGGTGCGGTGACCGACGTCGACCGGCGCGAACGCGGTGTACTCCCACCAGCTCTCGCCGTCCGGGTACACGAACCGCACCACGGGAAGCCAGCCGCCGACGAGGCCGTCGAGCACATCGCCGCGCGCCCTGACCACGCCGATCCCGGGCGCGACAGTTGCCGGGTCGAAGCTCGGCGACCGTCCGCCGTTGTCGAAGACGACGACCTCGGCGCTCGCCTCCGAGCCGACGAAGGCGAACTGCGGCATCCGGCGGATCGGAGGCAGCGCATCGGCAACCTCGTCGAAGGTCGGATCCTCGCCGCCGGCCAGGATGTGGCTCCCGAGCAGGTCGTGCTCGCTGTGCAGCACCTCGTCCAGGGTGGCGCCGAGGTAGGGCGGTCGCGCCGACCCCTGCGACGCGGCGGTCTTCGGCCACACCTCGGTCCGCCCGTCCGGGCGGACGATCGCGACGCACCCCTCGACTGCCGAGAAGTCCTCCCAGACGGCGCTTCCGGCGGCGTCCGCCGCCATGAGCGTCCACTCGCCGTCCGGGATCGAGGGTAGCGACATGGGCCTCACCCAATCTGCCGGCCAACTCCCGCGCAAGATTCGCGCACGCCCGCTGCGCGAGGTCGGGACTTGTCGAACGGACCCGCCGCCTCGGACAGTGCGGTCCCCCGTTCGCCGACGATGGCGCGAGTTGGTCCACCGCCGCCTTTGCACCGGCCGCCACCCAGCACGCCGCGTCAGTGGGTCAGCCACGTCGGCTTCCGTCGACCGCAGGAACAACCTCCACCGCGCGGCCGCGTGCTCCAGCCGCGTCACCGGCCGAGGTGGTCGGCCTCACAGCGGCTGCGCCCGGCAGCGCCCAGTCCAGGGCCGCCCAGTCGGGTCGAACGTCCCGTCGAGGGCGACACCTCGCCTGCGCCCCCGCCGCCGCCGCGTCGGCGCCCGTGCCCTGGACCCCGACCCAGACGCTGCCGATCCCCTGGCCCGCGAGCGTGATCGGCGCGGTCGCGTCGGCGCCAAGACCTGCCCCGCTTCCCACGGGCGGTCGACGCCCTGAGCTCGACCACGTCGAGGTGACGAGCTGGTCTCCCGGTCCGGGGGCTCAGGTCGCCGTCCGGCGCGGAGCGGGTTCACCGCACCTCACTCGACGTCCAGCACGAGGTCGGGCAGGGCCGCACGCAGCGTCAGCATGCCGCCGGACAGGTTCGCGGAGTCGAAGCCCGCCTGGACCAGCACACGGTGGGCGAGGTAGGAACGGAACCCGCTGGCGCAGTGCACGCGCACCGGGCGTCCGGCCGCCTCCTCGCGGATCTCCTCGAGCCGTTCCCGGACCTCGGTGTGCGGGATGTTCAGCGCATTGGGGAGGTGGCCCCGTCCGTACTCGGCGGGCGAGCGCACGTCCAGCACGAGTGCGGTGTTCAGGACGTCGTCCAGCTGATGGGGGTACCAGAGCGTGAGCGAGCCGTCGAGGACGTTCTGGGCGACCATGCCGGCCATGTTGACGGCGTCCTTGGCAGACCCGTAGGGCGGTGCGTAGGCCAGCTCGAGATCCGCGACGTCGTCCATCGTCAGCCCCGCCGACAGGGCGGTGGCGAGGACATCGATCCTCTTGTCGACACCGGCGGGGCCGACCGCCTGGGCGCCCAGGAGCCGACCGTCGGGTGCGAACGCCACCGTCATGTGCAGCTGTTCCGCACCGGGGTAGTACGCGGCATGGTGGCCCGGGTGCGTGTGCACGACGTGGTGCTCGATGCCCGCTCGGCGCAGCTGGTCCTGGCTTGCCCCGGTGACCGCGGCGGTGAGCCCGAACACGCGGACCACGGCGGTGCCGACGACCGGCTTCGCCAGGGCCTCGTCGCGCAGGCGGCCCGTGATCGCGTCGGCCGCCCGTCGACCCTGGCGATTCGCCGGCCCGGCCAGCGGGACGGGACCCAGTGCCCCGGTCACGCCGTGGCGCACCGCGGTGGCGTCGCCGACGGCCCAGATGTGCGGGTCGGACGTGCGCTGGGCGGAGTCCACCACGATGGCGCCGCGGTCGGTCAGCTCGAGGCCGGCGGACGCCGCGAGGGCGGAGTCCGGGCGCACGCCCACCGAGAGCACCACGACGTCGGCGGGCAGCACGGCACCGTCGGAGAGGGTGACCTCGACCGCTGATGCGCCTCCTGGGGCGGCGGCGATGCGGGTCGCCGCGACGCCGACGCAGGTGCGCACGCCGTGGGCATTCAGCTCGTCGTCGAGCAGTGTCGCCAGCTCGGCATCCAATGGCGGCAGGACGTGCGGCGCGAGGTCGACCAGGTCGACGCCAAGGCCCCGCCGGCGCAGCGCCTCGGCCGCCTCCAGCCCGATGAAACCGGCGCCGAGCACCACTGCTCGCCGAGCTCCACCTGCGACCAGGTCGCGGAGCGCGTCGGCGTCCGGAACGGTGCGCAACGCGTGCACCTCCGGAAGGTCGAGCCCGTCGATCGGCGGTCGGATCGCGGTGGCACCGGGGGCGAGCACGAGGGCGTCGTAGCCCATCTCCTCGGATCTGCCGTCGGGGGTGCGCAGGGTAACCCGGCGGCCTGCCGGGTCGATGCCGGTCACCTCGTGGCCAGTTCGAACGTCGAGCGCGAGCGCGGCCCGCAGCGACTCGGGTGTCTGCAGCAGCAGCGCGCCACGGTCGGTGATCTCGTCGGCCACGTGGTAGGGCAGGCCGCAGTTGGCGAACGAGACGTACTCCCCGCGTTCCAGCACGACGATCTCCGCATGCTCGTCCAGGCGTCTGGCCCGGGCGGCGGCGCTCATCCCACCGGCGACTCCTCCGACGACGACGATCCTCATGCTGTTGTCCTTCTCTCCGAGGTCGGCTCCGGCCGGGGGGTGCGGGCGCGTCCAGGGCCTGCCGTTCGGTTCCATCGACGACGCGCTCGAGCATCTCCGCACGGTCCACCGTGAGTCATCGGCGTCCGCGCATCGCCCGAGGCCGAGCGCTCACGCGAGCGAGAGGAACAGCTTCTGCAGCTTCGCCCGATCGACGCCGGCTTCTTCGTCTCCCCGGGTGATGCACTGCTCCAGGCCGGAGGCGATGATCGCGAAGCCGGCGCGATCCAGCGCCTTCGACGCCGCGGCCAGCTGAGTGACCACGTCGGCGCAGTCGGCGCCCGACTCCAGGAGCTTGAGCACTCCGCCGATCTGCCCCTGGGCACGACGCAAGCGGTGGATGACAGCGGTCATCTCCGTCGGGTCAAGCTGCATCCGAGCCTCCACCGCGAGTGCCGGGCCGGAACGCGGCTCCGGACCGGTCGCCGAGTCGTCCGCCGTCGGCGTTCGCCGTCGGCGTCACCTGACCGCACCGCCTGCGGAGCGCCACGCGACGATGCCGCCGGCAAGGCTGGTGGCCTGGTACCCCATCGATCGTAGCTGCGCGGCACCCGCCTTCGACCGGGCCCCGGACGCGCACATCACCACCACGGGTACGTCCTTGCGGAACCGCCTGGCCTCCGCCGACAGGCGCGCGAGCGGGATGTGACGCGCCCGCGGGGCATGCCCGGACCGCCACTCCGCCGCCTCCCGCACGTCGACCAGCAGCGCACCTTCGTCGATCAGATCAAGGGCCCTGTCCACCCGCACCGTGTGCGGGAGCGCAGAGGAGTCGCGGTGAAGAAGACGATCGAAGAGTCCCATGACCCGATGATACCCCCTAGGGTATCTGGAGCGGAGGGTTGACCGGTGGGACGCGCTCCCGGCGCAACTACGCGAACGGCGGCCGGACGCACACATCACGACCGCAGGGACGTCCTTGTCGAGCCTCGGGGCCTCTGCGGTCAGACGCTCCAGCGGGATGTGCGAGGCATGCGGTGCGAGCCCTGTCCGCCACTCGTCGAGCTCGCGCACGTCGGTGCCCCTTTCGCCGTCCATATACCTGCGCACGGGAAGCAGCCTCGGCCGGCGGCGTCCCTACCGGGTCCGATCCTTGGCCAGCGCGTAGAAGAAGAGCGCGACCGGCCGGTACATCGCGTGCGCGAACTTCGTGAACGGAAGCATCAGCATGAGCTCCATGGCCACCGCGACGTGCAGCAGGAAGAACCAGTAGCCCCACGCGGGCGGCTGGCCCAGGTAGAGGGCCACCTCGATGACGAACCCGGTGGCGCCGGTGATCCAGAGCAAGGCCAGGAGCATCCAGTCGGACCCCGTGCTGGTGGCCTGGGCGGCGCTCCACCGCCGCCATCGGCCGAGGATGAACACGCTCACCCCGTACATCAACGACAGCCCCGCGACCGTGCCCAACGCGCGGGACGGGTACCAGAGCGGGATCGGCGTCCCCGTCTCCTTCACACCGAGCAGCTCCAGGCCGTAGTCGATCAAGGTCGCGCCGAACAGGCCGAGGAACCCCCAGATGGTCAGCGCGTGCACCAGCCAGCGCCGTCGCCAGAGGGGCTCGAAGTCCCGGTCGTCGTGGCAGTCCCGCCGGAAGCGTCGCTGCCCGAGCGACTCGACACCGAGCGCCTCCCAGGCGGCGCGGGCCGTGCGGCGGAGCGCCGCGCGGGAGCCCAGCGTCCCGTCCCAGGTCACGCCGTCGCGACGGGCGGTCGCCCGAACCATCCGCGCGACCCCCCACGCGCCTGCGAGGACCATCGCGACCATCGCGCCCACGCCCAGCCAGTGGACCAGCTCGCTGGGCACGAACTCGAAGAGATCCAGCGTCGGCGAGTCGATGCCGCCGAGGTCGGCCTGCGTGAGCATGAACATCGCGAAGAGGGCTGCGACGATCACGGCGATCGCGGTGCCCAGCTTCGGCCGGGTGTAGATCACGCGCGCCAGCCCGGTCGGCTCGTAGGACGCGATCGCGTACCGCCGGGCAGCGGCCATGAACTCGCCCGGGTCCGCCTGCGTCGGGCAGGACTGCGAGCACAGGCCGCAGTGGTAGCAGGTCCACAGCTCCTTCGCGCCCAGCAGCTCGTCCCTGCGCCCCACCTGGGCATAGCGGATCACGCGACGCGGGAACGTGGCGTCGTTGTCCGACAGCGGGCAGATCGCGGTGCAGCTGCCGCAGCTGAAGCAGGCACTGACGTCCGCGGCGCCGAACTTCTGCAGGTCCGGCATGAGGTCGAGGTCGACGACGGTGGTCATCTCAGGCTCCGTTGGTCGTCAAGGCGTAGGGAAACCAGCCGTCGTCGTCGTCGTCGGGCAGCTCGACCAGGTGGCCGTACCGCCGCATGCCCATCACCCAGTAGACGACCTCCTCGGCCGGGTGGCCGATCGCTGCGGCGATCTGCGGCACACGCAGCGGACCGTCCGCCAGGGCCGCCGTGATCGCGGCGTGCATGGTCATCTCCTCGCGGATGACCTCGCGTGGGTCCCGCAACGCCCGTGCGCTCATGCCGGTGCTCCCGTCGTCGCCAGGCCGTCGATGGCGGCGAGCATCTGCGCGGAGGTGTACCCCAGCAGGTCGATCGCGTCGTCGGGGCACGTCGGCACGCATCCGCCGCAGCCCTTGCAGTTCGCCGCACTGACGAACGCCTTCTGCCCCGTCTCGTCGACGGACATCGAGATCGCGTCGTAGGGACAGGTACTCAGGCAGGCGCCGCAGCCGGTGCAGGCTCCCTGGTCGACGATGGCGACGAGCGGGTCGAGCTCGGCGAAACCTCGCTTGAGGATGCCGGCACTCTGCGTCACGGCCGCCAGCCCGCCGCTGACAGCCTCGCTCGCCGGCTTGGGTCCCTGGCAGGCACCGGCGATCATCACCCCGTCCACGACCGTCTCCACGGGCCGCAGCTTGGGGTGGATCTCGTTGTAGAAACCGTCATCACCGGTGGGCAGCTTGAGCAAGGCGGTGAGCGCCTCGTTCTCGCGCGGCACCATCCCGGTGACCAGCACGACGAGGTCCACCGGCAGGGTGATCTCGTCTGGTCCGGTCAGGGCGTCGACGAGGGTGACCGCCAGCCGGCCGTCCCCCGTCTGCTCGACCGCGGGCGGTACGTCGTCGGGGTACCTCAGGTACACCGATCCGCGCTCGCGCGACTCGGTGTAGAGCAGCTCGTACTTCCCATAGGCGCGCACGTCGCGGTGCAGGTGGAACTGCCGCACGGACGGGTCGAGGCGGGCGACCTTGATCGAGGCGTGCACGGTGGCGGCGCAGCAGAACTTGGAGCAGTACGCGTTCCCGTCGCTCTGCCGGTTGCCGACGCAGTACACGTAGGCGATCGAACGGACCCGCCGGCCCCGCCAGGTCAGCGTCCCGCCGACCGCCTCGTCGACCAGCGTCCCGAACTCGTGCAGCGTGAGGACCCCGTCGATGCCGTACCCGAGCTCGCCGACCTCGGGGCTGTAGACGTCCGCGCCGGTGGCGATGACGAACGTGCCGACCTGGAACTGTCGGAGCTCCTCGGTCGTCGGCGTGCGCAGGTGCACCTTCGCCGTGTAGTTGCCGAACGAGCCCGTCTTCCCCACCAGCTCGGCGTTCGTCAGGACGGTGATCGTCGGACGCGCCGCGATCTGTCCGACGAGGCGGGCGATCTGGTCACGTCCCGGCGTGTCGTGGGGGAACGTCGGCCCCAGGCGCCCCAGCCACCCACCCAGCTCCGCCTCGCGCTCGACGACGATGACGGCGATGCCGATGTCGGCCAGGCCGATCGCCGTGCGCAGGCCGGTCACCCCGCCGCCGACCACCATCGTGGCCGGGACGGTGTCGACCCGCAGCGGGCTCAGCGGTGCTGACAGCCGCGTCTTCGCGATGCCGGCCGTGACGAGGGCGACCGCCTTGCGGGTGGCACCGTCGTGGTCGTCGGTGTGCGCCCAGGAGTCCTGCTCACGAATGTTCACCTGGGTGTACGCGTACGGGTTGAGACCGGCTCGTCCGGACACGCCGCGGAAGGTCGTCGTGTGCAGCTTCGGCGAGCACGACGCCACGACGAGTCCGTCCAGGTGCTGGTCCTGGATGTCGCGCACCATCTGGTGCTGCTGACCGTCCGCACAGGCGAACATCGTGGTCTCCGCCACGACGACGTCGGGATCGTCGGCGACGGCGGCGCGCACCGTCGCCACGTCGACGTAGTCGGAGATGTTCCCGCCGCAGTGGCAGATGTACACCCCGATCCGTCGCCCGCCGGGTGCCTCGTCCGCCTGCGAACTCCCGCTCATACCGACACCTCCGCAGTTGTCGCGACCACGGTGCGCTCCAGGTGGGCGGCCACCTGGGCGACCGCCGCGCCGGCGTGCACGATCGAGTCGACGATGTCCTTGGCTCCCGCGGCCGTGCCCGCCACGAACACCCCGGGGATGTCGGTGACGCCGGGGTTGAGATCCTCGTCCGGCTCCGCGACGTAGAAGAACTCGTCGAGCCCGAGTCGCTCGTCGGCGAACAGCCGCTCGACGTCCCGGTTCGGCGCGATGCCCACCGCGAGCACCACCAGGTCGTACTCCGCCTCGACGATCTGGCCGGAGCCCTCGGTGTCCTCGTAGCGGAGCACCAGGTCGCCGTTCTCCTTCTCCGTGATGCCCGAGACCCGGCCGCGGATGTACTGCGCGCCCATGTCCTTGGCCTGCTCGTAGAACTCGTCGTACCGCTTTCCGGCGGCGCGCATGTCCATGTAGTGCATCGTCACGTCGGCGAGCGGGAGGGCGCCCATGATCAGCTGGTTCTGCTTGATCGAGTACATGCAGCAGAACTTCGAGCACAGCGGGTTGCCGACCTGCTTGTCGCGTGAGCCGGTGCAGGAGATGTAGGCGATGCGCTCCGGGACCTTGCCGTCGCCCGGGCGCAGCACGGTGTTGTAGGGGCGCGTCGGTGCGAGCAGGCGATCCATCTGCATGGCGGTGATGACGTTGGGATAGCGGCCCCAGCCGTACTCGGGCTTGGCATCCGCGGCGAACAGCTTGTAACCCGTGGAGACCACCACCGCGCCGACGGTGACCTCGCTGACCTTCTCCCGCTGGTCCATCCGGATCGCCGAGGCCGGGCACGCGCTGACGCACTCCTGGCACTCGGAGCAGACGCCGCAGTCCAGGCAGCTCCCGGCGCCGGACCTGGCCTCGGCCTCGGTCAGCGGCGCCTCGATCTCCCTGAAGGTCCGCGGCAGCGGCTGCAGCTCGACCTGCCCCGTCACGGGGTTGCGGTGCCCGTAGGCCGTCTGCCGCGAGATCACCTCGTCGTGCGTGACGGTGTCCAGCCGGCCGTCCAAGGCCGTGAACCCGTCCAGCGGGCGGCCGGTCAGCCACCTGTCGACCATGTGCGCGGCGCGCCGTCCCGAGCCGATCGCTCGGGTGATGTCCGTCGCGCCGGCGGTGACGTCGCCGGCCGCGAACAGGTATGACAGCTCGGTCTGGAGCGTCCGCGGGTCGACGGCGATCCTCTGCCCCCGGCCCACCGGGACGACGTCCTGGTACATGCTGGCGTCCGGGCTCATCCCGATCGTGGAGATGACGACGTCGCACGGGACGCTGCTCACCGCTCCGGGAACCGGCTCGGGGCTGCGCCGACCGGAGGCGTCTGGCTCGCCCAGACGCATCCGCTGCAGCCGCAGCCCGGTCACCCTGCCGTCGCCGGCGAGCACCTCGAGCGGAGCGGCCAGGAAGTCGAAGACGACGCCCTCGGCCCGCGCGTCGTCGGCCTCGACGTGGTGGGCCGGCATCTCGTCGCGCGTGCGGCGGTAGACCACCCGCGCCTCCGCCGCGCCGAGCCGGAGCGAGACGCGCGCCGCGTCCATCGCGACGTTTCCCCCGCCGACGATCACGACCCGCTTGCCGGTGAGGTCCGGGGCCCCGCCGTTCGCCACGTCTGCGAGGAAGTCCAGCCCGGTCACGGAGCCGGCGGCGTCCTCGTTGGGCACACCCATGCGGGTGGCCTCCTGGGTCCCCGTGGCCACGACGACGGCGTCGTAGCCCCCCTGCTCCTTGAGCGACACCAGGTCGGTGACCTTGGCATCGCACCGGATCTCGACGCCGAGCGACGTCAGGTTGGCGATGTCGGCGTCGACCACCTCGTGCGGGAGCCGGTAGGCGGGGATCGCGTGCCGCAGATATCCGCCGGGCCGGGAACGCTTCTCGAGCACCGTGACGCGGTAGCCCAGGCGTGCCAGCTGCCACGCGGCGGTCAGTCCAGCAGGGCCCGAGCCGACGACCGCGACCGTGCGCCCGTTCGGTTCCGCGACCTCGACGACCGGGGCTTCCGGCCGCCCTCCGTGCGCCGCGTAGTGGCGGTCCGCGGCGAACCGCTTGAGCAGCCGGATCGGGACGGGGCCTTCGAGCTTCGTGCGGGTGCACTCGGACTCGCACGGCGCGTAGCACGCCCTCCCCAGCGTGCCGACCAGCGGCGTGGCGTCGAGCACCAGGTTGAACGCCTCGTCGTCCTTGCCGCTGCGGACCAGCGACACGTAGCCGTGGGCCTTGATGCCCGCCGGGCACGCGCCGATGCACGGGGACGTCCCCGCCCGCTCGAGCACGGCCTTCTTGGGCACGGCCTGAGGGAACGCGATGTAGGCGGCGCGGCGGGCCACCAGGTCGGCGTTGAACTGGTCGGGCACGGCCACGGTGCACGCGGTCTGGCAGTCGCTGCATCCGGTGCAGGCCGCCCAGTCCACGAAGGTGGGCTTCTCCTTGACCGTCGCGTGGAACGCACCTTGGGCGTCCCGTCGGATCCCGCTCACCTCGGAGTACGTCTTCGTGGTGATGTTGGGGTGGTTGATCGTCGTGGACATCTTCGGGCCGGAGATGCAGCTGGCGCAGTCGAGGGTCGGGAAGACCTTGGAGAGCAGGATCATCCGCCCGCCGACACTGGCCTCCTTCTCGACCAGCAACACCTTGTATCCCATGTCGCCGAGCTTGATCGACGACTCCATGCCGCCGATCCCGCTGCCGATCACCAGGACGTCGTAGTCCACCGAGGGCTCCTGTCTCGCACGAGGCTTCGCTGCCCCGGGTCGCTGGGCGACTGCTCAGATGAAGAGATTGACGTTCGCCTCGTCGGCCTCACCCAGGTACGACGCGACACCGGCGTACTCGATCCCGTCGAGCAGCTCCTCCTTGTGCAGCCCCATGACGTCCATCGACATGGTGCAGGCGATGAACTTCACGCCCTGCTCCCGGGCCGTGGCGATCAGCTCGGTGAGCGGCATCACGTTCTCGTCCCGCATCGCCTTGGCCATCAGCTTGGGTCCCACACCGGCGAAGTTCATCTGCGACAGGCCGAGCTTCTTGGGCCCGCGCGGCATCATCGCCCCGAACATCTTCTGCACGGTGGACTTTCCCGAGGTGGGCACGTGCGCGTCCTTGCGCAGGGCGTTCAGACCCCAGAAGGTGAAGAACATGGTCACCTCGTCGTCCATCGCCGCCGCACCGTTGGCAATGACGAACGCGGCCGTCACTTTGTCGAAGTCACCGCTGAATACGATGATGGTCTTCTTGCTGGTTTCCACCGCGAAGCCTTCCTTCCTCTGCAGGGCCTGGGCGCTCAGCCGACGGCGACGGGGCGAGGCCCGAGCGCGGTGAGCGCGCTGGCGAACTCGCGCATGTAGTTGGCGAACGGCTCGGCGCACACCGAGCAGACGGCGGCCATCCTCAGCCGCTGTGGTTCGAGTCCCTGCTCCGCCATGAGCCGCTGCGCCTGCGTGACCAGGTGCGCCGTACGTTCGGCACAGTCGGGCAGGTACGCGCACTCCTCGCCGTCCGAGGCGATGAACACCCCGTCCTGGCCGGTCTGCAGAGCGTGCAGGATCCACGACGGTTTGATGCCGCTGGAGCACGGCATGGCAAGAACGGAGACCGTCGCGGGGTAGTGCAGGTGCCGGCTTCCCGCCAGGTCGATTCCCGGGTCGGAGATGTTGTTCGTGGAGAACACCAGGATCCGCGGCATCGAGTGGGCGACGGCACCGTGGTCGGTCATCCGGTCACTTCATCTTCTTGAGGAAGAGCCGCAGGTATCCGGAGTCCTCGTAGTGCCCCATGAAGTCGTGGCCCATCTTCTTCGACCACGCCGGCAGGTCCTTGAGCGTGCCCGAGTCCGTCGCGAGCACCTCCATGACGCCGCCGACCGGCACACCGCCGATCGCCTTCTTCGCCGCCAGGATCGGGCCCGGGCAGGACGTGCCGCGGGCATCCACCACCGTGGTGGTGCCGGTCAGCGCCTTGAGTTCCTCGGTCTGCGCACTCATCGCTTCTCCTCCTCGAAGAACCGGGCCGTCGCGCCAGGCCCGCGACGGTGACCGACGCGGGCGCGGTGGACGCACCAGCAGGTGCCGTGCCTGCCCCGGCACGGCGTCACATCCGAGCAGTCGATGCTCGGCGGGATCGCCGCAGGACCAATCTCGGCCGAACGGCGACCACCCGCGCGGGCCCTTGGTCCTTACCCCCCGGGGTACGCATGTGGCTTTCGTCACATATACGGGCCCGGGTACCTGTTCGCAGAGTTTCGGCCGGTCAGCGCGGCGCCACGCCGCGACTCGGTCGGATCGAGACGCGGACGGATCCGATCCCTACTCATACACCCCCGACGCCGTCAGGGTTGGCTGCCGAGCCCCTTTCAACGCCGGATCCTGATACCCTCCGGGGTATGCAGATCCCTCGTCCCGCCATCGCCGTGATCGTGGCGACGGCCCTCGTCGGTGGTGTGGCCGCGTGCTCGGACGGCACGCCGGACGTCACGACCGTCAGCGTGGCCGACGCCCCCTCGATCCTCGACGACGCCGGCCTGACCGTCATCGACGTGCGGACCCCGGCCGAGTTCTCATCGGGTCACCTCGCCGGAGCGGTGAACATCGACGTCCAGGGGGACGGTTTCGCCGCGGCGGTCGGCGCTCTGCCCAAGGATGGCGAGTACTTCGTCTACTGCCGCTCCGGCAACCGGTCCGGCGTCGCGACCTCACAGATGGCAGGTCTCGGCTTCACCGACGTCTACGACCTCGACGGCGGAATCGCCGCATGGACCGCTGGTGGCGGATCCGTGGTGACGGACGAGTAGGCCGGCCGCGTCAGCCGACGAACGTGGCGAGAAGCTCGCGGAGCTGGGCGGCGGTCGGCACCCGCCCTGACAGCACGAGCTGCTCGTCGACCACCAGCCCCGGCGTCGCCATCACCCCGTAGCCGACGATCGCGGGGTAGTCGGTGACCTTCTCGAACTGGGCGTCGATACCCAGGTCGGCGGCGGCCCGGCGTGCTGCCCGCTCGAGGTTGGCACAGTTGGCACACCCCGGGCCGAGGATCTTGATGAGCATGGCGGAGCCTCTCGTGGCGAAGGTTGTCAGGACGGGATGACAGCGTTGAACAGGTAGCCGACCGCAACGATCCCTACCCCTGTCACGCCGATGAAGGTGGCGATCAGCCGCGGCTTCAGCACGCGACGCAGCAGGATCATCTCGGGCAGGCTCAGCGCGACGACGGCCATCATGAAGGCCAGGAGGGTACCCATGGGCATGCCCTTGTCGTACAGGGCCTGTACCAGGGGCATCACGCCGGCCGCGTTCGAGTACAGCGGGATGCCGACGGCGACGGCGATCAGCACCGCGAACGGGTTGTCGGCACCGGCGTACCGGGTGAAGAAGTCCTCGGGAGCCCAGCCGTGGATCGCCGCACCGACCCCGATGCCGATCAGGAGGTAGGGCCAGATGCGGCGCAGAATCGTCACGACCTCCTCCACGCCCATCTGGATCCGGTCGTCCCAGCTGAGCGCGAGGCTGGAGTCGATCAGCCGACCGCCGAGGCGGGTCTCGAAGACGAACGGCTCGACCCAGCGCTCGACGTGCAGCCGGCCGAGAACGAAGCCGGCCAGGACGGCGACGACCAGACCGGCCGTCGCGTACAGGACGGTGGCGCCCAGTCCGAACATGCCGAACAGCAGCGCGATGGCGACCTCGTTGACCAGCGGCGACGCGATCAGGAAGCTCATGGTCACCCCGATGGGCACCCCGCCGGCAACGAATCCGATGAACGCCGGCACGGCCGAGCACGAGCAGAACGGGGTGATCACGCCGAGTCCGGCCGCCATCACGTTGCCGACACCCTCACGGCGTCCGCCGAGCAGCGCACGGGTGCGTTCTACGTTCATGAACGAGCGCGCGACGGTGACGACGAAGATGATGCCGATCAGCAGCAGGCCGATCTTCACCGAGTCGTAGACGAAGAACAGCACCCCGGAGCCGAGCCGGCTCGTCAGATCCAGCCCGACGACGTCCTTCACCAGCCAGGTCCAGAAGGGCTCATTGACCTCGTAGAGGGCGAACCACACGATCGCCGCCGCGGTCAGAGCACCCCAGCGACGCACCGGCGTGCGGGCGCGCACCCGTTCCGCGATGGTCATGCCGACACCCGGGCGCGCCCGCCGGGGAGTGCCGCGGCCATCCGGTCGTGGGCGCGCTCGGCCAGGGCGTAGTCCATCCAGCGGCCACGCCGGGTGGCGGTCACAAGGCCGGCTTCGCGCAGGATCTTCAGGTGATAGCTGAGCAGGTTGCCCGCGATCGGGACCACGTCCTGCAACGAGCAGACGCAACGCGGTCCCTCGGCAAGCGTCGCGAGGACGGTCCAGCGAACCGGGTCGGCAATCGCCGCCAGGACGGACAGCGACCCGTCCATCTCACGCCCGATTGATTCAATGGGGCTTGCATCAATCACGGTTGAACGTAGCAGCCTGGGCGTCGACTCCGGCCGGGACCTAGGTCCGCGCGCCCTGCTCGCCGGCGCGGCGCTCGCTGGCGGCTGATCGCGGCCCTCCCCGGCATCTCCCGGGCGCCGGAGGGCCAACTCGCCCGAACGCCGAGCTCACGTTGGATCGGCGTTCGGGAAGTGCCGGCACGGGGCCCGGCTGGCGCGCAACCACTCTCGTGGCTCCCACTGGCCGCCTCGGTCCGCAGCCGGGAGCGCCGCGATCGGTGGGCGAGGTCACCGACGCCGGTCGCGCGCAAGGCGGCCGAAGAGCCGCTCGTACTCGTCGACCATGCGCTCGGCGGAGAAGCGGGCGATCGCGTCGGCCCGGCAGGCGGCCCGGTCGATGCCCGCGACGGCCGCGACGGCTGTGACGGCCGCGGGCACGTCGTCGACGAGGAACCCCGAGACGCCGGGCCGGATGATCTCGGGCATCGAGCCGCGCGGGTAGGCCACGACGGGTGTGCCGGCCGTCATCGCCTCGACGACGGAGAGCCCGAAGGGTTCGTCGAACTCGATGAGGTGCAGCAGCGCCACCGCGCCGCCGAGCAGCCGGTCGCGCTCGGCGGGGCCCACCGGCCCGACGAACGTCACGTTCACGCCGTCGACGTGCGGCTCGACCTGGCGTCGGTGGTAGTCGCCGTCCTGGACCACGCCCGCGATCACCAGGGGCAGCCCCGCGCGGCGCGCGACCTCGATCGCCGTGGCGGTGCCCTTGTCCGGGTGGATCCGGCCGAGGAACAGCAGGTAGCCGCCGTCGCCCGCGCCCAGGCTGAAACGGCCGGTCTCGACCCCGTGGTGGATGGTCGCGGCGTAGGTCAGGTCCGGGTGGCGGTCGGCGTCGCTGATGGCGACGTAGTGCGCGACGTCGTCGTAGGCGCGGTACACGGGCACGATCCGTTCGGACGAGAAGCCGTGGATCGTCGTGACCACGGGCGTCGAGGTGAGCCGGCTGAACACCAACGGCAGGAAGTCGAACTGGTTGCTGATGACGTCGAACCCCTCCGCACGCTCGAACACCGCGGCGATGTGGAGCGCCTCGTACACCTTGGCGTCGACCGACGGGTCCTCCTCGTACCCCGCCGGGGACTCGGCGTGCAGCCGCGCGGCGGTGGTGGAGTCGGCTGTGGCGAACAGCGTGACGTCGTGCCCGCGTGCGACCAGTCCCTCGGTGATCGTGGCCGCGACCTGCTCCCACGGCCCGTAGGACCGCGGCGGGACGCTGTGGGCGATCGAGGCGAGCACGGCGACTCTGACGGTGGCCTCCCGGGATCGCCTCGACAGTACGCCCCGGGGCGGCCGGTGGACTGCGGTACCCTGACGAGGAGTTACCACACTGGGTCGGACATCACATCGACCCCGGCTCCGCCCGCCGGCGGAGCACCCAGGGACGCGGCCTTCCTCCTCACACCGTGCACGGCAGCACCATCGCTGCGGCATGGCATCGAGGAAGAAGCCCCCATGGGTGTGCGTCTTGGCTTCCTGTCCACCTATCCCGCGACGCAGTGCGGGATCGCGACGTTCAGCGAGGCGCTCGTTACGCACCTGACGGCCGCCGGGGCCGAGGTCGGGGTGGTACGGCTCGTCGACGAGGTCCTGCCCCAGAGCCGCCCGGTGGTGCACCAGTGGGTCGCCGGGCTGGCCGGCGGGGCCGCCGCGGCGGCCACCGCGCTGGACGGCTACGACGTCGCCGTGGTGCAGCACGAGTACGGGATCTTCGGCGGTCCGGACGGCGAGGACGTGCTCGACGTCGTCGCACGGCTGCACGTCCCGATCGTCACGGTGCTGCACACCGTCCTGAGCAGGCCGACGCCCAACCAGCACCGCATCCTCGCGGCGCTGGTCGAGAAGTCCGCCGCCCTGGTGACGATGACGGCGATCGCGCGCGACATGCTCGTCGCCGGCTGGGGGGTCGACCCGGCGCGCGTGACGGTGATCGCGCACGGCGCCGAGGACAACCGCTCCGCGATCGTGCCGCTGCCGAACGCGCAGACCCGGCCCCGGACCGTGCTGACCTGGGGCCTGCTGTCGGAGGGCAAGGGGATCGAGTGGGCGCTGCTCGGCCTCGCCGAGCTGCGCCGGAGGATGCCCCTGCCGCAGTACCGGGTCGTCGGGCAGACGCACCCACGCGTCCTGGAGCGCGACGGCGAGGCGTACCGCGAGCGGCTCGTCGCCCTGACCCAGCGCCTGAGGCTCTCAGGGACGGTTCGCTTCGACGGCCGGTACCTCTCGGGACCGCAGCTGCGTCAGGTGGTCCGCGATGCGGACGTGATCCTGCTGCCCTACGACTCGCGCGACCAGGTGACGTCCGGGGTGCTCGCGGAGGCGGTCGCGGCAGGCAAGCCGGTGGTCTCCACCGGCTTCCCGCACGCCGTCGAGCTGCTGTCCGGCGGGGCCGGTCTGCTGGTGCCCCGGCGGGACCCCGTCGCGATCGCCGACGCGCTCGAGCGGGTGCTCACCGTCCACGGGCTCGCCGACCGCATGGCGGCGACGTCCCGCGGCCTCGCCACCTCGCTGCTGTGGCCGGCCGTCGCGGCGCGGTACGTCGACCTCGCGGCGTCCGTGCAGAACCTGACGCTCCGGGCCGCCGTCTGATGGGCGTCGCGGCGACGGCGGACCGCACGACGAGGCTCGGCCACCTCATGCACCTGACGACCCCGTCGGGCCTCTACGAGCACGCGCTGGGGACGACGCCGCGTGTCGAGAACGGGATGTGCGTCGACGACGTCGCCCGGGCGCTCGTCGTGACCGCGCGGATCCCGGACCCCACGCCCGAGGTCCTGACGATGACCGCGACCTATCTGCGGTTCCTGCGTGACGCCCAACGGCCCGGCGGGCTGATGCACAACCGGCGCACCGCCGCCGGCGCCTGGGTCGACCCGCCGTCCGCCGGGGACCACTGGGGACGGGCCCTGTGGGCGTTCGGCACGGCGGCCGGCCGGCTGTCCGACGAGCGGTCGGCCGCCGACGCCCGCCGGGGCGCCGCCGAGGCGATGGCGGCCCGCTCCCCGCACGTCCGGTCGATGGCCTACGCGGCGCTCGGCGCCGCCGCGGTGCAGCACGCGTTCCCGGAGGACGAGGGGGCTCGTCGGCTGCTGCTCGACGCCCGCGACGCCCTGCCGCGGCCCAGACCCGACCCCTCCTGGCCGTGGCCCGAGGCGCGGCTGACGTACGCCAACGCGGTCCTGCCGCAGGCGATGGTGGCCGTGGGGGCGGCGCTGGGCGACGACGCGTTGCTCCAGGAGGGCCTGGACCTCCTGCGCTGGCTCGTCGAGGAGCAGACCGTGGCGGGGCACCTGTCCGTCGTGCCCGCCGGCGGCCGCTCGCAGGGCGCACCGCGGCCCGGCTTCGACCAGCAGCCGATCGAGCCGGCCGCGCTGGCCGAGGCCGCCGCCACGGCCTTCCTCACCACGGGCGACGGGCGCTGGCTCGCGGTCCTCGAGCAGTGCGTCGCATGGTTCGAGGGCGAGAACGACAGTCGCGTGCCGGTGCGGGACGTCGCGACCGGCGGCGGGTTCGACGGGCTCGAACGGTCCGGCGTCAACCTGAACCAGGGTGCCGAGTCCACGCTCGCGTGGCTGGCCTGCCTCCAGCTCGCGCAGGCCGGGCGCGCCGTGGCGGCGCGGTGACCCGGGGCGATCCCGACCCGGCGTGGGTGCGCCGCACCGACCACGTCCTTCGTCCGGACCCGGCCCGGGTCGTCAGCGCCCTCTTCCTCCCCGGGCAGGAGATGGTCGCCTCGGGCGAGTCGCGCTCGACGGCCGTGCTCGGCCGCGTGCTGACGCTGTCCGAGCGGGACGTCGACGCGGAGCTGGGCAGACTGACCGCGGCTTTCGCCCACCGCCACCGGGACCTCGACGCCACCTGGGACGCCCACTACGCCCTCGTGCGCCACCGGGTGGTCGGCGCCGGCCGGCTCACACCGGGTCAGCGACGGCTCGTCGGTGCGTACTTCACGCAGGAGTACGCGATCGAGGCCGCCGCGCTGTTCAACCCCTCGATGGTGGCGCACCCGGACCAGTCGGGGCTGCCGTCGGGGTCCACCCGCTTCGTGATGACCCTGCGCGCCGTCGGCGACGGCCACCTGTCGAGCATGGAGCTGCGCACCGGCACGGTCGACGCGCGGGACGTGGTGGTCCTCGACCCGGAGCCGTCGGTCGCCGTGCTGCCTGCCGCGCGCCCCGGCGCGTACTCGCGGGCCGCCTTCGAGCAGCAGCTCGACGACCTGGGCGGCGACCGGGCCAACTCCGACTTCGTCCTGGCCGCGCTCGCCCCGCAGTTCGACCGGCAGG